>ERZ857629.3736-NODE-3736-length-12501-cov-2.654829_pt1 | contig 12501 bp, 12 predicted proteins | sample MGYA00519700_ERZ857629 | MGnify/ENA primary metagenome ERZ857629 (study PRJEB31778, sample SAMEA3449351) | human gut metagenome | biome: human gut; feature: human-associated habitat; material: faeces | place: United Kingdom | collected 2010/2012 ... | reverse complement strand
AGGGTTGTCGTCTCTTATCGCGGTTCTGAGAAGTCCCGCCGCGTCAGCCGGAGTGGAGGGCATTACCACCTTGAGTCCGGGGAAGTGCGTGAACAGAACCTCAACGCTCTGGGAATGCGTCGCGGCGTTTCCTCTGCCGACGCCCTGCTGTCCCCTGATGACAAGCGGTATCTTTGCCTTTCCGCCGAAAATATATCTTGTTTTGGCAACCTGATTGATTATCGAATCGGCGGCCACAAGGGAAAAGTCCATATACATAAGCTCGACAATGGGGCGCATACCCGCACAGGCGGCACCGAGTCCGGCACTTATAAATCCGGCTTCGGAAATGGGGGTGTTGCGAACTCTGTCTGCACCGAATTCATCGGCAAGACCTCTTGTTGCTCCGAAAATACCGCCGAGAACCTCAATGTCCTCGCCCATTACGAAAACCTTTTCGTCACGACGCATTTCTTCGGCCATGACGTCTCTTATAGCCTGAACATAACTCTTCTTGCTCATTATGCGTCAGCCTCCTCATAAAAAACTCCGTCAAGAACGGTATTGGGATCAGGCTCGGGACTGTTAAGTGCAAATTCTGCGGCCTTTGCGATGGCGTCGGCGGCGTCCTGCTCGATCTTATCAAGCTCGGCTGCCTTTACGCCGTCGGCTTCAAGAACCTTGCGCAGTCTCTTAATGGGATCCTTCTTCTTCCACTCCTCGACCTCTTCGCGGGTACGATAGGGGGTGGGGTCTCCGGTCCAGTGACCGTAGATACGGTAGGTTTTGCACTCGATTAGAGTGGGGCCTTCGCCCTTTCTTGCGCGGTCGATTGCTTTTTTAGCGGCCTTTGCGATGGCTTCAACATCGTTTCCGTCGACGGTTACGCCGGGAATGTCGTAGGCCTTTGCGCGGACCGAAATATCCTTAACGGCAGTGCTCTGCCACTGAGGAACGCTTATGCCGTAGCCGTTGTTTTCGCAGATGAACACCACCGGAAGCTTCCAAACGGCGGCAAGGTTAAGCGATTCGTGGAAAACACCTTCGTTGGTTGCGCCGTCTCCGAAGAAGGAAATGGCGACCTTACCGTTGTTCTGCATTTTGCTGGCCAAAGCCGCGCCCACGGCGATAGGTACGCCGCCCGCAACAATGGCGTTTGCGCCAAGGTTACCTGCGTCCACATCGGCGATGTGCATGGAGCCTCCGCGGCCCTTGCAGTATCCGTCCTCTTTACCCATAAGCTCGGCAAGAGCCTTTCCGGGATCGGCGCCCTTTGCAAGGCAGTGACCGTGTCCGCGGTGGGTGCTGGCGATATAATCGTCGGGATTAAGCAGTTCGCAGACTGTGGCCGGAACGGCTTCCTCTCCTACACAAAGATGAACCGAGCCTCTGAGTACATTTTCCTCAAAGAATTTAAGAGCCTGATTCTCAAAATCTCGGATAAGGTTCATTGTGTAGTAGATATGACACAATTGTTTTTTATCCATAGTTTTCATCCCTTTTAATATTTAATGGTTTTAAGAATTTCTACAATGTGGGTGGTGGTGTCGGCAATGTGTGCACCGGCCTCAGCAAGCACCTTTTCCTTGTTCTGAGCGCTGCCCGAGCCATCTGCTCCGACGATCGCTCCGGCGTGGCCCATACTTCTGCCCTTGGGGGCATTTTTACCGGCGATGCAGGCTACGACGGGCTTTGTAAACACGCCGGCCTTCATTGCGGCGGCCACCTTTTCTTCCTCGTCTCCGCCAATCTCGCCGATGAGCACGAGAGCCTTGGTTTCGGGATCCTTTTCAAAGAGGGGAAGAAGCTCGACAAATGTCGAACCGGGGATCATATCTCCGCCGACGCCGATGCAGGTGCTCTGACCGATACCGGCGTTTGACATCATAAATACCGTTTCATAGCAGTTTGTGGCGCTTCTGGACATAATGCCCACATTTCCGGGAAGGAAGATGCGGTGGGCCATAAATCCGGCCTTGCTCTTGCCGGGGGAGATAACGCCGAAGGAGTTGGGGCCGATTACGGTTGCGCCGTAATATTTGCCTACATGATAAACATCAAGCATATCCTGAACCGGAACGTGCTCGGCAATGGTTATGACAAGCTTTAAGCCTGCTCTGATGGCTTCCATTGCGCTCTGCTTTGTAAATTTTGCGGGAACGAAAATGACGGTGGCGTTTGCACCGGTCTTTTCAACGGCCTCCTTAACGGTGTTGAATACGGGAACGCCGAGAACCTCCTGACCGCCCTTTCCGGGGGTAACTCCGCCGACCACCTTGGTGCCGTATGCCAGCATCTGCTCGGTATGGAAGGTGCCCTCTCTTCCGGTGATGCCCTGAACGAGCAATCTTGTGTTTTCATCTACCAGTACGCTCATTATTGTGCACCTCCGTTTACGATTGCGTCAACGCCCGAGATAAGTCCGTCGGCGTAGATTACATTGGTAAGATCGTGAATGATTTCAAGGCCCTTGTCCTTGTTGGTTCCTTCAAAACGAACGACCACGGGATGGGTAACTCCGTCCTCGGTAACGGCAAGATGGATTCCGCCGGCAACCTCGTCACAGCGGGTGATTCCGCCGAAAATGTTGATGAAGAGCTGTTTTGCGCCGGGAGTGGAGAAAAGAATTCTCACGGCGTGGCGGATACGGTCGCTTGTGGCGCCGCCGCCCAGATCGAGAACTGCCGCAACCTTGCGTCCCTTTCTTGCAAGGTGGTCGATGCAGGACATAAGCATTCCCGATCCGTTGCTCATAACAACAACATCACCCTCGGGATCGCAGGGGATGTAAAGAAAGTTGAAGCTGTCGGCTTCCTTTACAAGCTTCTCGGTCATGCTTTCCTTCTTAAGTTCCATAAGGTCGGGCTGGAAGGCAACACCGCTGTCGTCGATAACAACCTTTGCGTCGATGGCAACAAGGTTATCCTCGTCGTTGACAACAAGGGGATTGATCTCGGTCAGTGTGCAGTAGCGCTTTTTGCACAGTGCATAAAGTTGACCAATAATCTTGGAAAGCTGTTTGGACTGGGGAAATGTAAGTCCCGCCTTGCTTCCGAGATAATATCCGTCCTCGGGAAGATAGCCGAGCAGCGGATCGATAGGCATTTTGAAAATCTTTTCGGGAGCGGTCTTGGCGGTCTGCTCAATGTCCATTCCTCCGCAGGGAGAGAAGATGATGATGTGATGCTTGGTGTTGCGGTCGAGCATGACCGACAGATACATTTCGCTCTTTATCTCGGTCTTTTTGACTATCATAAGCTTTTTGACAATGTGGCCCTTGATGTCCATTCCGAGAATGTTCTTTGCGTGGGCAATGGCCTCCTCGCGGGTGTCGGCAAGCTTAACTCCGCCGAGCTTTCCGCGTCCGCCGGTTTCGACCTGAGCCTTAACAACGGCAGGAACGGGAATTTCCATTTGTTCCAGTTCCTCGATGGAATCGACCGTAAAACCGGTAGGAACGGGAAGTCCCGCTTCGGCAAAAAGCTCGCGGGCTTTATATTCCATTAAATTCATAATATGTTTTCCTTTCAAAAGCGGGAAAGGGAAAAACCGTTTCCCGCATATGCTTTAGAAATCGGGTAAAAAACCTTTGAGACTTATGTCTTAGCCCCAGATCTCTTCATCGGAGGGCTGTGCCTTGCCGTTGTTGTAGGCAACGCGGGTGATGTTGAGGAAGCAGCGATAGTTGAGGTTTTCGGAAATGCTGTTGTTGCCCCAGGAGCCGCAGCCAAGGGTGGTTGTGGGGGAGAGGCCGTTGGAGAAGGCGCCGCCGTTGCAGGTCGAGCAGATCTGGTTTATAAGTACGCGGCAAACGGTGGCATGCTCGCCGATGAATTCGGCATGCTCCTTGCTGTTTGTGTGGAAACTAACCGAATGACCGCGGCCTTCCACGTCGAGGTTGGCCTGAGCAATGCGAAGGGCGTCCTCAATGCCGTTGTATTTAAATGTAGCAATAACGGGGCACATTTTTTCCTTGCAGAAAAGGTCGGCCTTGCCGCATCCGTCGGCTTCGACAATGATAACCTGAGTGTCGGCGGGAACATCGATTCCGGCAGTCTCGGCAATCTTTGCAACGCTCTGACCCACAAGATTCTTGTTCATAACGCCCTCGGGGAAGATGGCGTCGCGGAGCTTCTGCTTGGTCTCGGCGTCGTTTATAAAGAATGCGCCGTTTGCCTTGAGAGCCTCGATCATGGTGTCATAGTCCTTCTCGGGAGCGATGACCGTCTGCTCGCCCGAGCAGATGATGCCGTTGTCGAATTTACGTCCGGCAATGATCTTCTTGGCGGCGTCGACAAAATCGATACCCTCGTCGACAATGCACTGAACGTTTCCTGCACCGACTCCGAGAGCAGGCTTGCCGCTGGAATATGCGGCGCGTACCATGCCCATTCCGCCGGTAGCGACCACTACGTCAACGGCATGCATAAGCTGTGCCGAAAGGTCGGAGGTGGGCTCTTCGATATACTGAATGGTGTTTTCGGGGGCGCCCAAAGCGGTAATTCTTCTGATTATCTCGTCGCAGACGATCTTGTTGGCTTTCTTTGCACGGGGATGGGGAGCAATGATGATGGGATTGCGGCCCTTAACTGCAAACATAGCGTTGCACATGGGGGTGACTATGGGGTTGGTACAGGGAGTGATAGCACCTACAACACCTACGGGACGTGCAATTTCGGTAATGCAGTTGTCCTCGTCGCGATTGATAACACCGACCGATTTCTTGCCCTTAAGGCTGTTCCAGATGATGCGGGCCTTGCCCTTGTTCTTGTTTATCTTGTCTTCATAAACGCCCATACGGGTTTCTTCAACGGCAAGCTTTGCATAGTATTCGGCGTTGTCATAAACCGTTTTTCCGATTTCACGGACGATAGCGTCGATCTGTTCCTGAGAAAAATTCTCAAGCTCTTTTGCGGCTGCTCGAGCCTTTTCAATCATTTCGTTAATCATTTTATATTCCTCCAATGAATTTAATCGAAATCTATCATTACCTTGATTTTTTCGTTGCGGTATTTGTCGTTATTTTCGAAAAATTCAAGGCAATCGTCAAACTTGACCCTGTGGGTAATCATCTTTTCAAGACCGTAGTCTTTGGTCTCGAAAATCTTTTTAACCGCCTCGGCGTTGCCGTAGTGACCGGCGCACCCGTGAAGGTCGATGGAATTAAAGGCCATATGGTCTATGGGAAGGTTGTTTATAAGCTTTTCGTAGAAGGCGAGAATCTCCACAACTCCGCCCTTTTTGGCTGCCATAATGCAGTCGATAAGGCAGCTTTCGGAACCCGACGACTCGATAAGCAGATCGGCTCCCTTGCCGTTCGTGATCTTTTTGACCTCTTCGGGCATAGAGCATTTTGTGTTGTTGATAAGGTGGGTAGCGCCCATATCCTTTGCAACGGCAAGCTTAGGCTCTTTTCTTCCGACACAGACAATTTGTCCCGCTCCGTAATATTTTGCAAGAGCCACGGCGCCCATGGCGATGGCGCCGGTACCGGTGATGACAACCGTGCTGTCCTTTGTAAGCTTTGTGCGCTTAAATGCTTCGTAAGCAATAGAAATGGGCTCGAGAAGGGCGGCAGCGTCAAAACTCATACTGTCGGCTATATGGTAAACGTGATAGACCGGCATAATCATATATTCGGCAAAGCAGCCGTCCCAGCAGTTGACCGTACCGACCGATTTAACATTTACACAGTCGTCGTATCTGCCTTCCTTGCAGGCTTCACATTCGCCGCAGGAAACGCCGTTGTCGCAGATTACGCGGTCGCCGGGAGCAAATCCTTTAACGTCCTTTCCGACCTTTTCCACGACGCCCGACCATTCGTGGCCGAAACGGCAGGGATAAACTATCGAACCGTCGCGCACAAACATACAATCGCCCGTGTAAATGGCGTTGTCGGTGGCGCATATTCCGGCCCTTTTAACCTTGATGAGAAGCTCGTTATCCTTTATGGGACGAAGCTCAACATCTCTGAAGGCCGCTTTATGAGGACCTTCGGCAACAAGTGCTTTCATATTTTTCCTCCGTTCAAATGTACATCTTTTCGCCCATCTGCATAAGGAAATATTTATGCTCAGGGTATTTTTCCTTCATAATGGTGGCAAAAGCATTGGGATCTCCGCCGTGCTCGGCAAAATTCCAGTAGTGGCAGGGAACGGCAAGCTTAGGCTTCAAAATTGAAACCACCTTTGCAGCCTCCTCGGAGTTGAGGTTGCCGAAAGCACCGTTAATGGGCAGAATGAGCAGATCACAGTTCTTTATAAAGCCGTTTTCAAGAAGATCGGCTCGAAAGCAGGTGTCGCCCATTACATAAATCTTTTTACCCTCGGCTTCAAGCACAAGTCCCAGCGCGTCGGGAGCAAGCTCACCGTGATCGCAGGGAACTGCGGTCAGCTTGAAGTTTTCTCCCTCAAAGCTGTCGCCTACCTTGAGATAGGTTATCTGATCTTCTCTGAGCGACAATCTCTCTGCCTCGACCTTAACGTCGCAGGCGGCCAGCATCTTTGTGCAGGGGTTCGAAAGCAGAGTAGGAACGCTGTCGGGATCAAAATGGTCGTAGTGTGCGTGGCTTGCGACTACATAATCGAATGTGTACTCGTCGGCCGACATAATTTTCGGCATAATGCGCTTAAAGCCAAAATACCTCTCACAGCAGTCGGAAAGGTAAAGGTCAAGAGCTAAGGTAGTTCCGTCGGGAAGCTTGAAAACAAATCCCGCCTGACCCATCGAAAAGACCGCTACGCTGCCGTTTTTGACGGTTGCCGACGCTATATTTTCGGAAATTTTCATTTAAGATAACTCCTTTTTTATAGGCCAAAGCGGCTGTACGCAAGGCGCCATAACGGCTTTTATGCCTTTAATACAGCCACTTTTAAGTTTTTTAGAAATCTCTTGCGTAACCGCAGGTCCAGCCGCCGTCCACAGCCAGACACTGACCGGTGATGTAACCGGACATATAGCTGTCTGCGATAAAGAGGGTGGGATATGCGATTTCGTCGGGATCGCCCTGACGATGCTGAGGAATATGGTCGAGCAGGCGCTTCATGGAATCGTCCTTTGCCCAAAGAGCAGCGGTCTTGTCCATGCAGATGGTGCCGGGAGCAATGCAGTTGACGCGGATGTTGTCGTCTGCAAGCTCAAGAGCCATAGCCTTGGTCATATTGATGACGCCGGCCTTTGCAGCGGTAAATGCAACCTGATTTCTGAAAGGCACCATACCTACAACCGAGCTTATGTTGATGATGTTGGAGCCCTTTCTCTCGCGGAGGTAGGGAACAACATATTTAGAGCACTTATAAACGCCGTCCATATCTACGCTGACAATCTTTTTCCACCATTCGTCCGAGAATTTGTCGATGTGGAAACGCTCCTCGGCAGGAACGTTAACACCGGCGTTGTTGATCCAGATGTCGATTCCGCCGAAAGTCTTAACGATGTCTGCAAGACCGGTCTTTATGGACTCGTCGTCGCAAACGTTGAATTTGAAGAATTCGGCCTTTCCGCCGTCCTTTTTGATTTCCTCGGCGATGGCCTTGCCCTTTTCAACATTGTTACCGAGTACCGCAACGCTGGCGCCGTTTTTGGCAAAAACCTTTGCCATATAGCTTCCGAGTGCTCCGGTAGAGCCGGTGATACCGACGGTCTTGCCGGTAAAATCGAGATATGCCATAATATTAACTCCTTTTTTTGACCGCAGATGCCCGCATCCTGCAAGGAATACGGGCGTTTGAGGTCTTTGATTTTAAATTTTGCGTAACCGCTTTCGCAAATGTGGCTACGACCTAACGCTTTTAATTTTACTACCTGCGGATAAAACTGTCAAGTAAAATCGAAAAAAATCCCTAAAATATTTTTTGTCCTTTTAGGAAATAACTTTTACCTTTCTCAAAAGGAACCGCCAAAGAAGTTTTAACGGCTGCGCAAACATGAACACAAATATAGTATCGGTAAATATTATGGTTGAATTTATGAAGAAAATGTTGTATAATAATTTCAAACTGTCAAAAGACTATCGAAAGGCGGAGCGAGATTAAAAATGGGAAAACCTAAATATAAAAGAATTTTACTTAAAATAAGCGGCGAGGTGCTCGCCGGAGGACAGAAGAGTGGTCTTGATTTTTCCACTGTTCTTAAAATCTGCAAAAGCGTTAAAAAATGCACTGACGAGGGTATAGAAGTGGCCATTGTCGTGGGAGGCGGAAACTTTTGGAGAGGACGCTCCAGCGGCGAGATGGACCGCACAAGAGCCGACCATATGGGTATGCTTGCAACGGTCATAAACTGCCTTGCCCTTGCCGACGGCATCGAGCAGGCGGGAGGCCAGGCGAGAGTTCAGACCGCCATTCCCATGCAGCAGATTGCCGAGCCTTACATCAGAGGCCGCGCCATACGTCACCTTGAAAAGGGGAGAGTTGTAATTTTCGGATGCGGAACCGGAAGTCCCTTCTTCTCTACCGATACCGGCGCCTCCCTTCGCGCCGCCGAGATCAACGCCGACATAATCTTCAAGGCCACCAATGTGGACGGAGTTTACGACAAGGATCCCAACAGGTTTGACGATGCAAAAATGTATGAAAGTCTTTCTTATCTCGACATTCTCGAAAAGAATCTCAATGTTATGGATATGACCGCCGCCGCCATGTGCAGGGATAATAAAACTCCGGTGCTTGTTTTCAATCTCAGTGATCCCGAGAACATCTATCGCGCCGCTATGGGTGAAAACATCGGCACGGTGGTTCACTAAAGTAATCTAAAACAGATACAATTCTAAGCTGATGTATTAAAAAGAACTTAAAAGGTTTACCGATAAAAGCCCGATACTTAATTTATTTAACGGAGGAAATATTATGGACGACATTATGAAGCTTACAGAGGAAAAAATGCAAAAATCCATCAAGGCCGAGGAAAGCGAGTTTGCCGGAATACGTGCAGGCCGAGCAAATGCCGCCGTGCTTGATAAAATAACGGTGGACTATTACGGCGTGCCCACCGCCATCAATCAGATGGCCGGAATCTCTACCCCCGAGGCAAGAATGCTGGCCATTCAGCCTTATGACATTTCTATGTTAAAGGAAATCGAAAAGGCCATTCAGGCCTCAGATCTCGGCATCAATCCGTCCAACGACGGAAAGATCATCCGCCTTGTTTTCCCGCCCCTTAATGAGGAGCGCAGAAAGGAACTGGTCAAAGAGGTCGGCAAAATCGGCGAGGAATGCAAGGTTGCCATCCGTTCCATCCGCCGCGACGCCATCGAAAAATACAAAGCCTTAAAGAAAAATTCCGAAATAACCGAGGACGATCTTAAATCGGCCGAAGAGGATGTTCAGAAGCTGACCGATAAATACTGCAAGCTGGCCGACGAGGCTGCCGCCAAAAAGAGCAAGGAAATCTCGGAGATATAATGCGGAAAAAGAATTTTGATGTTTTACCCCGCCACATAGCCGTTATTATGGACGGCAACGGCAGATGGGCAAAAAAACGCCATCTGCCGCGAACGGCGGGACATTCGATGGGTGCAAAGACCTTTAAAAGCATCTGTCTTTATGCAAACGAGATAGGCATAGAATATATGACATTCTATGCCTTTTCCACCGAAAACTGGCGCCGTCCCAAGGAAGAGGTCGACGCCCTTATGAAGCTTTTTGCCGAATACCTTTCCGATTCGATCAATTTTAAGGATAAAAACATAAGGCTTAAATTCATCGGCGACCGCACGGTGCTTTCAGATGAGCTTCAGCAGCTTATGAAAAACGCCGAGGAAAACTCAAAGGACTGCACGGGACTGACCGTCAACTTAGCCATAAACTACGGCGGACGGGATGAAATCGTTCATGCGGTCAAGAAAATTGCGGCCGATGTCAAAGACGGAAAGCTTGCTCCCGAGGACATAACCGTCGACACGGTGGAGCAAAACCTTTATACGGCGGGAGATCCTCCTGTGGATCTGCTCATCCGGCCGGGCGGGGAATACAGAATATCCAACTTCCTTATCTGGCAGATAACATATTCCGAGTATTGGTTTTCAAATGTGCTTTGGCCCGATTTCAAGCCTAAACACCTTAACGAGGCCATAGAAAGCTTTGCCGGAAGGAATCGCAGATTCGGCAGTGTATGACGGGCAATGCTGTCAGTATGCGCAGGCCCCGCAAGATTAGGACCACGCAAATGCAGGCCGCGCAAAACGAAGTTCCCGCAAAATGGGCAGACTGCTTAAAACCGCAGGCTGTGCAAAAATTGCAGCTGCTTAAACTCGCGGGTTATGTGAAAAATGCAATTGCTTAAAATTGTAGCTGCTTAAAGTCCCGCCGGCCGCGCAAAATACGCAGTACATTTTGTGGCGGGTTTTGAACGTGCTTTGGCGGCTGCCGCGGATTCTTTTTTAAGCATTACTTTTTTTAGCGGCGCTTGTCACATAAGCGCCGTTTTTTGAAGGGGAGTTTTATTTGAAAACAAGGATAATAAGCGCCTTTGTGGGGATAGCTCTTTTTGCCGGGGTGATCGCCGCAAGCTTCTATTTCAGATACACCTTTTCCATATTTGTGGCCGTTTTAAACTGTATTGCAGCGTGGGAAATTTTTTCGGCCGTTAAAATGACCGATAAAAAGCCGCTGCTTGCTGCCGCTATGGCCATGGGAGCGGTAATGCCGTTTTTCGGCGCTGCGAAGGAAATTGTATTTGCCGTTTGCTTTGCATATATTGTTTTTAATTTTGCATATATCATCTTTCATCATAAAGACCTGAAAATGGAACAGGTGTTTTTAAGCGGCGGGCTTTCGGTAATTGTATCGGCATCCTTCTCGACCCTTTGCAGGCTTTTTGATATGGGACTTGACCGAAGCTTCGGCCTAAATGAGCGGGACGGAATATTCCTTGTGGTTTTTGCCTGTGCTGCCGCCTGGCTTGCCGATACAGGCGCATATTTTACCGGCGTCTTTTTGGGAAAGCATAAGCTTTGTCCCGAGATAAGTCCCAAGAAAACGGTAGAGGGCTTTATTGGGGGAGTGGTTTGCGGAACCGGGCTGTCGATGTTGCTTGCATACATATATCAGGCTGTCTTTTCGGACGGCGGCAGGGTTAATTTTGCCGTTGTGGCATTGTGCGCCTTTTTGGCGGCCTTTGCCGGAACACTGGGAGATCTCACAGCATCGGTGCTCAAAAGGGAGTGCGGCATTAAGGATTACGGAAAGATAATGCCGGGCCACGGCGGTGTGCTCGACCGTTTCGACAGCGTGTTTTTAACCGCTCCGCTTATATATCTTCTTGTAGAAATGACAGGGGCATATTTTCCCATAATAATCAGATAATAAATAAATCCGGCTTTATATAAATCGGTTTTGTTCTGTCGGAATGTACGGCGTCCGGCCCTGCTTATCGGCTTTTTCAGACCCCGTTTGACCGAGCACGTCCGACTTGTGTAAGGCCTGACCTTTTAAGGAGAATTCTTTTGAAAACTCTAACCATTTTAGGCTCTACCGGATCAATAGGCACTCAGGCTCTTGAAGTTGTGGATGACATTGATTACCGTGTGATTGCTCTTGCGGCCGGGAAAAACGTTAAAAAGGCCGAGGAGCAGATAAGAAAATATAAACCGAAATACGCCGCAATGGCAAACGAGCAGGCGGCAAATGAGCTTGCTCTTAAAACCGCCGATACCGATGTTAAGATACTGTCGGGACTTGAGGGAATAAGAGAAATTTCCGCACTGTCGGCCGATGTGGTGCTTAATTCCATTGTGGGCGTGGCGGGACTCATTCCCACCCTTACGGCTATTGAGGCAGGCTCGGACATCGCTCTTGCCAACAAGGAAACCCTCGTGACCGGCGGCGATCTTGTCAAAAGAAAGGCGGCCGAAAAAGGGATTAAAATATACCCGGTAGACAGTGAACATTCGGCAATTTTCCAGTGCCTTCAGGCTTCCGACCGGAGGGATCTTAACAAGATAATAATAACTGCGTCGGGAGGGCCTTTTTTCGGAAAAAAAATAAGTCAGCTTAAAAAGGTGACCAAGGAAAAGGCTTTAAAACATCCCAACTGGAGTATGGGAGCCAAGATAACCATAGATTCGGCCACACTTATGAATAAGGGCCTTGAGGTTATTGAGGCGGTGCACCTTTTCGATATTCCCCAAAGCAAGGTGGAGGTTGTCGTTCATCCCCAAAGCATAATTCATTCGCTGGTCGAATGGCGGGACGGAGCGGTGCTGGCGCAGCTTGGCGTGCCCGATATGAAGATACCCATTCAGTATGCCCTGACCTTTCCCAAAAGGGTTAATTTTGTTTCACGTCCTCTTAATCTTGTGGAGGTGTCGCAAATGACCTTTTATGCTCCCGACAGGGAAACCTTCAGCTGCCTTGACACCTGCGAAAAGGCCGTTAATATGGGCGGACTTTATCCTGCGGCGGTAAACGGTGCCAATGAGGAAGCGGTAAAGCTCTTCGATGCCAGCGCCTTCTTTGAGCGAGTCAGGGACAAGGTTGCGGAATGCCGCTATCTTGTGTTCCTGAATAGCTCGTATGTGCGCGA
>ERZ857629.3732-NODE-3732-length-12510-cov-2.687354_pt1 | contig 12510 bp, 6 predicted proteins | sample MGYA00519700_ERZ857629 | MGnify/ENA primary metagenome ERZ857629 (study PRJEB31778, sample SAMEA3449351) | human gut metagenome | biome: human gut; feature: human-associated habitat; material: faeces | place: United Kingdom | collected 2010/2012 ... | reverse complement strand
CCTCATTTATGCTATGATGACGCTTATGAGTTTGGTAAGAATATCATAGAATTATTTTATGAGTCAATGAATGAGCTTCCCAAACGAGTGGTGATTCACAAAAGAACTTATTTCACTGAAGAAGAAAAGCAAGGTATTATTGATAGCATTTCAGATAATAACAAAATAGAATCAATTGATTTGATAGAGATTAATTTTGAAGATAACATTAAATATACATCAAGTAAAATTGTTGAAGGAAAGGCTTGTGTTGATGGCTTTTCTGTATCAAGGGGTAGTTGTATTTTATTAAATAGTAAAGAGGCTTTATTATGGGCGCTTGGCGTTGTTCCATCAGTAAGAAATCCTAATTTTAGTTTTTATCCAGGCGGTAGATATATACCTAAACCCTTACGTATCATAAAACACTATGGAGTAGGCAGTTTAGAGCAAATAGCTAATGAAATTTTAGGACTGACTAAAATGAATTGGAATTCTTTAAATATGTATTCTCAATTACCTGCTACAATCTGTTCATCAAATGATATTGCTAGGATTGGAAAATTAATAGATTCCAATTCAAAACATGAATATGATTATAGATATTTTATTTAGAAGCAAATTGTACAAATGGAGTTCTGGCTATTATCATTTCAATTTTATCTACGTTTTTGTTCTCCTGAAAAACTAATATATGAGAAAGAACTAATAGAGGCACTGTCCACGATTTTGTGTAAATAGAAAACTACGAGAAGAATCCCGTAGTTTTCTATTTACACAATATGATGGAGAGTCCCTCTTTCAGCTTCTTGTCTTCCGAACATGGTTCATCCGGGCTTACCCGTAGAATCATGTAGTTTTGCTCTTTCCTTTCTTATCTATAAACTTCCTTCAATAGATTCAGTAGCAACTGTTGTCCTACCACATTAGCCCGGTTTTCACTTTTAGTATTGAATGTGTTCATAGATTCATTCATACCATCCAAATCGACAGGTGCGGTATACTCCTTGATTCCTTTGATACAGGCAGGGATATCCAGCGTAGTGATAATTACTTTTCCACTTCCTGCCGGTATCACCTGTAAGGCTGAATATACCTCTTTCTTATGGTCGGAAACACAGCCTACAAGTGTCTCACCATTGAAACACCGCAAACCGATACGACGCCGGTTGTACGTGGCAAAGCATTGATATTCCCAGTTGAAAGCACTATTTGCCGGCAGGTTCATAAAGATAGGATGCTCCCGGTTGAAGAAATTACCTCCATACCATGATTTACCCAGAATCTTCGAACCACGATAGTCCAGTACCTCTTTATCTGCCAGGAATTCTGCCCAACGTTCCGGATTGTCTACAATAATCAGAGTATGTCCTTTATATACCCATTCCATGATGTCGCTCATGCCACTGCCCCATTGCGTAGGTTCATAAGCGCCGACCAGCAGATAATCTCCTTCAGGGGTGCCACCTTTGTAAACCGGAACCTCCATGCCGACACCACGTAAGAAGTTTACCAGAGCTCCCGTCGTATCGGCTACACTGCCCTGTGTTGTGATGCCTTTCGTATTCAGTTCAACCGCAAACAACAGATCGTCTCCCTTCACCAATTCTGTTTTACCTTTTAGTAAGGAAGCCTCTATACGGGTATAACCTTTACTCTTCGGTATAAATGCCCAACCGCTTTGCAGGCATTGACCGTAGTCGTTTCCACCTTTCACTGTCACCCGTTCCTTATGACTGGCCACTACGTTTCCACTCTCATCTTTGGCTACCAGATTCAGTATATAAGAACCTTTCAGATTCTTTTCGTTCACAATGTAAGTGTCCACCAACGTTGTATCTCCTGTACTCACTACCTTGCGGTTCATCTTGACAGCCAGATAAAGAGGGGCATTGTAGCGGGCCATGACTTCCGGATCTCCTTTCGGGAAACGGTAATTGTCGACGATGCCCGAATGATTCTCAAGCTTCATACTTTCCCAACCATTTACGGCATACGCATCTACTGTATTACTGATCCGGATATTCTCTATGATCCTTCCCTGATAATAGAAAGAAACATTTCCCATAGAACGCGTCAGGTCATCCACCGTGGGGAAGGCTTTGTCGAATCCTTTCTCTTTCAGAAAACGGTCGTAGGCGTCATACCATTGCAGATAATCGTCCGCTTCCCAACTATTCATCTTGCCGCTTTTCAGGATATCTTCGCGGATGAGTTGCAGGCGTGGAGGAGTACCGATTGCCCCGTCTTCACCCCAGTATACAATTTCTTTCTTATGATCGGAGAAACGGTGATAGTTATCTTTACCCAGATATAAGTTGTCATGATAACATCCGGGACCACCTGCATGATGCCGGTCATACCATCCATAGTCGTAGAAGGTAGTGTCATAAGGCATCAGATGCAATTTGAAACGCGTATTGTGTTCCTCCGCCGGATTTTCTCCGTTGCTTGAATTATAAGTCAGGATGCGGGTAGGGTCCAAAGCATGTGCCATGCGCATCTGGTCATAATCTTGAGTCTGGGGATAAGCGCCACGTTCATTATGCAGATTGTAGATGATGAGTGACGGATGGTTACGGTCCCGCTTTACCATGCGTGCCAGTTTCTCGTTGCGGTAGGCAAAATAGAAATTACTTTGCTTGTCGTTGTCATTGAAGTTTTTGATGGGGTACTGATTACCTCCGGGTTCTTCAAAATAGAGTAATCCCAATTCATCAGCATAGTCCAGAATGTTGGTTTGCCCGATATTCCGGTGAAAGTTCAGCATGTTTAATCCCAGTTCTTTGGCAATCGTAATTTGCCGTTTGGCCAGTTCATCGGAAGGAGTGATACCATTGTAAGGCCAGAATCCCCATGAGATAGCTGTCCGTAATACGATTCGTTTGCCGTTCAGGAAGAACTGTCGGTCTCCTTTTACGTCTTTTATTTCGAACCAGCGGAAACCGAAACGCTCAGTTACGGCATCGTCGTTCAGAGAAATTTTCAGGTCATAGAGACGAGGCGAGTCTACGCTCCATAAGTGTGCATTGGGCACTTTGATTTGGTAAGTTTGCAGGTTCTCACCTTCTTTCAGTGATTCCAGACGGACATTCTTGCGGTATACGGTCTGTCCGTTGGGATGTTCCTTGATTTCCAGGCATAATTCCTTGTTTGTGACAGAAGCTCCGGTTTCATTGACTGCCCTGACTTCTACTTCAATGGCATGAGGTTCCGGTTGGTTTTTGATGAATACATCTTTCACATAAAGCTTTCCGGTAGCTTCCAGTTCCACTTTTCCCGTAATACCACCGAAGCCGTGTGAGGGATTGGTGCGATATACTCCCCAGGTATAAACCTGTGAATCTTTCCAATTGAAGTTCCCGTTAGGATCTGTAATCCGGAAAGTGATTACATTCTTCTTGCCCGGTTCTATAAAAGGAGTGATGTCGATGGAGAAAGGAGTACTGTTCACTAAATCATATCCTGCCAGTTGATGGTTGACAAATATTTCAGCACGGAACCTCACGGAGCCGATATTCATTGCAATACGTCTGTCTTTCCATTCGGCAGGAATGTCTACTTCAGTTTCAAACCAGGAAACTCCCGTATAGTTTCCTGTCACTCCGAATGTCTGTCCGTTCCATCCCCACAGGTGCTCTTCTACTGTGGCAGGCAGATTGATACCTGTTTTATCGGGATGTTTCAGTAATTGCCAGCCCCCTGTCGGAGTGTTTACAGGCAATGCTTTGATATCTATCGGCGGAAGATATAACTCATCATTCTGCCAGACGGCTGCACGGTCTAAGGTGATGTTCCACGGTTGAGAGGACAAGTCGAGGTTTACTCTTTCCTGAGAGGAGCCGATGAAAATATTCAGTACGACACCTGTTATTAGTAGTAGAAACTTCTGATTCATACTTTATATATTAGCTTCTGATTGATGTTTTTTTATGGAGGATTATTTCAAATAACTGAAAGGTTGCCATCCTTTCAATACAAACGCCGGATTCATGTAATCCGCAATGAGCGCTGCGTCTTTTTGCGCATCCAGTTGGCGTGAATAGGCATGGCGTTGTGTTACATCCACCGGTTTGCCTGTTCCCATATCGCAAGTGTTGAACTCATACATCCGGGAACTTTTCTCACCAATAGCACTCCATCCTTGTGGGATAATGTTTTTCACCTTACAGTTGATTACCACAAACTCTGCGTCCGGGTAAGCGGTTCCGTGATTGCTTTTTGTACGTCCGTAGTCGGCTTTCTTTCCGTCGGGGGCGGCAAAGGTACATTCTACAAAGACATCACCATGATTTCCCGTAGTGTTTCTTACCCAGGAGAATGGGCCTCCGTCGTTGCGGAAGTTACTGCGGTAGGCAAACAGACTGCCACGTCCCAGGATGGTGTCACCACCTCCGTCCAGTTCACACGACTCCATATAGATTGTTCCGTTTGCTTGCAATGCATCTCCGGAACCGATGATATGTACACTGTAGAGGGCAATACGTTCACCGTTCAGCAGCAAACCTTCAGCTTGTCCATGCAGGTCGGTAGCTATGGTCAGGTCTTCCAGTAGGATGTCGCTGCAATTATCCAGCATGAAAGCGGCTCTTCTGGACGGGAATGTGCCCGGCCATTCGTTGGTTTTCACTGTCAGGGGATGAGGATTGAAAACTTCGTTGTTAGCATAGTGTACCCGGGTACGGTCCATTCCTGCACCTTTAATCTTTACATTTGTTTTGTTCCGGGCATATACCAGTTCTTCGTAGTCGCCGGCTTGTATCAGGATTACGGTTTGTTTCTGACTGAAATCGGGAATAAAGTCGAGTGCTCCCTGCACGGTGTTGAAATCACCTTGTCCGTTTGCATCTACAATCAGTGTGTCTGTAGAAGTGGGAGCGGAGTCTTTGGTTTTGAAGCTCCAGTTATGCTCTTTGCTGATACCGTGGAAACTGTGGTCGGGTAAAGTCAGAACACCTTCGTCTATGGTGACATAATAACTATGGTTATAGTCGAGCATATTGTTGTGCAGATAGATGGTTGCCGTCGAATCGCGCACGATGATGGGATGGAAATGAAACGCATCTGTAAATCCACCGATGATGTTCAGCTGGTAATCGGGTGGGGTAGGTTCTGCCGTACCTGAGGGGGTGCCGGGGCGAGTATCCCTGTTAGTAGGCATATGGGTACGTGTATAGTCGTAAGGTATTTTGGTGTAATCACATTCCGGTCCATACGTGCGGCTTTCGGTAGGTCCGGACGGAATACTCAGATCCAGACTGTCCACTATCTGGTGCGACATCGCATCATAAATGCGTATCATTCCGGAGTCACCTACTATGGGGCTATCCGTGAAAGTTAGTACCAGATGGGTATCCGGATTTACATTCTCAGCACCGGCAGCCGGAAACAGTTCGGCGTTTGGTGATTCAGGTTGGTTGCAGGCCGACAGAAAAGGCAATACAGCCAGCATAACAAACAAAGGTTTCATCATTGTTATCTCTTAATTTAGTAGTTCTTTGGGAAATTATATAGAGTGCAAATATAGGCCATCCTCCCAATTTCGTTTTATAATATCTGTGCGATTCATTACAATTTCAGTTCATCAGGATGTTTTTTCAGTTTATATTCTTTGGGAGTACAATTCATGGTCTCTTTAAACACTTTGCTGAAATACTGGGGAGTTGCAAATCCACTCATATATCCCACTTCAGAAACAGTATATTGATCTTGTTCCAATAACTGAACGGCCCGTTTTATACGCATACTTTTCATGAAGTCCACAGGTGAAACTCCCATCAGGGATTTCATCTTCCGGTAAAATACTGTACGGCTCATTCCCATAGCTTCAGCCAGGTCGTCTATCTTAAAGTCAGGATTGTGAATGTTTTCTTCTACACTCTGAAGTATATTCCGGATGAAGTCATCATCAAAATGAGTCACCTGGGGAGTGGCAGATTCTATCTGGTCTGTTATATTCGTTATTTTTTCTCTCTTTATTTTAGAGGTGTAATAATCATATAGCATTTGCCGCTGTTTGAACAGGGAGTCTACTTTCGCTTTCAGATAAGTGGAACTGAAAGGTTTGGTAATATATTCGTCCGCACCATACTCCAATCCCTGAATCTGATCGCTCAATGAAGACTTGGCTGATAATAGAATAACGGGGATATGACAGATATTGCTGTTTGCTTTTACTCTTTTCAGGAACTCTATTCCATCCATTTCGGGCATCATAATATCACTGATGACGATATCTGGCATTTCAGCCAGGGCTTTATCTAATCCTTGCTTTCCATTTTCCGCTTCAAAAACCACATAATCTTTGCTTAGCACATTGCATATAAAATGACGTAGTTCTTCATTATCTTCAATAATCAGAATCCGGGTTTCTTTATTTTCATCTTCTATGAGCTTCCCTTCATTCTCTCTCTGCAATTCAGAATTCTCACTGTCATTCAGGATGAATTCTACATTGCTGTCTGCACTGAAGGTCTCATAGCTTCCTGGTAACCTGACCGAAAAGGTACTGCCTTCGCCTAATTTACTATCTACTTTTATGGTGCCATGCAGCAAGTTCAGCAATTCTTTTACCAGAGACAGACCGATGCCTGTCGAGAGGTTCGGATCAGCCTCGTCTAAAGTTTCAAAACGAGTGAACAGTTGATTGATCTTTTGGGCATTGATACCACGTCCTTCATCTTTTACCTGTAAGTACAGATGATCCTTTTCGCCGGTTACGGATAAAATTATCCTTTTCTCATTGGATGTATATTTGAATGCATTGGATAACAGATTAAAGAGAATCTTCTCCAGTTTATCCACATCTGTGTACATCACAAAAGAGTTGAAGTTGCAGTTCAACTGGAATTCTATATGTCGTTTGTGAGCCATGGAAGTGAAATTCTCATAGATTTTCATTATCAAAGGAATCACATCCAACTGTTCTACCATCACTTTCATCTTATCATTCTGTATTTTACGAAAATCCAGTATCTGATTGATTAGCCGTAGCATTCTGTCTGTATTTCGTTTGGCAACCTGCATATTCTCCAGGCCTGCGTCAGATAGTTTCTCATTACTGATGACTTCATCTATCGGACTGGCTATCAGTGTAAGTGGAGTGCGAAGCTCATGAGAAATATCAGTGAAAAAACGTAGCTTCAGATTGGAAAGCTGTTGCTCGAAATCTACTCTGCGCTGCAAATTAGTGATGCGGATTACGATATATATTACGATGAGCAATGCAGCAATACCTATGACAATATAGAGCAATATCGCCCAGGTTGTTTCGAAAAAGGTCGGTTCGATATGTATAGGTAAAGAAGTTGCGTTATCTACCCATACCCCATCTCCGTTAGTCGATTTTACCTGAAACAGATAATCGCCTGCTGGTATGTTTGCCAGACTGGCTGAATGACTGTTTCCCAATTCAATCCACTGGTCATTCAACCCCTGAATGCGGTATGCATATTTTATGGCCGGAGAGTTTACGTAATCCAGAGCGGCGAATGTAATGGTGAAGTTTCGTTCGTCTGCCTTTAAGGATTGTATTTCTGTACTATTGAACACTTCTTGCCGGCGGGATGTATTATTTAGATAAATATCCAAATGCGAGAATACGATGGGAGGTACAAAATCGCTCTTATACAAGTCTTTTGGGGTAACACATAATGCTCCGAATTCCGAACCGAATATTAACTTCCCGGAAGAACACAAAACGGGCTTTGTCTCAGCCATTTGTATCTGATCGTTGTACTCTTCCAACAGATTCATATCGGCATCTAATTTTGATAATTTATTCTCTGAAGCAATCCATAGATTGCCTTCGGAGTCTTCGATTGCTGAAAGGGATAAATCGGGTACTTGCCCATTCGTCGCGTTATAATGTTTGAAAGTCAGCTTTTCGGATAGCCTGCTACTGTCATCCAACAGATTAATTCCTCCGCTCAGTGTTATGACCAATAATTTGCCATTATGGGTTTGGGTAATATTCAGTACGTCATTGTTACTCAAACTGGAATAACGTTCCTCACAAACGTTATGGTAAAAACGGATGGCTTCCGGTCTTGCAAAATCAGAGGAGCAAGAGAGTAGTCCTCCTGTGGTTCCAATCAGGATAACTCCATTATCTGCCTCGTACAGGCAACGTACTTTCTCACATACATGAATCGGGTAGTTATTGAGAATATTTCCAGAGTGAATGAAACGCAGACCGGCACTTTCCGGTAAATGCTCTATCAGGTTGAGGCCTCCTCCAAAAGTTCCTATCCATATACGTCCTGCTGAGTCTTGCAAAATGGAGTAGATGGAATTGGAAGATATACTATACGGATTGTTTTTATCCGATAGGTGATGGGTAATCCGGTAACTGTTGTCTCTTTCGGGATGCAATAGATAAAGTCCGTTGTCTTTGGTTCCCAACCAGATGTTATGTTCTTTATCTTCGTAGATGCAATATACATCTATATTGAAGGTAACGGTAGGATCAGGTACTATTTTGCCTTCCCTTGAAAGATTTCCAATCCATTGTCCGGACGGATCGTAGAGACATACGTTGCTCGATTGCTTTTTGTGATTACGCTTCCATCCCACCCACAAGCGCTTCTGATGATCTTCCATCAAAGCACGTGCTTCTTTATGGTTATCGAATCTATATTCGAATTTCTTCCGGTGGAATGATAGGTATCCAAAACCATCTCCTTTGGTATACCACAGATTCTGATGGCGGTCGATAATATAACTGAAGGCCTGGAATGAAACAGACTTCCGCATTCCCATTTCATAAGTAGATGCCTGCTCTAAGCAACGGTTTACCGGATTGTAAAAGCATAACTCACCTCCTGCGGGTTTGAGCCAGATACAACCATATTCGTCTTCATGCACAAAAGTACAAGGTTTATAGAAAGGGACTTCTGGGTATCTGGGATAATTCAATAAGGTGGTGTTTTCATTTTCCTTATCTAATAGGATTACTCCATTGTTGGCACCCAGTAGCCATAGATTTCCTTTTTTGTCTTCAAATACGTCTGAATCTATTTCTATGGGCATTTCATGGACTGTGAATTTTTCATTTGCCGGATCGTAAAGTATAATGCTTCTATTCTGTAGAATTACAATTTTATTGTCCGCTAAACTTTTTAATCCTGTGATCTCTGATATCGGTTGTTCGGGAACACATGGCAATACATCCTGGCTTTGAGTATCATACCGGGTGAAGAAGCCTTTGGAAGTGGCCAGGTATATTCCACCGGGACTTCCACCATAAATTCGAAAGGCATTAGATTAGATATGCTTTTCTGACCTACAATAAGAGCGCCTTTGTTAGTCAGAATCCATTCATCTCCATCCTTATCTTGGGTAATGCCATAAATGGTATCTCTTTCATTTCTTCCGGAATATAACTCGACGGACTCTGTCGCCGGAAACTTATTTTCATCTATGCGATACAGCTCATTCTGCATACCGACGGCCCAGGTAATCCCTTTTCCCAGTGCATACAATTTGCTAACTGAATTGGTGAGGCTTTTGTTAAAAAGGAAAGGGTCCTGGTATTCGTATGTCCGGGTGTTGAATAAGTAACAGCGTTTATCATAAGTCAGGCACCAGATGTTATTCAATGAACTCTTTTTAATTTTGGTAAAGCGATGATTGCTTATGCGGATAGGACTTTCCGGGTAAGTTTTATAATTATAGAATGAGTATCCGTCGAAACGTTCCAGTCCGTTCCAGGTGGACATCCATATATAACCATTATCATCCTGGATAAAATTATGGACGTTTTTCTGAGATAATCCGTCTTGTACTGAATAGTGCTTCATATTGATCAGACTTTGTCCGAACAACATAGGGGTGAATAAATAGAGTAGTATGGTGATGACCGGCTTTAGCATAGTATCTGTATTTTTCTGTTATACAAATATCGGGAAAAGTTATCAGATACCAATAAACTGATGAATTATTGCAATGATTAGACCTGAAATTATAAAAAGCGTACCCTATGTTCAGAATTTGTAAAGGAAAAGCTGAATATTATAATTCGATGTTTTATGAAATGTCTTCTTTTGCAAAGAATTATCTAACAAAATAAAAACAGGGATCATGAAACAGATTTTTATTTTCAGAAAGACGTATGCTGCCGTTATTCTGATAGGTTATCTGATGGCATTCTCTTCGGCAATGGCACAGCAAATGCCGCGACGCAATGCTTTACGCGAAACAAACAATGAATTTTTCAAGACTGAAGAAGCGCGTCGCATAGGCAATCAGGTGCTGGCGTTTCAGCGTTGTACCGGTGGTTGGCCGAAGAATATCGATATGACTCAAAAGATGAGTAATGAGGAATTAGCACAAGTCTTAAAGGAGAAGTCACGCCGTAACGATTCGACAATTGATAATGGCGCGACCACCATGCAGATGATTTATCTGGCTCGTTTATACAGGCAGACAAACGATGTGCGCTACCGTGACGCTTTCCGTCTGGCGGTGGAGTATCTTTTGAACGGTCAGTATGAGAATGGCGGATGGCCGCAATTCTGGCCGGAAATGCGCGGATATCAGGTACATATTACTTTTAATGATGATGCGATAGTTAATACACTGGAAATACTGCATGACATTATGACTGCTGAATTTCCTTATGACGGTGACCTCACCGACAAGGCAATGCGTCAACGGCTGTCGAAAGCTTTTGATAAGGGAATTGAATGTATTCTGGCAACACAGATCGTAACTGATGGACAGCTTACGGTATGGTGTCAGCAACACGACCATGAAACCTTGAAACCGGCTTCGGCACGTGCCTATGAGTTGCCCTCGTTTTGCTCGGCAGAGAGTGCTGCCATCGTGCGTTTACTTATGACGTTGCCTAAACCTGATGCACGTATTAAACGGGCTGTCCACGGAGCTATGAAATGGTTTGATACGTATAAACTCACCGGTTTGCGGTGTGAACGGTCGGTAGGAGAGCATGGTGTACGTGATACCCGCCTTGTAGAAGATCCGCAGGCCGGGCCGATATGGGCACGTTATTATGATTTGAAGTATTGCGAACCTTATGTTTGCGACCGTGATGGTTTGCCACGACGTCGATTGGAGGAAATCGGAGTGGAACGTCGCAATGGTTACAGCTGGTATAACAGTCGCCCGGCCGAGCTTTTCGAACAGTATGATATCTGGGCAGCTAAGTATGATCCGAAGCACAAGGTAAATGTTAGTCTGAATTCCCAAGGGGCTAATGAGAGGGGAATTATTGAAATGTATCGTCGTCCGGTGATGGACCGCACAGCTTTCGATGTGGTGGTGAAGCCGGGACAAAGTATTCAGGATGCCATTGAGAAAGCACCTGAGACACCGACAAATCCTTTCAAGATTCTTATATTAAAAGGTAACTATAATCAAAAGGTTATCATAGACCGTCCGAACATTGTATTGGTAGGTGAGAGCCGTGACAGTACAGTGATTGTTTTAGCCGAGACTGCTAAGACAAGGACCATCACTCAATATCATGGAAAACCTGTGGGCAATGGTGTGATTGTGTTGCAAGAGGGGGCTGACGATTGTGTCATTAGCGGTCTGACAGTATATAACAATTATGGAACTACTGTTGAGAACACTACCACCCACCAGATGTCTATCTTTGGACGTGCTACACGTACCATTGTTATTAATTGCAATGTATGGGCTGATGGTAATGATGCACTTTCACTTTGGGCGCCGGCAGGCAATGGAATGTATTATCATGCCGATCTTTATCTGCGTTGTCCCGGAGTGGATTTTCTTTGCCCGCGCGGGTGGTGTTATGCTACCCGTTGCCGGTTTTATGGCGATGGCCGTGCACTGATCTGGCATGACGGTCGGGGTGATAAGAGTAAGAAACTGGTTATCACTAATTCGTCTTTTGATGCTCAATCACCAACTATTCTCGGTCGTTGGCATCATGACTCTCAGTTCTTTATTATCAATTGTCAGATGTCGGAACAGATTCTGGACTGCAATATTGGTTATGCTTATTCGGACAAAGTGCTCGATCCTTGTCCGTGGGGACAGCGTGTTTATTACTATGGCTGTCGTCGTCAGGGAGGTCATAGCGGTTGGTTGGACAATAATCTGCAACAGGCGGAGAGTGCACCGGCATTTTATGGCATCACTGCCCAATGGACGTTTGGCGGGAAGTGGGATCCGGAACGGAGAATTCGTGATCTTTGGAATGTTTTGGCTTATTGACGAAATAACCCTGTTGATAAGAGGAAAGGCGTGGTCGTAAGATTACGCCTTTTCTTATGGTTCGAGAGGGGGATACTGATGCTTTGTCGTGCCTCTGTTTGCTCCATTTAGTTTCTGCCTTTTGGAACAAAAGTACCTTGCCTGTGGAACAGAAGTTTCTCAAGTAAGAAATAAAAGTGTCTTACCTAAGAAATAAATGTCCCACAATAAGGAAACAAATGTTCCTATAAAGTGAAACGGGTGCTTTCTCGTAACGGGAGAGAAAAGAACAAAAGTGATTAGTGCCATTCGGTATATTATTTTTTAGACGCGGATGACACGGATAAC
>ERZ857629.3731-NODE-3731-length-12511-cov-3.430716_pt1 | contig 12511 bp, 14 predicted proteins | sample MGYA00519700_ERZ857629 | MGnify/ENA primary metagenome ERZ857629 (study PRJEB31778, sample SAMEA3449351) | human gut metagenome | biome: human gut; feature: human-associated habitat; material: faeces | place: United Kingdom | collected 2010/2012 ... | reverse complement strand
TACATGGTTATTATACCACGGTTCTGATTGAAAATCAAGAGCCGAAGTGATTTTTCTCGAGTAGTTGACTGTTTCCATTTTCTTGATTATTGACATAGAGATTTCTTTTCCGCTATGCTATCGCCCCATGCTCGCGATAGATGCGATATTATAGTACCAATATATCATACTTTTCCCTTTCTCAAAGCTTAAGACCAAATCCGCTGTTATTTGACACAGAATGTCGCGTACAGTGGAACGGATTTAATGCCATTTTCAAATCCGAAGTTCTTCTGCGAAATGCGGATCGCGTAACTTGGCTTATAGCGTTCCACATAAACACCGAGACTTCTTGCACGGTTGTTGATCTTCGCCTTGACTTCAACCGGAATAATATCCTCACCGATACGGGTAATAAAATCTACTTCCGCCTGGCATCCGCTTGTCCAGTAGTAAAGGCTGAGTCCATTTTCGGTCAACTGATTGAAAACATAATTTTCGGTAAGCCCTCCCTTGAAATTGTCAAGCAACGGATTCTCCCCCATAATATCTTCAAAGTGAATATCCTGACTTGCCCCACACAACCCGACATCATTCATATAAAACTTAAAGTCACTCAGCGAACGATACGCATTCAGCGGAAGCATGATCTGCTCTATCCGATAATTCTGACTGGCAATTCCGGCAAGGCAAAGCCATTCAATCGCGTTTTCAAACTCGGAGGCTCTGCCGCCCTGTTTGATGCTTTTATACTGAAATTTTCTGTTTTCCTTTGCCAACTGCGTACTGATATTTTTATATACAATGCGCGTTTTGGGAATCTCGCTTTGACGGTTGTATTTGCCCATATCATTCTGATAGGACTCCAGAATCGTCTGCTGAATGATACGGACAAGCTCTGGATTGTGATTCTTACCGTATTCCTCAACTGCCTCCGGCATACCGCCAACAAACAGGTATTCCTTATAGTAATCCAGTGCTCTTTCGTGAAAAGCGCTGTCCAAAGGCGTATCATTTTCATAGCACTCTCTGATCAGTTCAATCATCCCATCTTCTCCCCTTGCCATCAGATATTCCTCAAAGTCAAGCGGATAAAGCGTCATAAACTGAACTTTCCCAACCGGGAAAGAAAAGTTCCCGCGATTGACAGAAACACTAAGCAGAGAGCCAAGCGCAATGATGTGGTACCCGTTCGCCTCCTCGTTAAAATACTTCAATGAGGTGGTTGCTTCGGGGCAAGCCTGAATCTCATCAAAAATAATCAGTGTATTCCCCTGAAAAATTTCCTTTCGCTTATACAGCGACAACTTTTTTATAATTTTTTCCGGTGTCAGATCATGAAAAAAATCGTGAAGTCCGTCATCCTTTTCAAAGTTGCAGTAAACGCTATTGGAGTATTCCTTTCCTGCAAAGTAATTCACAATATAAGTCTTGCCAACCTGCCTTGCTCCCTGAAGAATCAACGGCTTTCTGTCGGTGCTGTTTTTCCATGCCAGCAAGTCTTTATAAATCTTTCGTTCCATACGCCCACCTCCTCACTCAATATTATTATATCCCGTTTCGTGCTATTTGTCAAGTCGAAATTACACTTTTTTGCATTTATATTTTCGAGATTATCGCACTTTAACTGCCATGTAAAAGAATCTACTAAAGAAAAAACCGTCCGGAGTTGATAATCGATCCGAACAGTCTTTTCTTCACTTCACATAAAAGGCTCTGCAAGTATCTATGCAAAAGCATCCGAGCACACCATTGCTCCACGCGCCGGTATCCAGATGAATCTTATAATAGTCCGAAACGCATCGGGCGGGACTCTCCCTGTTTCTGCGGTAAGCAAGGATTTTCGGTTCTCCGCAAATACAATCCGTCTGCGTATGACCAAAGAAAACGCATTTCGGACTTGTATGGACCAACTCCGGATTCTTGAATCTTCGATCATAGACAAGTTGTTCCACACTCACATCCGAAAGCTGAGCTAACCTTCCGGCAGCATCGACCGGAATTCCGGCATGAACACAAATAAAATCATCTTCTTCAATGTACGTCGGCAATCCGTCAAACCAATCTACCAAATCCCAATCCAAAGGGCAATCTTCCCCCGGAAAATAGGATTGCAATTTTTTCAGCACAGCATCGAAATCACTTGGTGAAGTCTGTAAAATGGAATGGTAATACTGCAAAAACGTGTATTCATGATTACCGAGGATGCAATGCATATTGGGAGAGGAAGAGATATACTTGGCAAGACGTATAGAGCTTTCTCCCTTGTCTATGACGTCACCGCAAATATACATGGTGTCCTGCTCAGAAAAGCGGATCACATTCAACAGCTTTTGAAAGAGCTCATATTTTCCATGCAGATCAGATATACAGTATCTCATGTATCATTCCACCAACTCACGCAAAACATCTTCAATCGGCTCCCGTATTACATATTCAGCATAACCGTCATACAGAGTCGGCGTCCGATTGATTATTATCAAATGTTCGCCCCCAAACAGGTCGATCAGCGAAGCTGCCGGCTGAACGGTCAGCGATGTTCCTCCGACAATCAGGACATCCGCCTCCGAAATTGCTTTCTCCGCTTTTCCAAACGATTCACCGTCAAGTCCTTCTCCGTACAGTACGACATCGGGGCGTACAACCGAGCCACAGATTTCACACCGAGGCACATTGTCACAATTCAGCATATAGGAAAGCGGATATTCCTTACCGCAATGTGTGCAGTAGTTACGCATAACAGAACCGTGAAGTTCAATCACATTACGACTTCCCGCCATCTGATGAAGTCCGTCAATATTCTGCGTGATAATCGCCTTCAGTTTTTCGCGCCGCTCAAGCTCCGCGAGTGCGTAATGCGCATCATTCGGCTCGGCATCCGGATAAATCATATGAGTTTTATAATAGGCAAAAAATTTTTCGGGATATCGACGAAGGTATTTCCCCGACAGAATTGTCTCCGGTGATTCGTCCGCATCGTCATCTGAAGTATAAAGTCCGCCGCTTCCGCGAAAGTCAGGGATACCGCTTCCGGTAGACACGCCTGCACCTCCGAAGAAAACGATATTTTTCGCATTATCAATTATGTTTTTCAACTCATCTGTAAACATAAAACCCCTCTCCATTAGATAATAACTTTTATTGTCGGATGTTCTCCGAGTTTTGCCGATAACATAAAGGTAACAGCTCCCTCCAGTATGTACTTTGGCATACCGCAGTAAAGTCTGAATGGATAAACCTCGTCAAAATCAGCGTGAGTATGACGTTCTCCCCATTTGTGTTGATAATCTGAAAGATAGTCATCTATCATCGGCTTGTGCTTTTTGATTATGGCGATATTCTCCTCTGGGCTTCCACTGTCATTCATTAAAGAAATATACCGCCGCCTCGCAGTCCACGATTCCAACCTCTACTACCGCTCCGGAAAGGAGCTTTGCCACAAGATCAGCCGCTGCATCCGCATCACGCAGATGCTCGTGCGTATGACTTCCGTGAACCCTGTAATCAACACTGTTTATGCTACTCCCGTTCACATCCACAAAAGCGTAATGAACATCTGGATCGTCGGGCTTTTCCCTTTTGTATTTTTTGGGAATCTTAAAGAATGGATATTTCATCCTGTCATCGAAGTAATATACGTCAGCACCTTCGGTTACTCCGTGTCTTTTGAGCGCATCGGAAAGTCCTTTTATTGCAGTATTTGCCGCATTTGAGCAAAATAATTTCTTTTCCACCGAATCACCTCCTACGCAAATATGCAATATTTTGTTGTTTACTCGTCTCCGTCGCTATCAGAATTATCATCACAACCCTGATCGTCGTTTCCGGAGACGATCTTTTTAATTTCGCGAATGTTCCCCAGTGTCAACTCATTTTGAATTTCGCCTGCCGCGTCCTCAAATGCGTCAAGCATGCTCTGCGGGAAATAGCCGGTATCCTTGATGGTGATAAACTCTTGGACGATGTTGCAGATCCAACCATCCTTATCTTTAAAATCGTTGTTGCGGATAAACGTTTCAATTGTGTCAAATTTCAAATTTTGCTTTTTCGCAGGGAAATCAATGACGCAGATAACATCGTCGATATTATCCGCCTCGGAGCACTCTTTGAGGAACGCTAAAACCGTTTCCGGAATGCAAGTCAATCCGGAAAGCTCTCCCATATCGATTTTGATGTTGTTTTCAGCGATATGTTTCTTCAGGTCTTCCGCAAGCGAACTGATATCCGGTATGATCGGATTTTTCCACTTCGGAGGTTTTGCCGGTCTTCTCGGTCTGCTATCAAAATCAAACGGATTAGCAGATTTCTCAGCCTTTTTTTTCGGTTTTGCGAGTTCACCCATGCAATTATTGTCAAGTTTATACTGCAAAAGCACCATTTGATTTTCCGAAAGCCTTGAACTCACCTCACCGGAATCGGAAACCTCAATTGCATCAACTTCGCCCAAACGATTGAGAATATCACGGATATTGCTTACTTTGGCTTTGAAATGTGCTATCAGCGCTCTTAACGTAACCTCATTTGACATAATGTATTTCAATACATCGTATTCCTCCGAAGTAACCGCGGGCGGAATATCATTCGGATAAAAGCACGTTTTTGTGTAGTCAAATGTATTATGAGGATAGATCTCATCCATGCTGTCCGCACGTTTGAATTCGGGGCAGTTATAGAACGCTTCAAAATACGACTTCAGAAGATGATGGCGATTTGTTTTTACATAAATACACCCTTCTTCCGTCAGATCTAACTTTTCGGGTGTCATAAGATCGACAACGACGAGCGAAGGCGTTTGTTGCGTTATTTTGCTTTCCAGCGACTCCACCGTTTTCTTCCCGCACGATTTTGCGAAGCGCACCTCTGTTTCATAATCCTGCGAACCCATAAATATCTCGGTACTGTTCGCGCGAATAATACGTCCGATATTCGCATCAAACTTTCTGTCAAGCTGTGCATCACACTGAAGAATCATGTGCCAGTACATACCAAACTTTCTCGATGTGGTCAACATCTTGATGTACTCCGGTCCGTCGGCAATATTGCAGTTTGCAAACTCATCAAGGAAGCAGTGAATCTTACGGGGAAGCAATTTTGTCGGGCTCGCTTTTCCCATGCGGACAACCGTCGTGTAAATATCGTTCATCATCAGCGCAACCAGATCGTCGCCGATCTTGGTATTCCCGGACTGAATGACAATAACGGTCGGCTTATTTACAAAATCCCGAATGTTGATCGTGCTGTTGGATGACAGTGCGTAAAGAGTAGGCTGTCCGAAGGTATCGTAATGATTCTCCACAACCCCGAAATATGATGCTCTCGTTTTGTCGGCATTATCGGTGACAGACATCATCTTTTGTGTGGAAAGACACCCGATTTGTTTGCGCTTGTATTGATCAATGTTAAAAAGGCTACCGCTTCCGTAATTGCCTGTCAGTTTGTTTCTCAACCAGTAATGATTCTGAATGATATTATAAAGCGTCATGCATGACATTGGAATGTCGCCGTATATCAGATCCTCAAATTTGTCAAGGATACAGCCGTTTGTATATGACATTGCCCCCTGATACCAGATGGGATCGTTACAATCCTCAAGTGGCTGAATGATTTCTGAAATACGGCGAATATTGTTCTGCGCATCTGTAGTAACACTGCGTTTTTCAAGACAATCTCTTGCAATCTCCCCGAATGGATTGTATGTATCGGAGCGAGCTGCATTGTCGCAGTTGAGAATCTTGATATCATAGCCCATCTCCTTCAGATGGCTGTACAGATTCTCGATAATCTCTCCATGAATGTCCACTATGACAAAACTCGGCTTACCTCTTGTACTTGAGAGTGCTCGAATGCTTTGCATAACAAAGCGCGTTGTCTTACCGGCACCCGTTTCGCCCTCTGTATATGTATGAACAATCTTCTCTCTGCCGCCATAGACCAGCTTTCCTTTTTCATTCCGATAACAGCAAAGCGGAAACCAGTCACCATCGATCGAAGAAAGCTCCTCATCGCTATAATACACCAGATCACTGTCATCGTCAAGATAGTTCACAATTTTGGTGTTCGGATAATTTTCATCGATATAGTCGTTTATTTTTTGCTCTCTGTATGTATTCATATTTTCACCGCCTTTTTCGGTTCAATGATGCCGTCAAGAATGCCGTAATTCTTTGCCTCTTCGGCGTTCATATAGTAGTCTCTGTCTGTGTCGTTTTCGATCTCGGCAAGCGTCTTGCCGCAGGCTTCGGCAAGGATCTCGTTCAGCATTTTCTTGGTCTTTACGATATTCTTTGCGTAGATATCGATGTCCGACGCCTGCGAAATACCAAAGCCGCCGAGCGGCTGATGAATCATAATATTGCTATGCGGAAGCGCATACCGCATTCCCTTCGTTCCTGATGCGGCAATAAGTGCCGCCATGCTTGCCGCCATGCCGCAGACAACCACCTTTACGGGTGCCTCGATGCAGTTCATGGTGTCAATGATGGCAAGTCCGGACGATACCTCCCCGCCGGGCGAATTGATCTCCAGTGTAATCGGCTCTTCGGAATCAAGAAAATCGAGATATTTCAATCTGCAACCGATCTCGTATGCGGTTGATGCGTTGATCTCCCCGTAAAGAAACACGGTACGTGTTTTGGCGAAGAAGTCCCCGCTGTCGATATTGTAGATGTCAAATTTACTCATGATTTGTCCTCCTTAAAATCCGAATTTTTTACCCTCGTATTTATGCGATTTCCAAAGGATAGGATAGAAATTCGTCTCCGAGGAAACCGCCTTCAGCTTGTCCTCAAAGCTGTCATCGGCATAAAGTATGTAGTGTGCCATCGCACGGTCGATACCGACTTTGCCTTTTTGCTTTCCTTTGCCCTTGATCGCAAGAATCAGGTTGGCAAGCTCCGCTCCATTGTCACCCGATTTATCAAGCACCATCGGCAGGAACGCCCGCTCAGCCTCAAGCAAGGCCGCTTGTGCCTGTTCCCATTTTTCTTTTTCGTCGGTGTTGCCAAGCGCACCACAAGCATATATCACAACGAAAACTGCGGCATCATCTCCGTTTACGGCAAGCGTTTTCCACATTTCAAGTGCCGTCACTTGATCTTTCGGCGTGCCAATGCCAAGCCATTTCATTGAGGCGAGTAGCTTGCACGAACATTTTTCACCGCCAAGTGCGGCGCGCTCTGTCTGAATATACAGCATCGGCAGGTCAAAGCATTTCAGCTTTTCGATTCCGAGTCCTCTTATGAGTTCGGCTTTGATCGCAAATGCCGGTTCCTCTGACTGAACCCCATCAGCAATCATAAGAATTGCATCCGATGCCGTTTGCAGACACTCCGCCGCCACCACAGATCGCAGGATTTCATCCTTCTCGTCCACCTCGCCGAAAATATCGAGAAGCAGCTTCAGAATTTTCTCCGATAGTTCCCTACTCTCTTTGTTCAGCTCAAATTGCAATACCCCCGATACCGTTTCATAGTATTCGATCAGTATTTTTCTCTTTGTTATTTCATTCATTTCTGCTTCTCCTTTCTTTTCTCTCTGCTTCCGCTGGTTTTGCTTTCAGATTGTCTCTACATCAAACCACAATGCCCGGAATCGCTCGTCAAATTCTTCATCCATATGCCAGTGGCCAAAAAACCACTTTTTAAATCTCACCTCATACATGATCCACTCAAGGAATCCGGTCAGTTCCGCGTCATGCATATCCGGATACTTTCCCATACGGCGAATCATCTCACACGGCGCGGTATGGGTGATGATGTAATCCACACAATTTCCGGTTTCGCGGAGATTCTGTGTTGCTTCCCTGTACTCCCCGTTTGTCGGCAGTTCTTCTTTCCACCATGAAAGCCCGTCTTTGCGCATATATTTATCTATGCTGTATGCGCCGCCCATAGTGAAAATCTTCTTGCCCTCTATTAGGAACACCTGCCCACGCATCAGATGAAATATGTTTTTTCTGATCCGATGCACCCTTCCGCCATTCCATTCTTCCCGTGGATAGGCGTATATTGCCGAAAAGTTTTCGTGATTGCCGTCACAAAAACAGATTGTATACGGTTTTTCCGACAGTTTGTCGAGAAAAGCGTTTTCGCGCGCATCATTCGCAAAGAGAAATCCGAAATCCCCGCAGATAATCAGTATATCGTCTTCTCCCCATTTGTCCTCGCCGGGCATAGCAGCGGGAGAAAAGCGTGCCTGCTCTCCATGTGTGTCGCCTGTTATATAAATCATATAAAGTCCTCCCTCGGCAGTATACTGTCCTCTATCACGAGCACATTCACCCGACCGCTCCGAATGGTGCCGGCATCAATGGCAATCATATTCTCACCGTAATAGATACCGGAATCCGCAAGCTCACGCGACGGATCAAATGTGTATGCAAGTCTTGTCGGGCGATGACCGCAAACAATCGTCTTTTCCGGAATCATATCGTTAACGCCGTAAAGGCTATTCCAACCAAGAAATCTCGCCTCACTCCATTTTGCTTTGTCTGCATTTCTCCAGTCCGCAAGAAGTTCAGGCTCCCCTCTTTCATTTTCCGTGGTTGGCACCCAGCCATGAACGAAAATATAATGCTCGGTCTCGTAATAGTCCGCCATCGTGCCTATCAATCGGCGCAGATTGCCTGCCATTCTCTCGTGCTTCGGGAATGTCAGTTCTCCCCACGCACCGATGATTCCTGCTCCGAAAAATTCTTCCACAGTGACTTCCGTACCGTTATGAAAATCGCAAAGGTTGATTCTCTTGTCCTGGATGATATGTAGCAATCGCTCGTCGTGATTACCGCAGACAAGCACTTTGTTTTTCAGCTTTCGCACAAAATCATATACCTTGCGGTTTTCCCTGCCACGGTCAAAAAGATCACCGCACACAACCAAGAGGTGTTTGTCGTCTTCGGGATTGAACCCCGCTTCATCAAGCGCAGCTTTCAAAATGGTGTAATGCCCGTGAATATCCGATACTGCAAAAATTCGTTTTTGATGTTTCATATCGACTCCGATTGCGTAGTAAGTCCGAAGACACGGACGGTATTTTGATAGATGACCTGCTCTGTCGCATCTGTCGGAAGTTCTTTGATTCTTGCAATCTCCCGCACGACCTCCGGCAGTATCAATGATGAATTCAATAGCTTTTTTCTCTGACTCCGACTGCAGGTGAGCGACCCGGTATCCGGCAACACATAAGGCGCGTCGGTTTCCACAAGAAGCGACGAAAGCGGCACTTCTCTGACGGTTTTACGCAGGGTCTCACCTCGTTTGCCTGCGGCAAGCAGCATTCCTCCGATACCAAGGGCAAATCCAAGTTCAATATACGCCTGTGCAGTTGCAGAATTGCCCGAAAAGCAATGAACCACGCCGCCATGCAACTTTTTGCGATGTTTCTTCAAAATCTTCAATGCCTCATCATCTGCGCTTCGGATATGAAGGATCAGCGGTAAATTTCGCTTGTGCGCCAGCTTGATTTGATACACAAACCACCGCTTCTGACTCCGTTTTACGGCAACCAAACCCGGCAGGTGATAATCCAGTCCTGCTTCCCCGATTGCAACGATACGGGGATGCTTTGCATACATCCACAGCTTTTTCCGTATGCCTCGCCGCGCCTTGATCGCTTCCTTCGGATGAACGCCGACTGCGCCAAAGCCACCGTATTTTTCTGTTAAAGTAAGCTGTCTTTCGATGTTGTCGGGGGAAATAGAAGGTTCGATAAACCCACAGACACCGCTTTCCCGCATAGCGGCAAAAAGCTGATCTCTGTCAGTACGAACGGCAGCGTATCCATCGCCTTCCCGCGCAATGCAGGAAAATTCACCGTCATATTTCGAAAGCGAATAGTGCACATGCGAATCAAAAATCACAAATTTCTCCTTTTTCCCATGCTGTAAGTACAGCATCAGCAATCTGCCTCATTCCTTGGGCATTCGGATGTAATCCATCAAAGCTTTCATAAGGCTCCATTTGGCAAATATCGATCAGGCGACAGGCATTCTGCACGGCACATTCGGCAATCACATTGGAATAGGCTTCGGTTCGCCGTCTTGCAGCTTCGGACGGTGCATATCCATCAAGACTACCAAGCGGCAATGTCAGGCACCATAATTCCGCCGGCGGAACATTTGCCCGCAATTTGCGGAGCATCTCCGTATACGCCTCCGAGAAAACGGTCAGATCGTTCTTCTCTGCCTCGCATGTGGGATGAAGCGGAACGCCAAGTCCGCGGTCATTCATTCCCATGAAAATCAGGATTACATCAGGCACTTCTCCGTCTATACCCAACGCCGAGGTACGCGCATCGGAGCAACCGTAAGAGGCAATCTCATTACGCGGATCAAAGCATACCGTGCTGCCCGAGAAGGAATTGTTAACCAACAACCGCCCGCCGAGCGTGTCAATCACCCGTCCCCACCAGGTATCGGAAAGTGAATAGACACCGGTTTCATAACGCTTGGCTGCTGTGTAAAACACTGCTTCGGACGGCTGACTGTACCCGAAAAGAGTACTGATAGAATCCCCGAGAATAGAAAAAGATTTTGATTGTTTCAACATATCGTCTTATCCCCCTGGTTATTTACGGTTATCTGACTTAATTCAAACCTTTTAACAGCAGATAATCCCCTTTGCTTCCAATGTTCCTATTTGCCCATGGGCTTAACAAATTTTTGTCCGGACGAAACCAATGCATCCGCCATTTTTTCAGCTTTAACTGCTACGCTATCATCATCGTTGACAACATCATGCCAATCAATTAATTGAATGCCCGTTTCCGCTATACGAATATAGTTCTCTTTAAAATTGTCTTGTGCCTTAAAATATGCTTCAATCGTTGCACTGTCCTCATTTACCCAAAATCTCACACCGTCATAAACTTCGCTCCAATCGCTCTGATACCCGAGACCTGTTTCTTCGTCTGTCAATTCTGTTTCAACTGCACCGATCATATAATAAGCACACATCAGGTTTGTTTCGTGTAAATAATCGCCACTCCGACCCATTGCGTCTGTGATTATCGCTTTATTGACCAAGCGAATCTTACCCATCCAACCGTTGCGCCACTCAAATTGACCGATTGATTCAAACTTTCCTGTGGATCGATTAAAATATATACACCATGAATCGCTATGACCGCCATTCAGCGTTCCGATCTCTTCCCCACTCATGATATCATACACATAATAAAACGCATTGCCCGCCGAGCCGCCACCGACATTCACCAGCAACTCGGGAGTTCCATCCGTATTAATATCGAATAATGCAAGTTGATACCCGTTTTCTATACAGGGGCGATCGGGATACAGGTAAGAATATCCATCTAATCCTCCGCCTTTTTCGTACACAGGTGTTTTTTCATTATTCAGCAATGACACCAACGCACTTTTCCACTCGCTTTTCTGTTCATCGGGTACAAATTCAAAATCCACATATTTGGTTTGGTATATGTACTTTACTTTTTCAGGCTCATCATCTGACTTCTCGGCTGATGCCGCTTCGGAAATACTATCAGATTCACTTTTTTCGTTTACATCGTTCTTGCACCCAACGCAAAATACGCACAACACCATGATGAGTATTGCTGCTAAGACATTTTTATTTTTCATAATTATGCTTCCTTCCGAAATATGCAACGAAATCAAATACCCCATCTCCACTTTGACGGTATGGCATACGGAGCATCAGCAATAGGTCCGCCGAAATAAGATTTCCCGCAGAACCAATCAAATAAATGGATTCTTCCAAGCCCTCCGGCATCCTCATCTATTTTACCGGCAAGAACTCGTTGGCGTTCACTCTCCTCCATTCGCTTTCTATACTGCGACAAATAAAATTCGCTTTTTTCTTGATCGGCTTCTAATCCTTTGCAACCTTCCTTATATAAGTAGGACAATTGAAAATCCGCTACTGCCAATCCTAGTTCGGAGGCCTTAAAGAACCAAGGCAAGCTCTCTTGTACTTGGTCTTTAAACTCATAAAGATATAGCGCGTAATTCATGGTAGCAAGATCATGCCCCTCCTGTGCCGCGCGTTTGAAAAGAGTTGCCGCTCTTTTAAAATATTTATATCCTCTACCCTCATATCTCTTGTTATGCTCTCGAAAATCATAATAGTAGATATAATTTTCCTGATCATATTTCTCGCTGACAATCCCCATTTGGATTCCTTTTTGATACAAGCTATTTCCTTCAGGCGAACCGGTCGAACCGACGCCCATAATGCGATATTGATCAGACAAGCTTGTTTGTTTTCCCATATGGTTCCCCCCCTTTTTTGATACAATTGGATTTGCTTTTGGGTGCGTTTATTCGTCGGTTTCCGTAAAAGCCAATCCAAATCAATCGTCTTCTTCCAGCAACCGTATTGCCTCAGCATATTTTTTCAATCTTTCCTCGTCGCGAGCAGTTACTTCATCCAGTCTTGTGATATCGCTGTTGTGGTATAGATCCGCAAGCTTGACGGCTTTTGATATCGGATTTTTCTTAGAGCATGTTGACACTAAGGTCAAAATATGATATAATAAATACATGAATATCACAAAAGCG
>ERZ857629.3730-NODE-3730-length-12511-cov-3.555636_pt1 | contig 12511 bp, 13 predicted proteins | sample MGYA00519700_ERZ857629 | MGnify/ENA primary metagenome ERZ857629 (study PRJEB31778, sample SAMEA3449351) | human gut metagenome | biome: human gut; feature: human-associated habitat; material: faeces | place: United Kingdom | collected 2010/2012 ... | reverse complement strand
TAACAAAAAAATCAACGATTACATTAATACCAACGACTCATTATGTACAATATATAGTAATAAAATCATTACATCATTTGAAAATGTCTTAACCGCCTTTGAAATAACTTCAAAAAAAACCAAAGAAAAAGATATTGTTGAAAGTTTTTTAACGCTTTATGAAGATGGTAGTAAATTGATTAGAAACTTTAAAAAAGAAACTATTAAAAAATTGTTAGTAGAAATATTATATCTTTCATCATTACTAGATTTTACTTTAGAAGATATAACGAGAGAAACTAAGAAAAAAAGCTTAGTTATTCAAGAAATATTAAAAAAACTATTAGTTTATTCGGCTAATAGCTTTTTTTCTCTTAAAATAAAATTTTTATAATTCACAAATTCAAGATTGTTATTATCAACTTGAAGAACAAACATAATTCTACCAAGCAAACTATTTAGATATACATTAGCATCATCAACACTTAACTTAGTTAAATGTTCATTTAGTCCATATTTTTTAATATAATAAACCTCTTGTCTAATTTTTCTTCTATAATTTGAACAAACCTGAGCTTTTTGATTTACTACAATTCCTGTGACTTTTTGTGAAGCTGAACTATTAATTACTACTGTTTTATTATCGTTAAGCCTTAACCCTAATTTAGCTAACTCTTTTCTTACTTTCGTAATAATTTCAGATGGATTGAAATCACCAGAAAAAGTCATGTCATCAGAGTATCTAGTATAATCTATATTTTTAGCATCAGCAAATTTTCCGACTTCTTCATCAAAACTCTTCATAACTAAATTTGAAATATATGCAGATGTTGGCGCACCTTGCACTAAGTGATCATCTAAAGTGCACAAATACGTTAAAAGCATTCCTACAGAAAGAGGATAATATTCTATTGGAAAACAAGAATTATATACGTTAATAAATGATATACTATCAAAAAAATTTTTAATATCTAACTTTAAAATAATTTTTTTACCAACATGAACGCGTGCATTATCCATTAAAGATATGCCTGGATAATAAGCCTTTGCATACTTAGAAATAGATTTTTCCATCAATAAATTCTTTAAAATCTTTCTTTGAACAAATTTTAATAATGGAATAGGCTCATGAATAATCCTATAAGTTCCACTTCTTTTTTTTATTTTATAAACTTTATAATTTTTATTTTGATTATTAGCAAGGGTATATAAAGTTCTAATAAATTTTTTATTATCATTACAATTTAATAGGTTAAGAGATAGCAAAAAATCATTACACTCTTTAACTCCAGTATACTTCCACATTTTTGTTATCTCACCACCTTGCAGTACTTATGATATTGTAATATGGAAATGGACTATTAGTGAGCATCGCTCACGGCTACACCACGTGTAGGTAAGTCCTTTGAAATATTACTATTTATATCAGTCTATTATTTTTGTCCCTTAACGACTCGTTAAAGTAGGAATAAATTCCAATCACTACTGCATTCATATTATATCACAAAAAAAGCAATTCCTAAGAATTACTTATCATATTTATAAAAGCCTTCGCCACTACTCATTCCAAGCTTTCCTTCATCAATGTATTTTTTAAGCAGTTTTTCCATACCCTTAAAATTATATGGAGCTAAAAATGATGGAATCTTTACATACATAAGAACAACATTGTAGGCAGTTTGTAAACCTATTGTATCTAAAATTTTAAACGGACCCTTTGGTGCACCAGTTCCAAGTGTCCAAGCCTTGTCAATACTTACAGGATCACTTATTCCATTAACATATAAATCTAATCCTGAAAATAGTAATGGTATTAGCATTGAATTAAGAAGATACCCAGACTTTTCTTTCTTTAAAGGTAGAGCAATCATTCTTATTTGTTTTGCAAACTTTACAACCTCATTAAAATACTTTTCTTCAGTACTAGGCTGTACCATAACCTCAGCTGTATTATTTTTCCAAATTGAATTGGCAAAATGTAAAGCTAAAAATCTATTAGGACATCCTGTAAATTTAGCAAGCTTACTTGGTAATAGAGTAGAAGAATTTGTAACAACAATCGTATTACTATTAACTAGTGGTGCCATCATTTTATAGAAATCTTTTTTAGCATCAAAATCCTCAGCCATAGACTCAACAATCAAATCAGCATCTTTTATTGCAGACTCTAAATTTAACTCAAGGTTAATACTTTCAAAAGCCTTTTCCACAGTTTCTAAGCACTTATCCACATTAAAATCATCAACATCTGCAATTCCACGGCACCAGTTATTAAAACTTTTACCTTCCTCTGTATTCATTAAATTAATCGCATCAATATACTCTTGTTTAACCATTGCTAATTTTTCTTTTGTTCTTTGAATGCTACCTTCACTTCTTAACCAAATCGTAACATCAAAACCACAGTATGCAGACTGAAAAGCAATTTGTGACCCAAGAACGCCACCACCAATAATAACTATTTTTTTCATAATTTATCCTCCCTATGATAATTAATTATATCTCTACAAATAAAAATAATCTATACTATGTCGTCAATATAAAGTAAACATTTGCGTCTAAAGAGCAGGTGAACCTGTAAAGTTTTTTTGCTTCTTTTGAAAATAAATCAAACAAATAATACCAGATATTAAAAAAACACTACCCAAAACTTTAATTTCATATAATTCTTTTTTATCTTGATTTTTTTCTAACTGATTAACATTTCTCGTAAAAAAATATAAATAGATTAAGAAAGTAACAGTTAATGTAAACTCAAATATCGTATTAGCTTCTATTTTAAAATTAATATTATTTCTTCTTAAATAATTAATCTCATCATTATCTCCGGCAATATTTAATAAACACAAAAAAGCAAAAACAATCCAAATTGTATTTTCCCACTTTAATCTTTTAATTTCATCACTGCTACTATCATTCATATTAAAGTATATTTTAAACTCTTTCTAATAAGACCAACAAGGGTTTGAAACCTAAAGTTAGTGATGATATAATAAATAAAGAAATGGTAAGTGAAAGGAAGTATTTATGAAAGTATTAGTTTTATCATGTTCAACCGGTGGTGGACACAATGCCTGTGCTAAATATATAATGGAAGAACTAAAAGATAATCATATAGATTGTTTATTTAAAGATTTTTATGATATTGTAAATCCTAAAGCCAAAGAATTGTCTTCTAAATTATATCTTAGTACCCTTAAAAACAATGGCAATTTATTTAAAGGTGTCTATAAAATAGGGGAAACCGTCAGTAGTTTTAACATGAAAAGTCCTGTTTATCTAATTAACAAAACTCATCAAAAGGCTTTGTTAAATTTTATAAAATACGAAAAAATAGATTTGGTAATATCATCTCATTTATTTCCATCACTTACTTTAACAGCAATTAATCAAAAAAATAAAGAAATACCTTTTATAACCGTAGCTACCGACTATGAACCTTGTCCTTTTATTGAAGAAACAAAATCAGATTATTTAATTATTCAAAAGGGGTTAGAAAATAGATTTATAGAAAAAAATATACCGGCAAATACCCTTATAAGTACGGGAATACCAATATCAACTAATTTTATTACATCAGCTAAAAATATCAAAAAAGCTTTAAATATTAATGAGAATGAAAAAGTTATATTAATTCTGTTAGGCAGCATGGGTTTTGGTAACATTAATAAACTTCTAGAAAAACTCCAAAATGAGAAATATCACATAATAGTGGTTTGTGGAACTAATGAAAAATTAAAAGCAGAAATTGAAAAAATAAATTACTCAAATATTACAGTTTTAGGATTTGTAAGCAACATAAATGACTTAATCTATTCTTCAGATATAGTTCTATCAAAACCAGGCGGACTTTCTACTACTGAAATTGCAACATTAAGAAAACCCCTTATTCATATTTATCCTATTCCTGGGATAGAAACTCATAATACAAACTTTTTTAAAGCACATAATATGAGTATAGAATGTCAAGATGATGAGGAAATCATAAGCGCTATTAATAAACTACTAAATAATGAAGACTTAAGAAATGAAATAATAAGCAATCAAAAAAAGTATATAAATGAAAATTCAGCAAAAGACTTAATTAATTTAATAAAATCAAAATTTCAAAAATAAGATATTTATGATATAATCAAAATTTGAGAGGAAATAAATATGGGAAAAGTAAATGAATATATAAAGAAAATGCTTCAGTATTTAAAGCATGAGATTAAAGAAGATAAAAATAAACCTTGGTTAAGATACTACAAAGACACTAACGAAAGTTTAGAATATTCTCAAAAAAGTATGTATGACGAGTTAAAATCTACTGCCTTAAAATACGAAAAAAGAACCGCACTTTTATACTATGGGAATAAAGTTTCATTTAGAGGATTATTACGCCGAATTGATAAAATAGCAACCTGCTTAAAACAATTTGACGTAGTAGAAAATGAATGTGTAACTATTTGTATGCCTAACACCCCAGAAAGCATTGCCTTAATTTATGCTATTAATAAAATTGGTGCAATTGCTAATATCATCCATCCCCTAAGTGCTCCCGATGACATTAAAAGAGCCTTAAAAGAAACTAACAGTGAAATCTTGTTTTGCGCAGATGTAGCCATACCAGCTGCTAGAGAAATAAAAGTTAAAAATTTTATATTAGTGCCATGCAGTGCCAGCTTAAAAGGTGTAAAAAGATTTTTCTACAATGTTAAAGAATCCGGGAATTTAAAAACAGAAGGAAATATGCTTTCATGGGAAGAATTTCTTTCATATAAATCTTTAGAGGATAACTACGTTAGTAGAACCGGCAAAGACCCAGCTGCTATTATTTATAGTGGTGGTACAACGGGAAAACCAAAGGGAATAATTTTATCAAATTTAAATTTTAATGCCATGGCCAAACAAACAATGACTGTTTGTGATGAAATAAAAGCAGGAAATTCTGTTTTAGCAGCTTTACCAATATTTCATGTATTTGGTCTAGCTTTATGCGTTCACACTTGTTTATGTGCAGGAATGACTGCAATCGTTTTACCTAAAATTAATACTAAAAAAATCAACAGCGAATTAAAAAAATATCATCCTAATGTTTATCCAGCCGTTCCTTCACTATTAAATATGTCACTAAAAGGAATGGACCCAGGCAAAAATGCTTTTAAAGACATTAAAGTAGTCGTAGTTGGCGGAGATTATTTACCTGAAAGCACTAAAATTGAATTTGAAAAATACTTAAGATTGCACGGAAGTAATGCTATCGTTAAAATTGGTTATGGTTTATCAGAGGCTTCAGGATTCGCTTGTGCGACCGCACTATTAGATGAAAAATACGTAAAAGACGGCACTTTGGGAATTCCCAATCCCGATATAATTATTAAAGCCTTTGAACCAAATACAGATATTGAAAAAGAGTATGGTGAAGTTGGTGAACTTTGCATAACTGGGCCTACAATATTTATGGGATATATTAACGAAGATGAAGAAACAAAAAATACATTAAGAAGACATGAAGATAATAAAATTTGGCTTCACACTGGAGATTTAGGTTATGTTGCCAAAGATGGACAAATCTACTATACCTCAAGATTAAAAAGAATGATAATAAGTAATGGTTACAACATTTATCCAATAGAGCTAGAAGAAATCATTCGTAAATGTCCACTTGTTGAAGATTGCATCGTAGTAGCTATTCCCCACAAAATCAAGAATCAAACTCCAAAAGCCGTTATAATTTTAAAGCCAGGAATAGAAGCAAACTTAAATGTTAGAACTGAAATTAAAAAATATTGCTTAGATAATATTGCAAAATATGCAATGCCAACTGAATTTGAATATCGCACAGACCTTCCTAAAACCGCAGTCGGTAAAGTAGCTTATCGTGACCTACAAAAAAATGGAGATAAAAATGAATCTAGAAAAAATAGCAAATCTAATTAAAAATCTAAGAAAAAAATCAGGACTAACTCAAAGTGAATTCGCTGAAAAGTACCACGTATCATACCAAGCAGTAAGCAAATGGGAAAATGCGAAAAGTATTCCGGACATAGCTATTTTAAAACAAATTTGTGAAGACTATAACATAAGTTTAGATACTTTAACAAAGCATAAAAAGAGTAATAAAACTGTTATCATAAGCGTCGCTCTTGTAATTTTAACAATTCTTGCTTCATTTATAATCCATCATTTCAAAAGCGAAGATTTTACATTTAAAACAATAACCTCTAATTGCTCAAATTTTAACATTTCGGGAAATATTGCTTATAATAAAAATAAGTCATTTCTTCATCTTTCAAATATAACTTACTGTGGTGGTGAAGATGAAAAAAATTATAAATTTATAAGTTGTACGCTGTACGAGAAAAAATCAAATGATCTTATTAAAAGTTTAGATGAAGTAACTTATGATAATAACAAATCTATAAAACTAGAGAAATTTTTAAAAGACATAGAATTTAGTTTAGATAACTTTTCAAAAGAATGTGCCACATACAATGACAGCTCGTTATTTTTAAAAATTAAAGCAGTAGACGAAAATAACAATGATATACTTTACGAAGTACCATTAAATTTAAAAGAGATATGTCCAAAATAAAAGAACTACGATTTTAAAAATGTAGCTCTTTTTATTTTAATTCTTTATTTCCATTTTTAGTTTTAATACTTGCAAAAAAATCATCAAATATCGGACCAAAAAATTCACCAATATTTGTATCTGCTTTAGTAACAAATTTATCTATAACACCGTTTTCATCTATAACTATTGTTGGAAATTTTTCACTATAAGCAGGATATGATTCCCACACAATTTCACGAGATTGTAAGCCGCCTAACAGCATTATAAAACAATGAATAACTGGTTCTACAACCTTTTCTTTATCTTCTTCAGCAGTAAGACTATCTAGAACTTTTAATAAATCTCCAGCATCCCAGTTAGCTAACTCTCTAGCAACTTTTTCATTACTACCCATAGTCATGTTTATTCTTTCAATTAAAAACTCTTTCAAATGCTTATCTATTGCTCTTTTCTTACCTTCTAAATCCATTTCATTATAGCCATCAGCAAATAATCTTTTGTTCATATAACCATAAATATCTTTATTTGGTATTACCATAAAAACCTCCTTAAAAGCAGTGGTATTATATCAAAATTAAAAAAATTTGTCAAAATATAAAAAAACTCTTGATTTAAATAAAAATATCATCTATAATTAAATACGTACTTGAGAAATTTGCCCATTTAGCTCAGTCGGTAGAGCGCACGGCTGTTAACCGTTAGGTCGTAGGTTCGAGTCCTACAATGGGCGCCATTAAGAAATATACCTCATTAAAGTGAGGTTTTTTTTGTCAATTTTTAAAATTTATAAGATTGAAATTTTACAACTTAACTTTACAAGATTATAAAGTAAAGATATTGTATTAAAATAAACTTCATGATATAATGCAAAATAGGAGAGTGTTATAGATGGAGAAAACAGAATTCAATTATAAATTATTTCCAAGCCTTGAAGCACAAGAAAAATTTTATAACATTTTAGCTAAGTTTTTAATTGCAAAAAATCAGCAAAGTGAAGAAAATTATAGAGAGGAATTAAGTGACCTTATAAGCAGCTGCGGTCAAACATTGACAAGTAACGGCGCAACGAATTATGTTGAAGAAATAATAAACCTAAATTCAGAAATCAATAGTGATGGCAAAACTGAAGAATCAGAAGAAATAGCAAGTAAAAAAGAGTCTCGTTTTAAATTAATGGAAGCATTATCTTCTATAATTTCAAAGTTAGAATCAAATCACGAAACTATGGTTGTAGGTGAAGATTTAGAAAGAGACTCAGCTAAAGCATTTAATCGTCAAGAAAAAATATTTTTACTAAGCAAAGTTAATCAAGAAGTTAGTGAAAAGTTTCCTAATCACTCTTCAGTAACTAATGCAGACATCAAAAATTCGTATCCATTTAAAGAGCTTATAAGTATTTTAGGAATTACTCCAACTATTAAAGATGAAGATTTAGCAGAAGTTATTAAAATTTCTGAGGCACCAGAAGAAATCAAAGAAGATATTAAAACAGAAGTAAATGGTCCATCTAGTGAAATCTCTAAAGATCTTGAAAGTCCCGTATTAAGTAATAATAGTTTCTTTGCAAGTGATAGTGAAATTGGCAAAGAATTATCAGGTTTAACTGAAAATGACGAATTATCTGATGCTCAAGATGAAACAGTTGCTCCATTGGTAGAAGCCCCAGTAGATGAAATAAAATTAGAAGAACCAGAAATAAAGCCTATTGAACCTTCTGAAACTAGCGTAAAAGAAGAACCACCATTAATGGAAGAGGCTGCTATGGATGATTTATTAGATGAAGACGCATCTGTACTTACTTATACTATGCAAAGTAATGAACCATTAACCGCCCTAACTAAAATTGCTTATGAAAGTGACCCATTATATGATCCAGACACAGCATATCTTACCCTTTATGAAAAAAATAAAGATATTATAGATAAAAGACTGCAAGAAAAAGGGCTAACATTAGAAGAAGCGAAAGATTTAGAGGGAGTATTAACTGGTTTAACATTAAAGATTCCAATAGCTTTATCTAGTCAAAAAACAGAAGCAGAAGCTATAAAGAAAGTGGCATAAAATATGTATTTTGCTAAAAACGAGATAATAGAACTAGCAAATCATCAAAAATATTTAATTACTGATTTAAAAGAAATAAACGATGTCTACTATTATCAAATTAAAGAAATTAATAATCTAAATAGCTTAGGTTCACGTTTTGTATCTGCCATGATGAAAGATGGACAACTATATATAAATTATAATATAAGCAGTGAAATACTAAATAAATTAGAGGCTTAAATAAAGCCTTTTTTTCTTGGGAAAATCGTCAAAAATCAAGCTTCAAAGTTACTACTGAGTGTATAAAATTTGACAATCACCCCCATTATATGGTAGAATTAAACTCGTTCGTCTGGGGAGGGGAACAAAAATGGAAAAAAATGTATCTTCGCTGAAGATATTAAATATTATTATATGTTTATTACTACTTGTCGTATTTGCAATATTTACAGGAACTAAAAAAGTTGATGCTAAAAGTGAAGCATCAGGAGAATATCCCTCGCGTTTTACGCTAGGTTATCAGTTTAAAGAATTAAAATTTATTTACAAAGAGGCAACACCAAAAGAAGAAATTTTAGTTTATAATTTAGAGTATTATATAGAAAATAATTTAGATATCATCAAGTTTTATTCAAAAGTGTTTGACTATAATTTAGATGATGTCCTAAACGATTTAAAAGAAAGAGAAAAGAATAACTCTACATTTATTAGTACAAATATTGGTTATTTAAAAAACGAAAAAGGCGAATTAAGAATATATGATAGTTTTGAATATGGACTAATAGAGTACTTTTATAATCTAATGGAAACTAAAACAATCAAAAGAAACATAAAATATAGACCCTATGAAGGTAATTCATCTTATGTTGAAAAATTAATAATGCATTATTCTTCAATTTATTCTAACGTTGATCAAACTACACTTTTAAGTATTGGTGCCGCAGAAAGTGGATATTATAAAGTAAAATATATGCTAAGATCAAACAATATTTATGGTGGTATGAGCAGTAAAGGATTAATCAGACATAATAATATTGAATTAGGAGTTCTATCATATGTTAGAATGATGTCAAAATACTATTATGGTAAAGGACTAAATACACCAGAACTAATTGGTAGAGTATATTGCCCAGTATTTGAAAATGGTACAAAAGTAGCAAGCAGTCATTGGCTTAATCTAGTAAGTACTGCAAAAAACAAGTACAATAAATATGATTTTAACATAACAATTAATGATATTATAAATAAAGAGGAACTTGCCTAAGCAGTTCTTTTTTTCTTGTTCTGCGCTTTAAAATAATATATAATAAAATTGGTGATAAGAATGCGAAAAGATAAAATAAATTACTATTTAGATATTGCTAAAGTAGTTAGTGAAAGAAGCACCTGTTTAAGAAGGCACTATGGCTGTGTTATCGTAAAGAATGATGAAATAATAGCTACTGGTTATAATGGCGCTCCAAGAAAGAGAAAAAATTGTGAAGAATTAGGCTACTGCTATCGTGAAAAACTAAATATTCCAAGAGGAGAAAGATATGAGTTATGTAGAAGTGTACACGCAGAGCAAAATGCTATCATCTCAGCAGCACGTAAGGATTTAATCGGAGCAACCATCTTTATGTGTGGAACTAACGCATCAACAAAAGAAATAGAAGCTAACTCAACATCTTGTATGATGTGTAAAAGAGTGGTAATTAACGCAGGAATTAAAGAGGTAATAGTAAGAGAACCAGATAACAAGTACACAATATATGATGTTCAAAAATGGATTGATGACGATGATTCTCTAAATGGAAAGTTTGGGTACTAATGAAAACAATTGAAGATTTTGATTTTTATAACAAAAAAGTAATATTAAGAGTAGACTTTAACGTTTCTATTAAGGATAGCAAAATAATAAGTAATGATAGAATTATTGCTGCTTTGCCAACCATTAAATATTTAATTAAGAAGCAAGCAAAAGTAATTATAATGTCTCATTTAGGTAAAATCAAAACAAAAGAAGATGCTGAAAAGAATTCATTATATATTGTTTACGAAGAACTTTGCAAGTTATTAGATACACCCGTATATTTTTCTAGTAGCACTCATGGAGACATTTTAGAGAGTAAAATAACAGCCCTTAAAAACGGCGAAATACTTCTAATGGAAAATACTAGATTTGAAGACCTTGAGGATAAAAAAGAAAGCAATTGTGATATGACACTTTCTAAATACTGGGCAAGTTTAGGAGATATATTTATTAATGATGCCTTTGGTTTATCACATCGTAAGCACTCATCTAATTATGGTATTACAAAATATATTCCAAGCGGTATAGGTTTTTTAATGCAAAAAGAATTAGAAGGCTTAGAACCAATAATAAATCCTATTCATCCATTTGTAGTAATTATGGGTGGCGCTAAGTTAGAAGATAAAATAGCACTAATTAAAAGTATCTTAACAAAGTGTGACAAATTGTTACTAACTGGCGGTATTGCTAACACATTTTTAAAGACAGAGTTTAATATTGGTAAATCACTATATAGTGAAGAAAGCGCTGAAGAAGTAAAAAAAATCCTCTCTATATATAAGGAAAGAATAATTCTTCCAAAAGATTGTGTAGTAGAGTCTATTGAAAAAATAAATCAAAAAAATGTAAATGAACTTGATTCTGAAGACATTATCTATGATATAGGTTCAAAAACAATTGATAGTTTTAAAGAAGTAATTAATAATGCAAAAACAATATTTTTAAATGGCACAGCTGGGAAATATGAATTAGAAAATTTTGAAACTGGTACTAAAGCAGTTCTTGAATTAGTATCTAAGAGTAACGCTTATACTGTAATAGGCGGTGGCGATGCGCTGTCAAGCTCAGAATATTTTAATATTGATGGCTTTAGTTTTAAGTCAACAGGTGGCGGAGCTACTTTAGACTACATTGTAAATGGTAAACTTAAATGCTTAGAAGATGAAAACACAAATAACTGAGATTTGTGTTTTTAATTTTTTTATAGTATAATGTAGGCAAGGAAGGTTTAGATGGGAAATTATGCAAAAGGGAAAGTGCTGACAGTGCACTGTTATAAGCATAACGGAAAAATCCATAGAACTTGGGATAAAACCACTATTTTAGATGAAACAAATGATTATTTAGTTTGTGGAAATAATAAGGTGAAAATAACAGAAGCAACAGGAAGAACTCATCGTACAAAAGAAACGGCAATTGTGTTTTTCTATAAAAAAAGATGGTTTCATGTAACCGCACAATTTAAAACCAATGGTTTATTTTATAAAGTAGATATAGCAAGCCCTTTTTTATTAGACGATGAAATCATTAAATATATTGATTATGATTTAGATGTGAAAATATTTCCCGATGGAAGCTTCAGAGTTTTAGACAGAAACGAATATAAATATCATAAAAGATTAATGAGGTACTCTGAAAAATTGGATACTATACTTCAAAGAGAATTAACAGACTTAATTAACATGATTAGAGCAGAAGTAGGACCGTTTAACAAAAAAACTGCCGAAAAGTACTACGAATTATATAAAAATATGTAGTAAGTACTAACAAAAAATGAGATTTTATAACAAAATTTCATTTTTTTTAATTTTTTTAAAAAAAATTGTTGCAATTTAAAAAAAAGAAGCATATAATACAGTGTATGCAAACGAGGAAAGCCCATTAAAAAAGGCATAATTGTTTGTAAAAACATAAAAATATATTAAATTAAAAAAAAGTCGAAAAAAATAAAAAAAAGTGTTGACTTAATGAAAAAGATTTGATATATTACTAATGCACGAACGAAAAGGAGTGCAAAACGATCTTTGAAAACTAAGTAAAATGTCAATTTTGAGTAGTCAGATTAAACTTTGAAATAATTAATTTTTATTGAGAGTTTGATCCTGGCTCAGGATGAACGCTGGCGGCATGCCTAAGAC
>ERZ857629.3729-NODE-3729-length-12514-cov-4.321294_pt1 | contig 12514 bp, 7 predicted proteins | sample MGYA00519700_ERZ857629 | MGnify/ENA primary metagenome ERZ857629 (study PRJEB31778, sample SAMEA3449351) | human gut metagenome | biome: human gut; feature: human-associated habitat; material: faeces | place: United Kingdom | collected 2010/2012 ... | reverse complement strand
TGAATTGAGGCAAAAATCCTGTCTGAGACTTCTTGCCGAATTGCGCGGTGCTGCCTAAAGCAAAATCAGGCGGCGGGTTGACAGTGGAGTGTGGGTAACTTTCCACTGTCAACTCACCGCACGGAAATTTCATGGACTTGCAGCAGGCCTTTGACTTTTGTATAATGGGAACAGCACTGCGGCTTTGCCGAAACAGGAGGCACACACTATGGAAAGAAACCTGAGCATTCACATCAGTGACCGCTCCCATTTGAATATTACTCTGAATATCTACAACTGCGGGAACCGGGAAGTGGAGCTGGAGCAGTTTTACGCACCGGACTATTATTCCTTCTATTTTGTGAAGGAAGGAAAGGGCAGCTTTACCCAGTGCAAGGCCAGCCACAGGATCCAGGCGGGAGAGTGCTTTGTGGTATTTCCCAATGAGGACTCCGTCATCAAGTCCGAGCACGGAAAGCCCCTGAATGTGACCTGGGTCAGCTTTTCCGGGTACCTTGTGGGCGCTTACCTGAACCGCGCCAAGATCACGGCCTTTACGCCCGTGATGGAAGACACTCAGGGCCATGAGCTGGAGGGACTGTTTGATACCCTCCTGCATGTAGCGACCCGGCATGCCAACCGCTACTGCCCGATCATGGCGCAGATGTACAGCATATTTGCCTTCTTTCTGGATCATGCCCAGCAGGAACCGGAGCTTCAGACGGCCCCGCCTGCCATGTATCTGATGAAGGCGCTGGATTTTATCGACATTTATTATCAGGACGACATTTCCGTTGAAGATGTCGCCGGCAGTGTGGGATTGACCCGAAAGGCGCTTTATACCATTTTCAAGCAGCTGACGGGCTTCTCCACAAAGGATTATCTGATTTATTACAGAATGCGAAAGGCCACAAGCCTGCTGGAAACCACAACGCTCCCCATTGAGACGGTAGCGGTTTCGGTAGGTTATCGGGATCAGTTCCATTTTTCCAAGGAGTTTAAGAAAAACGTGGGAGTTTCCCCGTCGGAATACCGGAAAAATGTGTTAAAGGATCCCGGCAGCAGTTATCTGTCTCCTATTGACGGCGTGCGGCTGCAATTTCCCGTGTCCCTTTCCAATCAGGAAGAAACCGCTTCTCCGGGAAACCGCCGGAGAAAATCCGAATGAAGAGAAGGATTCCACATGGAGCATAAACTGATTATTTTTACGGATATCGGCGATACGATCATTGACGAGGGCAGCGAGGTACGGAAGGTCCCCTTTGGGGTAGTCCAGAGCGCCGACTGCATCCCCGGCGCGAAGGAAACCATGCTCAGGCTGTATGAAGAGGGTTACCGGATCGTGATGGTAGCGGACGGACTGACGGAGTCCTTCCGCAGGACCATGTGCCAGAACGGACTGGACAAGATTTTCTCCGCCCGCTCCATTTCCGAGGAAAACGGACAGGAAAAGCCCGCCCCGATCATGTTCCAGAAGGCCATGGACCTGATGAACCTGACCGACGCGGACAAGGACCGGATCATTATGGTTGGCAACAACACCAAACGGGATATTCTGGGCGCGAACCGCTTCGGGATCCGCTCGGTGCTCATGAGCTGGTCAAAACGGTATGACATGGTTCCTCACAGCAAGGAGGAGACTCCGGACTATACCATTTCCTGTCCGGAGGAGCTGCTGCCGCTGGTGGAAAAACTGGACGCAAAGCTTTCCTGAGGAGGAGCGCCCCATGGTAAAAAAGATCATTCTGGTCTTCAAGACCCACTTTGACATCGGTTTTACGGACCTTGCGTCCAATGTGATCCACAGCTACGGAAATGAAATGCTCCGGCAGGTTATTGAGACCTGCCGTGCGACGGAGGATATGGGCAAGCTCCGCTACGTGTGGACCATGCCCGCCTGGCCGCTGTATTACATCTGCAATCACTGTGACCCGGTACTGAAGCCGGAGCTGGACAGACTGATTGAAAACGGGCAGATCGTGTGGCACAGTCTGCCCTTTACGACCCATACGGATTTTTCCGTGCCGGACGAGTACATGCAGTCCCTGCGCTACAGCAGGGAACTGGCGCGCGCATACAACAAGCCCGTTCCCGTGTCTGCCAAAATGACGGATGTTCCGGGGCATGGGCTGATGCTGCCCGAGCTGCTCAGTCAGGCCGGGATTCAGTTCCTGCATCTGGGCTGCAACGAGTTTGCAACGCCGCCCCGTGTGCCGGAACTTTTCTTTTGGGAAAGTCCTGCCGGCGGGCGGGTTCTGACCATGTATTCTCCCGGCGGCTACGGCACGGGACTGGTACCGCCGGAGGACTGGCCCTTCCCCGTGTACATGGCGCTGATGCATACTCACGACAACTGCGGCCCCCAGAGCGCGGGACTGATCCGCAAAATGGCGGAAAAAGCCCGGGAGGCATGTCCGGAGGCGGAGATCGTCTGCGGCAGTATGGATGATTTTTACCGGGAGCTGGCAAAGTGCGACCTGTCGGGCCTGCCGGTCGTCCGGCAGGATCTGGCGGATACCTGGATCCATGGCGTGGGTTCCTATCCTCACGAGGTTCGCACCCTCCGCACCTGCCGGGAGCGGGCACGGAAGCTGCACATGGCTTCCTTCAAGACTTTCCGGGAGGGAAAGACCCTGCCTCCGGAACTGGAGGACTTGTGGAAGCAGTATTATGATGCCTGTGCTCTCTTTACCGAGCACACCTGGGGCGCGGATGTGAAAACCTGGCTGGGTCCGGATCGTGTCTATGACAAGGAGGATTTCCGGGAAGCCCGGAAAACGGAACGCTATCGGTTCATGGAGCGTTCCTGGGCGGAGGAATCGGAACGGGCACAGACCGCCAGACTTGTGCTGGATCGGATCGGGACATATCTGCCCCTGAGCGCCGGAGAGCCGGAAAAGCACTGTGCGCTTCGGGAGGAAAAGACCGGAGATACCGTTATGGTTTCCGGCGGGCGCTATACCCTGAAATTCTCCGCAGCTTCCGGAAAGATTCTGGAGCTGTTCGACGGCCGCCTGCATGCCTGCCTGCTCAAGGCGGGGGAGGAAGGCGCTCTGTCCTACCGGTATGACCGGTACGGCTATGACGACATCAATGAGTTTCTCCGCACCTACGGCTATCACTTTACCACCTGGGGGATTCAGGACTACGGCCGGGAGAACTATCCCTTCTGCCCCCATGAAACCTTCTATCCGGTGTTTGACGGCTATGCGGTAGAGGACGATACCCTGACGCTGAAGTTCCGCATGGGAGAAAGCGCCCGGCTTTATGGGGACTGCCATACTCTGTGTCTGAAGCTCACCTTCCGGGAAGAAGATGTGCTGGCGGAGCTGAGCCTGACGGGCAAGGAAGCAAGCCCCTTCGTAGAGTCCGGAAGCTTTGTGATCCCCTTTGCGGAGAACGCGGATATCCGGATCGGGAAGCCCGGCGGTGTTGTGGATCCGGAGCGGGACATTGCCGACTGCGCCAACCACGCCATGTTCAATCTGGAACGGGAAGTGACTCTGCTGGGAGAAAGGGCGTGCCTGTCGGTTTACGCGCCCGATACCCCGCTTTTCGGCATCGGGACGCCCGGCGTATACGAATATCATAAGCAGTACGGTCCCCGGCGGGAGCCCCGGCTGTATTTTAATCTTTTCAACAATATGTGGGGAACCAACTTCCCCCAGTGGATAGAGGGCGATTTTTCCTACCGGTTCGTCCTGCGGGGCTGCACCCGGCAGGAGGCGGAGAACGCCCCCCACTGGGCAGGCGAGCTTGCCCGGGGCTGCCAGCCGGGTATCCCGGAGGGAATGGAACTGGACTATGCCGCCTTTGAGGGAGATACCTTCCTGATCGCCCTGCGGGATCTGACCGGCGTGGGGAGAGACATGGAATTCCGGCTTCCGGGAGCGGAACTGACGCCGGTAGACCTGTTCCGCCGTCCTGTCGAAGAGCCGCGGCAGGATGCCGTTTCCTTCCCGGTACGTCCCTACAGCATGCATCTTTTTGCCATCAAACGGAGGTAAGCCATGAAAATCACCTACTACGGAACCGCGGCAGGGGAGGGGTGGCCCGGTGTATTCTGCCGGTGCGATCTGTGCCGGGAGGCGCTGCGCCGGGGCGGAAAGAACATCCGCACCCGTTCACAGGCACTGGTCAATGATGACCTGCTGCTGGATCTGCCCCCGGAAAACAATCTGCACAGCCTGTATTACGGGCTGGACCTGACGGCGGTGGAAGCGCTGCTGTTTACCCACAGCCACAGTGACCACTGCTATCCGGAGGATCTGGAGCTGCTGCGGGAGCCCTACTCCCACACCCGCCGGGGCCTTCTGGAGGTTTACGGCAATGCCGCCGTGGAGCAGAAGCTGCTGCGGTGCGGCGTGAGCCTCGGCGGTGAGGAAGCCCGGTTCCGGTTCCACCGGCTGGCCGCCAATGATACGGTGAATGTACGGGGGTATCAGATCCTTGCCCTCCGGGCAACCCACACAAAAACGGAGGAGTGCCTGTTCTACCGGATCGAAAAGGACGGAAAGGCGCTGCTGTATGCCCATGACACCGGGGCCCTGACGGAGGAAAACATGGAAGCACTGGCTGCCTGCGGCGGAAAGCTGAACCTTGTGAGTCTGGACTGCACCCAGCAGAAGTACCGGGACGGAACTTACCACATGGGCTTTTATGACGATGTGGATCAGAAGGAGCGGCTGATCAAAGCCGGTCTTGCCGATGATCACACGGTCTGGGTTGTTAACCATTTTTCTCACAACGGAGGCTGGCTCCATGAGGAATTGTCGGCGGAGGCGGAAAAGTACGGCTTTCTGGCGTCCTATGACGGCATGAGCCTGACATTCTGAACGGAGGAATCCCTATGAACGTCTCTTTTCACGAAAACAGCCGGGTATTCCGTCTGGATACCCCCAATTCTACCTACCAGTTCTGCATTCTGGATAAAGAGGGCTTCCTTGCCCATTTGTACTACGGGCGCAGGATCCCGGATGATCTTCCGCCGGAAATGCTGCGGACGGAGGCACAAAACTATCCCAGCCGGAAGCCCGGCGAACGTCTGGCCTTTCAGGACGGATTGCAGGCAGAGTATCCCGGTGACGGACTGGGAGATATGAAGGAACCCTGCCTGTGTCTCCGGACGCCCGAGGGCTTCGGCGTCTGTGGTCTGACCTATAAAAGCCATACCATTTACGGCGGAAAACCTGCGCTTCCGGGACTGCCCGCAACCTACGGCGGGGAGGACGACTGTGCCACGCTGGAGGTCGTCGCGGAGGACAGAACTCTGGGCTTGACCGTGCGTCTGTACTACACGGCGTTTACCAAAATTGACGCCATCTGCCGCAGTGCGCGGATCGAAAACACCACGGGCAGCACCATCCGGCTGGAACGGGCACTGTCTCTGTGTCTGGACATGGACGGACAGGATCCGCAGGATCTTCTGACCCTTCACGGAAACTGGTCTGCCGAGCGGATGATCAACCGCCGTCCCATTACCATGGGCAAGCAGGGCATTGCTTCCCACCGGGGAATTTCCTCCCATCAGGAGCAGCCGTTCCTTGCGGTCCTGGATCGGAATGCGACCCAACTGCAGGGGGAGGTCCGGGGCTTCAATCTGGTCTACTCCGGGAACTTCCTTGCCCAGACGGAACTGACCCAGCAGGGACAGCTGCGCCTTGTGATGGGCATCCATCCCCGGGATTTCAGCTGGCAGCTCCTGCCGGGAGAATCCTTCCAGACCCCGGAAGCGGTGATGACCTGGTCCGGTACCGGCCTTTCCGGTATGACCCACGCCTTCCATGACCTGTACCGGAACCATCTGGTACGGGGACCCTATAAAAATAAGGAAAGACCTTCCCTCGTGAACAACTGGGAAGCAACCTATTTCGACTTTGATACGGAAAAAATTCTGTCCATCGGACGGGAAGCCGCCAAAGCGGGCATCGAAATGCTGGTGCTGGACGACGGCTGGTTCGGCAAGCGGGACGATGATCATTCCGGTCTGGGCGACTGGGTGGTAAACGAGCGGAAGCTTCCCGGCGGGCTGAAATACCTGTCGGAGGAACTGAACAGAATGGGGCTGCGGTTCGGTCTGTGGGTGGAGCCGGAAATGGTTTCCCCGGATTCCGATCTGTACCGTGCCCACCCGGATTACGCGCTGCAAATCCCGGGACGGACCCCGACCCAGTCCCGGAACCAGCTGGTGCTGGACTATTCCCGGAAAGAGGTTCGGGACGCGGTCTATTCTCAGATCTTTAAGGTGCTCTCCGAAGCGAAGGTTGCCTATGTCAAGTGGGACATGAACCGGGCGCTGACGGACGTATACAGCCCCTGGCTGGGACCGGACAGGCAGGGCGAACTGTACCACCGGTACATGCTGGGCGTTTATGAGCTTCAGGAGCGGCTGGTGACGGATTTCCCGGAGCTGCTGCTGGAAAACTGCTGCAGCGGCGGCGGGCGGTTCGACGCGGGCATGCTATACTACAGCCCCCAGATCTGGACCTCTGACAATACGGAAGCCATTGACCGGCTGGCAATTCAGGAGGGGACGGCGCTGGTGTATCCGCTGTCCTCCATGGGCGCCCATGTGGCGGCCTGCCCCAGCCATACCAACCACCGGACGACACCCTTTGAGACCCGGGGGCGGGTCAGTCTGCCCGGCTGCTTCGGCTACGAACTGGATCTGACCAGGCTGACACCGGAGGAGAAGGCAATGATCCCCACCCAGCTGGAGGAGTACCGGAAGTTCGGTCCCGTTTTCCACGACGGGGACTACTACCGGCTGGCATCCTTCCGGGAGAATCACAGTTATGACGCACTGATGGCGGTATCCAAAAATCGGAAAACCGCGGTTATTGACTATGTGGAGGTGGAGAGCCGGGCAAGATTCCGTGCAGTCCGCCTGAATCCCGCGGGACTTGCGGAAAACCTGTACTACCGCAGCAGCCTGACAGGCGAGGTGCGTTCCGGTGCAGGCTGGATGTACGCCGGACTTCTGGCTCCCCGATTGGAGCAGGATTATTCCAGCGCGCTGATCGTTCTGACGGCGGTGGAGGAGCAGGCATGAAAACTGCGGAGGAAATCCGGATCCGGGATCCCTTCTTTCTCCGGGAGGGAGAAGGGTACTACCTGTTTGGCACCACGTCCGCCGATCCGTGGCAGAACGGGATGGGCTTCGACTGCTACTACACCCGTGACCTTCGGAATTATGAGGGCCCCTTCCCCGCGTTTCAGCCGCCGGAAAACTTCTGGGCCGACAAAAATTTCTGGGCACCGGAGGTTCACAGAATCGCCGGGAGCTATTATATGTTTGCCAGCTTCTATCGGGAAGGCACCCACCGGGGAACCCAGATCCTTCGGGCAGACAGCCCCCGGGGGCCCTATGCTCCCATTTCGGACGGGCCCTATACGCCCCGGGACTGGGACTGTCTGGATGGGACTTTTTTTGAAGAAAACGGAAAATATTACTCCGTTTTTGCCCATGAGTGGCTTCAGGTCCGGGACGGAACCATGGAACTGGTGGAGCTGAACCGGGAGCTGACGGCGGCAGTGGGAGAACCTGTTACCCTGTTCCGCGCTTCGGATGCGGCCTGGACAAGGCCTGTGGACGGCAGTGCGGACGGACTGGTGACTGACGGCCCCTTCCTGCACCGGCTTTCCGGCGGCAGGCTTGCCATGCTCTGGTCCAGCTATGGAGCGGACGGCTATGCACTGGGCGCTGCCTATTCGGAAAACGGAATTCACGGCCCCTGGGTGCAGGAGGAAAACCCGCTGTATACGAAAGACGGCGGACACGGCATGATCTTTCGGGACTTTGACAGCAGGCTGCGCCTTGCTATCCATGCCCCCAATGAAACTCCGTTGGAACGCCCGGTGCTTCTGAATCTCCGGGAAGAAAACGGGAAGCTGGTGCTGGACGAGGCGGAAATGCAAAGCGATAGCTGCGAAGCGGATGAAAGGATCCGTGCATTATCCACAATATAAAGGAGAAAACAATATGGCAATCCCCAGAATGGAATATCCCCGTCCCCAGATGGTGCGGGAAAACTGGCAGAATCTGAACGGGACCTGGGAATTTGAGATCGATCAGGGAAAGTCCGGGAAAGCCCGGAGACTGTTCACGGCGGAAAAGCTGAGCGGCAGCATTACCGTACCCTTCTGTCCGGAGAGCGAGCTGTCCGGCGTAGGGTATAAGGACTTCATGAACGCGGTATGGTATGCCCGTACTGTGGAAGTCCCGGAGCTTACCCGGGGTGAGCATGTGCTGCTGCACTTTGAGGCGGTGGATTACTCTGCGGAGGTGTGGGTCAACGGTATTTCCGTGGGTACCCATTTTGGCGGCTATACTCCCTTTACGCTGGACGCTACCGCCGCCGCAAAGCCCGGTGTCAACCGAATTGTACTGTGTGCGTGGGATGACTGCCGGGATCCTCTGATCCCCCGGGGAAAGCAGAGCGAGGAATACGCCTCCCACGGCTGCGAGTATACCAGAACTACCGGTATCTGGCAGACAGTGTGGATGGAGATCACACCGGCGGCTTATATTGCCGATTACCGGGTGGAGCCGGATCCTGAAAACGGCGCTGCCCATTTCTGCCTGTATTTGCAGGATGTGCAGACTGTGACGCCGCTGACTGCCGCCGTTACCCTGAACGGGGAGCCGGTGGGACGGGCACATGTCCGGGCGGCGGGGAATACCGTTCGCTTTACCGTACCTCTCGCAAAGCTGGAGCTGTGGGAGCCGGGTCACCCGGCACTGTACGATGTGACCTTCACGCTGGGGGAAAATGACCCGGATGTGGTGGCGGGATACTTCGGCATGCGCACGGTGGGACTGTCCGAAAACGCCATTTTGCTGAACGGAAAACCCCTGTTCCAGCGGCTGGTACTGGATCAGGGCTTCTACCCGGACGGAATTTACACCGCTCCCTCGGACGAAGCGTTGAAGCGGGATATTGAACTGTCCATGGCGATGGGCTTTAACGGCGCCCGGCTGCATGAGCGGGTGTTTGAGCGCCGGTATCTGTACTGGGCGGACAGACAGGGGTATCTTGTCTGGGGCGAGTACGGTAACTGGGGACTGGATCTGTCCGACCCTGCATCTCTGGAATCCTACCTGATCCCATGGATGGAGTCGGTCCGCCGGGATTACAACAGCCCGGCACTGGTGGGCTGGTGCCCCTTCAATGAAACCTGGGACTATGAAAACAGCCGCCGGCAGGATAATATGGTACTGCTGTCCGTTTATAAGGCAACCAAAGAGCTGGATCCCACCCGCCCGGTCATTGATACCAGCGGCAACTTCCATGTGGCGACGGATATTTTTGACATTCACGACTACGAGCAGGACGTGGAGAAGTTCGCTGCCCACTATGCCCCCATGGCGCAGGGCGGCGAAGCCTACAACTGGTGCCCCGAGCGGCAGATCTACGAGGGACAGCCCTACTTTGTCAGCGAGTACGGCGGAATTTTCTGGGACGACGAAAACTATGAAAACGGCTGGGGCTATGGCAACGCGCCCCGGTCCATGGAGGAATATGTGCAGCGCTATGTGGGCCTGACCCGGGCACTGCTGGATAATCCCGCGATCTGTGCCCTGTGCTATACCCAGCTCTACGATGTGGAGCAGGAGCGCAACGGCATCTATACCTACGGGAGAAAGCTGAAGTTCCCTCCGGAGCTGGCAGAGCGCATGCGCAAGGCTATGGCAGACCCTGCGGCCATCGAGAAATAAAAGAGGTTCCCCGGAACGTGTTTGGCGGACACGTTTCGGGGAACATTTTCTGATTGGGAGGCAGAGGAGGACCACAGCCAAAAAGATACAAAAAAATCGAGGCGGCGTGCCTCGAAAATGGGAAATTATCCATTGACAATTTCATGAAAAGAATGTATAATAGACGCCGATACTGCGACAGTCTGCCTTCGGGGAATTCCTCCCCCAGCGAGAGTATTCTAGCACAGACTTCCACCGGTGTCAAGCGGGAAAATCAAAGAAAATGACAACCCGTCCAAGCGTATCAAACCACCACCCAATCTTTCAGAAAGGCTGTGATGATCCATATGGCAATGGTCAGGGACGAGATGTTCGGCAAGACCATGCGTAAATCCTACGCGAAGTACAGGGAGATCCTGGAGATCCCCAACATGCTCAAGATCCAGAAGGATTCCTACCAGTGGTTCCTCGATGAGGGACTGCGGGAGGTGTTCCGGGATGTGGGCACCATCACCGACTTCTCCGGTAAACTGGAGCTGAGCTTCCTGGATTACACCATGGAGGACAAGCCCAAGTACACCATCGAGGAGTGCAAGGAGCGGGACGCTACCTACGCCAAACCCATCAAGGTGCGGGTCCGCCTGCGTAACACCGAGACTGACGAAATCAAGGAGCAGGAGATCTTCATGGGCGACTTCCCCGTGATGACCAACGGCGGCACCTTCGTCATTAACGGCGCGGAACGTGTCATTATCTCCCAGATCGTCCGTTCCCCCGGCATGTACTACGGACACGAGGTAGACAAGGCCGATCAGCATACCTACACCGCTACCGTGATCCCTTACCGCGGCGCCTGGCTGGAGTATGAGACCGACGCTTCCGATGTGTTCTGGGTCCGGATCGATAAGAACCGGAAGCTGCCCATCACCAGCCTGATCCGCGCACTGGGTGTCAGCACCGATGAGCAGATCAAGGACATGTTCGGCGAGGATCCCCGGATTCTGGCGTCCATTGAGAAGGACCCCTGCAAGACCCGGGAGGATTCCCTGCTGGAAATCTACCGCCGTCTGCGCCCCGGTGAGCCTCCCACGGTGGAGACCGCTTCCGCCCATCTGGAAGGGCTGCTGTTTGACTCCCATCGCTACGATGTAAGCAAGGTGGGCCGTTACAAGTTCAATAAGAAGATGGATATCTGGAGCCGCCTGTCCGGTCAGGAGGCTGCCGAGCCCATTTCCGACCCCATGACCGGCGAAATTCTCATCATGCCCGGCGAGATCATTTCCCGGGCAAAGGCACACGAACTGTCCGACAAGGGCGTGAACGAAGCCGTTGTCCGGGTGGGCGACGCCAACGTGAAGGTGTTCTCCAACGGCATGGTCAACATGGCGCACTTTGTTCCCTTTGATCCCGCTCAGTACGGCATCAAGGAAAAGGTCCGCTTCTCCGTGCTGAAGGAAATGCTGGAGACCGTCCCCGAGAACGGCTGGAAGGAAGCCATTGCCGACCGGATGGACGACCTGATCCCCAAGCATATCATTGTGGATGACATTATGGCGTCCATCAACTACCTGAACTGTGTGGCCGTGGGTCTGGGCGTACCGGATGACATCGACCATCTGGGCAACCGCCGTCTGCGCTGCGTAGGCGAGCTGCTGCAGAACCAGTTCCGCATCGGCTTCTCCCGTCTGGACCGGGTCATCCGGGAGCGGATGACCGTGCAGGATCTGGACGCGGTCACTCCCCAGAGCCTGATCAACATCCGTCCGGTCACCGCCGTGATCAAGGAGTTCTTCGGTTCCTCCCCCCTGTCTCAGTTCATGGACCAGAATAACCCTCTGGCAGAGCTGACCCATAAGCGCCGTCTGTCCGCACTGGGCCCCGGCGGCCTGAGCCGTGACCGCGCTTCCTTCGACGTCCGGGATATTCACTACACCCACTACGGCCGTATGTGCCCCATTGAGACGCCTGAAGGCCCCAACATCGGCCTGATCAACTATCTGGCGACTTTCGCAAAGATCAATGAGTACGGCTTCGTGGAGGCTCCCTACCGGAAGGTGGACAAGGCTACCGGCTTTGTCACCGATCAGGTGGAGTATATGACTGCCGATGTGGAGGACGACTACTACATCGGTCAGGCAAACGAGCCTCTGGACGAGAACGGCTGCCTGAAAAATGCCCGTATCACCTGCCGGCACCGCAATGAGATCATCGAAGTGGACCGGGCCGTCATTGATTACATTGACGTGTCCCCCCGGATGATGATCTCCATCGCAACCTCCTTCATTCCCTTCCTGCAGAACGATGACGCCAACCGTGCCCTGATGGGCGCAAACATGCAGCGTCAGGCCGTGCCCCTGCTGACTACCGAGCCTCCCGTCGTTGCCACCGGCATCGAACACAAGGCGGCAGTGGACAGCGAGGTCTGCATCAAGGCAAGAAAGCCCGGTGTCATCACCTCCGTTTCCGCAACGGATATTTCCGTCCGCTATGACGACGGTGAGACCGAGAGCTTCCACCTGACCAAGTTCGCCCGCTCCAACGCAGGCACCTGCATCAACCAGAGACCCAACGTGGTGGTCGGCGAGCGGGTGGACACTGAGGAGATCATTGCCGACGGTCCTTCCTGCTCCGGCGGCGAAGTGGCTCTGGGCAAGAACGTGCTTATCGGCTTCGTCACCTGGGAAGGCTACAACTACGAGGACGCCATTCTGCTGAACGAGCGCCTGGTGCGGGAGGACGTGTTTACCTCCATCCACATCGAGGAGCATGAGACCGAGGCCCGGGATACCAAGCTGGGACCCGAGGAGATCACCCGGGATATCCCCAACGTGGGCGAGG
>ERZ857629.3728-NODE-3728-length-12518-cov-3.233892_pt1 | contig 12518 bp, 11 predicted proteins | sample MGYA00519700_ERZ857629 | MGnify/ENA primary metagenome ERZ857629 (study PRJEB31778, sample SAMEA3449351) | human gut metagenome | biome: human gut; feature: human-associated habitat; material: faeces | place: United Kingdom | collected 2010/2012 ... | reverse complement strand
GACGATTCCCTGACCATCGACGAGGGCGCGGTCGCGCCGTGGAACAGCCTGATGTGGTCGCTGATGACCGACGTCTGCCGGGAGATGGGCGTGCGCACGGACGTTCTCTTCCGCGAGCTGACGGAGCGGGAACGGGACATTGTGTTTCACGGTCCGGCGGAGAAGAAGCATATTTTCTACCATGCCAAGAATTCCAATCAGGCGGGCGAGCTGGACTTTACGTATTATAACGCCGTCTACACCGTGGAAAACGCCCTTGCCAAGGTCAAGGACGAAAAGGGTATGAAGCGGGTGGAGAAATTCCTGAAGGAGGACATTTGCCCGGACTGCCGCGGCACGCGCCTGTCCGAGGCCGCCCGCGCGCCGAAGCTGCGGGGAATTTCGCTGGACGAGGCCTGCGCCATGACGCTTTCCGAGCTGGTGGAATGGGCGCGGGGCGTGCCGGAGAGCCTTCCGGAGGCCATGCGTCCGATGGCGGAGAGCATCTGCGAAGCCTTTGAAGGCACGGCTCGACGGCTGCTCGATCTGGGACTCGGCTACCTGACGCTCGACCGCTCGGCTTCTACGCTTTCCACGGGCGAGCGCCAGCGAATGCAGCTGGCACGCGCCGTGCGCAACCGCACGACGGGCGTTCTGTATGTGCTGGACGAGCCGTCCATCGGCCTGCATCCCTCGAACATCGTGGGGCTGACCGGCGTTATGCATGATCTGGTCGCGGACGGCAATTCCGTGATTCTTGTCGATCATGATACGCAGATTCTGAAGGTAGCGGACTGGATCGTCGAGATGGGGCCGGAAGCGGGCGCAAAGGGCGGGCACGTCATCGCGCAGGGCACGATTCCTGAGATCGAAGCCAGCAATGTGTCTCAGATCGGGCCGTTTCTCGCCGGAAGAGCCGAAACGCGGATGCGTTCGCGCGCCGCGAAGGAAGCGCTGTTTGAAAACGGAACGATTCATCTTTCCACTGCGCGGATTCACACGGTGAAGCCGTTGGAGGTGGATATTCCGAAGGGGCGGCTGACCGTCGTGACCGGCGTGTCCGGTTCCGGAAAGACGACGATGGTGCTGGAAAGCCTTGTTCCGGCGCTGAACGCGAAGATCAGCGGCGACGCGCTGCCGGCGCACATCCGCGCGATCGAAGCGGAGGGGATTCGGCACGTCAAGCTGATCGACGCAACGCCCATCGGCGTTAACGTCCGCTCCACGGTCGGAACATACGCGGGCGTGCATGACGAGCTGCGCAAGCTCTGGGCGAAATCGCCGGACGCGCGCGAGCGCCGGTACAGCGCCAGCGACTTTTCCTACAACACGGGCAACCTGCGCTGCCCCGGCTGCGACGGCACGGGCGTGGTGAGTCTGGATGTGCAGTTCCTGCCGGACGTGACCATTCCCTGTCCGGACTGCCGCGGCTCCCGCTACGCGAGGGAAGCGTACGACGTGAAGCTCGCGAACAAGGCGGGCGAGCGCGCGTCCATGCCGGAGCTGATGGATATGGATGTGAACACGGCCGTTTTGTTCTGCGCGGACATGAAGGCCGTCAGCCAGAAGCTGAACGTGCTTTGTCAGCTGGGGCTCGGCTACCTGACGCTGGGCGAGGAAACGCCCAGCCTGTCGGGCGGCGAAGCGCAGCGCCTGAAGCTGGCCAGCGAAATCGGGCGCACGCAGACGGACTCCGCGTTCGTGTTCGACGAGCCGTCCATCGGCCTGCATCCGCTGGATGTGCGGGTGCTCATGCGGGTTTTTCAGGCGCTTCTGGATAACGGCGCGACGGTCGTCGTCATTGAGCACGACCTCGACGTAATCCGAAACGCCGATTACGTCATCGATATGGGCCCGGGCGGCGGCGAAAGCGGCGGGCGAATCGTGGCGGCCGGAACGCCGGAGGAGATTCGGCGGAATGAGAACAGCATAACGGGAAGGTATTTATAAGGAAATGATTTACGCATTACCGTTGACGATTTTGGCGCAGACTTCCTCCGGAATTATGGGGGAGGTGATTTCGGCGAGCAGGGCAGGGACGATTGCGCCGGTTTCTGCGTACTGTTTGCCGGCCTGCTTCACGAGCGCCAGCCGGGGGACGGTCGCGCTGGCGGCTTCCGGCGCACTGAACATGGGGCCTTCGGGCACGGGCAGAATCGTGTGGTTGGCAGGGAACATCAGCTCGAACTGCTGGACGGCGGGCTCGAAGTTGCGGCGGCTGTTGGGAAAACCGCAGCCGCAGATCATTAGGGCAATGCCGCACAAATGAGGTGGACGGCCGGCGAATGGATTTTTCGTCAGATGCAAATGAAAATTCCGAAGGTTTACTGGAGGTAAATCGAGGAATTTTCACGCCGCAGATGGCGGAAAAGACATCGCCCGACGCGCCGCCGAATTGTGCGGTGGTGCCTTAGATAGCGCAGGCGTGAAAAATCCCGCTGGCCGACGTGGACATAGCGCCCGTTTACGTCCTCCATCGCCATGGAGGAAAGCGGCAGCATGCGGTCGACGAGATTCTTGAGCATCGCGGGCATACCGTAGCAGTAGAGCGGATAGCTGAACAGCAGAAGGTCGCTGGCCGGTATCTGCCCGAGAATTTCGCGCATGTCGTCGTCAAGCACGCAATGCCCGCCGTTGTATTTGCAGGCGAAGCAGCCGCGGCAGAATTCGATGTGCCGGTCGATCACGTCTATGGTGTGGATTTCCTGCGGAGCGGCCTCGCGCATACCGTCCAAAAACGCGCGCGAGAGATGGAGTGTGTCGCTCCTTTCCTTCTTTGGGCTGCCATTGAAAACGAGAACGTTCATGGGCGCTCCTTAGTGTCTGGCTTTTATGATCTGCTCTCTTATCCAGACGACGCCGGTCGCCGGCAGCGAAAAGCTGCCGGAAAGCAGGGACAGCACCGTGTCGCAGGCCTCGTTCAAGGCAGGGTGCTTTTTCAGAAACGCGTTCACGCGGTTTCGCTTTCTTCTTTTCGAAGTGCCTTCAGGTTTTCCATGACGGCCGGAGCGCCGTCTGTGACACGGTGCAGGGTTTCACAGGCGTCCATTTGCAGGCAGTCGGCGCAGGTATCCATCGCCTTTTCGCGGGCGCAGCTGCGGATGGCGCAGAGGTGGTCGCAAAAGGGCGTTTTCGCGCCGTCTATGCGGCAGCCGGTGCAGCTGAGCATATCCGCGGTGATCGGAACGCCGTTGAGCTTCGTCCACAGCGCGGCGGTTTTCTCGCGCAGGGCGTCGTCGTTGGTGATCGTCGCGATTCGCGCGTCGCACGTTTCGCAGTTCAGGCCGCAGCAGGCAATCATGGAATTCATGGGTTTTCTTCCTCCTTTGTTTGGGTGAGCCGGTCTTCCTGAACAAGCTGAGCGAACACGGCATCCCGGTCAAAGTCGCCGGACGCGAAGCCGGGAATTTCCTTGATGGATTTGCAGATGGAAACGCTGAAGCCGGTGAGAATCTGCCCGATTTCCGATTCGGAATAGGGGCAGTCGCCGGTGACGATCAGCGTCGCCAGACTGTGCACCACCAGCCACAGGTCGCGGAAATACCGGTCGGCTTCCTCCGGTCGGATGTGGTAAATCTTCTCCAGCGACGGCCGGATGATCGCCTGCGAATGCCGCATGGCCTCGATTGCGCCGTTCTCGCCGTCCACGGCCTTGCTGAGGAACAAAAGCCGGTACAGCTCCGGTTCTTCCTTCGCAAAGCGGATGTATTGCATGCCGAAGCCGAAAAACGGAACGCGCTGCCGGAAGCCCTCCGCCGTGTACCGGTCGTAGAGCGCTTCCGCCGCCGCGCGCACCTCGCGCCGAACCTCGTCCATGCTGCCGAAGCAGGTGAAAATGGGGCGAGTGGAAATGTGCAGCTTGTCCGCGATGGCCTTGGCTGTCAGCACGTCCGAGCCCCGCTCGCGCACGATTTTGAAGGATGCGTCGATGAGCTCCTGTCTGGTGAATTTAGATCGGGGCGCCATACGTCTGTCCTTTCCGATTGACATTATACGATGTACATTATACGATGCACATTATAGCAGACAAAATCAGCTATGTCAATCTCTGGTATTCAACAAAAACCGCCGGCTGCGCGGCAGGCAACCGGCGGTTTTCATAAGAAGGCGGGAATGGCTGTCTATCGATTCCGGCGGTAACCGGCTTCGTCGCGATATTCGGGATGGTCTTTCAGGTACGCGTCCTGATCGCCGCATATGGTGTAGTCGCACTTGCAGCCGTTGGAGCAGGTGGTCTTGCGCACGAGCTTTGCGTGAAGAAACTCCATGCCCTCGAAATCCGGGTTGCACAGCGCGGGCATGACCTCGAGCAGGCCGTGCTTCTTCGCGAACTCCGCGGTGGGGCAGGCGGTGAACTCATAGTAAATCGGCTGATCCTTCCGATAGGGCGCGACGTGCATATCGTAGTCGCCCCATTTGTCGCAGCGCCTTTTGGCGTTCAGGAAAGCGCGGTGCAGCAGCTTCTTGAAGAACGGATGGTTCACGTTCACGAAGCGCAGCTTCCGGAAGGCGGGAAGGAAGAGACTGCCCTCCATTTTCTCGATCTCCGCAAGGCTGGTCACGTCCCTGCACACGACGTAATAAGCCATCAGCGCGATGCAGTCATAGGTGCCGCCTCTGCCGTTGTGGAAATTCCTCTTCCCGCCCAGATCGGTGCGCCAGTCGGCGAGAAAATTCTCGTATTGTATCTGAACGCGCGTCCAGACGGCTTCCCGCTCGTCCGCGGGATAATGCAGCGCGATTTTCTCCTGAATCTGCCGCTTGCAGGGCCTGGAATAGAGAACGTGGCAGGTGCGGTCGAATTTCAGCTGACTGTCCTTCATGCTTCGGTTCCTCCTTTGCGGGCTTACCGGCCGACGGGCTTCAGAAGCCCGGCCTTTGCGTTTTGCTCCGTGTCGTCCGATTCCTCATACGCGTCATAGGGCGCGGTGGGGTCGGGCACGCGCTTTTTGAAGGGAGAGCAGAGCTTATCCGCGTGCGCGAACGCGAAGGCGAAGTTGTCCGTCCAGCCGGTATGACCGGTGATGAACAGCGGATGAATGCCGCGATGGGCGAGCTTGGCCTTCAATTCGGCCAGCGACCGCACGGCCAGACGGTTGTCCTCCGCCAGCGCGGAAATGAAGCTGTAGCCGCCGTCCGCGCCGAACCAGAGCGTGTCGCCCGTGAAAAGGTATTTGCCGTCGATCAGGTACACCATGTGCCCCCACGTGTGTCCCGGAACGAGGAAGCATTCAATCTGAATGTTGCCGATGTTGAAAATCTGCCCGCCCTTCAGGAGCACCTTTTTGTTGTTGATCGTCACCTGCGGCAGCTTGTACAGATGATAGATCACCCTGCGGCGCACTTCGCCGGTGAGATAGCGGTTTTCGATTTCGCCGACGTACAGAGTCGCGTGCCTGAACAGGCCGGGGCTGTCGGCTTCCACCGCGCCCACATGGTCGGTGTCCTGATGCGTGATGAGAATGTGCTGAACCGCCTCCGGCCGAATGCCCAGCCAACCCATCTTTTCTTCCAGACGGTCGTAATTGTAGCCCGCGTCGATCATGATTGTGGTGTCGCCCTTGCGGTAAAAGAAGATATTCGCCACCCATTCGCGCACGCAGGCGACGTGCGAATCAATCCATCCGGTGTTCAGCGGCTTGAAAATCTCCTTGCCGCGGTACATGCGGCTCATTTCCTTTTTCTGAAATTCCGTTGCTTTTCTGGACATGCGTATCCCTCTTTTCCGTTGCGGCCGACAATTTGGTTAGAATGCTCTAACCGACAAACCTTGAAAACCTGCCTTTCGGCAGGACATATCTATCTTATCACGTTTTCGCGCATAAATCAATGCGCCGGTTTCGTAAATTCCTGAAACACTCCAAAGCGAACGCTTTTGCGAAACGGAAAAGAACCCCGCCCGAAGACGGAGTTCTTTCTATGGGAAGGGGATTACGCTTCCTCGGAGGTCGCTTCCACCGTGACGCTCTGATCCTGCAGTTCCTTCTCGGCGATCAGGTCTTCGATGGTCTCCTTGGTGCGCATCAGGTCTTCCACGGACATGGTTTCGAAACCGGCGGCGGGGGACTTGACCTTTACGCCGTGGCGGCGAAGGAAATTGTCCACCTTCTCTTCGTTGTGCTTGTACACGCAGAAACCGACGACACTGGCGCCGACGCCGATCAGGATACCCTTTACCAACGGATTGTTGCCGAACATAGCCTTCTTCCTCCTTTTTCTTGCTGCGAAAGCCGTTATGCCTTGCGCGCCATCATTTCCATGCCCTTTCTGAACATGCTGCCCGCAAACGCCAGCTCGCTCTTCGCGCCGGAAACGGGCGTGAGCGTCAGCTTTTTGCCTGCGCGCCTGACCAGATAGGGCTGCTCGCGCGGAGCGCGGGGAACCAGATGACGGCCAAAGGTGATAATCCACGCCAGCAGACTGGCGCGCACGGCGCCGGGCTTACCGACGGAATTGATGAGGTAGACGACGGACATGACCTCCGGGTCGAAGCTGCCGCGCACGTGCAGCTCCTGATAGCCGTGCTCAACCACCGCCGCCAGCGTCGCACCCGTGGAAAGCCAGCGGGTGAACGCAGTCAGCGGCGAACCGGCAAGGGACAGCGCGCCGTCCAGGCCGATGCACAGAAGCGCCAGATAGCCGCTGGGCGCCATGGAAAAGCCTTCCTCCTCGGAGCGCTTGATGTGCAGAAGGCTGGCGTCCGTCTGCGCCGCGTAGGCAGCGCCCAGCCGCACGATCAGCTGTTCCTCAGAGATGACTTCGGGGTCGTATTCGCACAGCAGCGTGCGGATGCGCGCATTGTATCGGCAGCCGCGCATGCCGGGAATCCGCTGGAAGGGTGCGGCCGAGGCGACCGGGCGTTCCAGCTGCAGGCGAATGCGCCCGTTGATGGCGGACAGCACCTCCAGATGAATGGCCTTTTGTTCGTTATCCATTAATGCCTCCCGTCTCCGGGCTTCATGAACATCAGCCGGAGGGAATTGGCCACCACCAGGATGGTGGACGAGTTGTGCAGAAGCGCGCTCATCATGACCGAGATGCCGCTCGCTGCGCCCAGAATCAGGCCGACCGAGTTGATGGCGATGACCAGCGCGAAGTTCTGATGCACGATGCGCATCGTCGCGCGCGCAAGCCCCCGCAGCTCGGGAATCATCATCGGGTCGTCGCGGTTGATGATCACGTCGCTGGTTTCCATGGCGATGTCCGTGGACTTGCTGCCCATGGAAATGCCGACGTCCGCGTAGGCAAGCGCCGGTGCGTCATTGATGCCGTCGCCGACCATCACCACGCCGTTGCCCTGCACCTGAAGCTTCAGAACCGCTTCGGCCTTCTGCTCCGGCAGCAGCTGCGCGCGATAGCTGTCCGCGCCGACCTGCTCCGCCACGACGCGCGCCTGCGATTCCATGTCGCCCGTCAGAAGCTCAATGTCGCCCACGCCGTCGTAGCGCAGGCTGTTGATCGCGCGGCGCACGTTTTCGCGTGGGCTGTCCATGGCGTACAGTACGGCGATGATCTCGCGGTCGACGCTCACGTAGTTGGGAATCATGCTGGTGTCGGCCGGCAGGGAAGAAGCGGCGCTCGCGCCGTTTTCCTTCATATATTCCAGATTGCCCACGCGCACGGTCTTTTCGCCCACGCGCGTGCGGCTGCCGCGGGATACCTCCGTCACCACGTCCGCGTGCGGAAGCGGCTCCGCGCCGAGCTGGCGGCCATAGCGCATGATCGCGCCCGCCAGCGGGTGCGTGCTGGTTTCCTCCGCGGCCATGGCGTAGGAAAGCACGTCCTTCAGCGTCATGTCGTCCTTCAGCAGAACGGCGGAGACGATGCGCGGCTTGCCCTCGGTGATGGTGCCGGTCTTGTCCAGCAGCACGGTGTTTGCGCGGCTCATCTGCTCGATGAACGTGCCGCCCTTGATCAGCACGCCCTGACGCACGGCGGTGTTGATCGCCGCCGAGAAGGCCGTGGCCGTGGACAGCTTGATGCCGCAGGAGTAGTCGATTACCAGCATCTTGAGCGCCTTCTGCGGGTTCCGCGTGACCAGCCACACGGAGAGACACAGCAGGAAGTTGAGCGGCACCAGATAGTTGGAGAATTTGTCCGCGTAGCGCTGAATGGGCGCTTTCTTCAGCTCGCTGGCTTCCACCATGCCCACGATGCGGGAAATGACCGTCTGGTCGCCGACCTTGGCCGCCTGCACGCGCAGGTTTCCGCTCTTGACGACCGTGCCCGCGAAGACCTCGTCGCCCTCGCGCTTTTCGACGGGCACGAACTCGCCCGTGATGGGGCTCTGGTCTACGACGGCCGCGCCGGAAACGACCTTGCCGTCGACGGAGATTTTTTCGCCCGTGTGAACGGCGATCGTGTCGCCCGCGTGAATCTGATTCATGGGGCGGCGTTCCAGCTTCCCGTCCGGCATGACCTTCCATGCTTCGCCCTCGTCGGCAGACAGCATTTTCTTGATGGAAGAGCGCGTGCGCTCGATCGTGTAGGAGGTCATCAGCTCCGCGAGATCGGACAGCGCGAGGATCATCAGCGCGGAATGCGCGTTGCCCAGCAGCAGACTGGCCACGATGGACGTAACCGTCAGAAAGTCCGCGTTGGGACGATGCTCGCGCCGCAGACCCTCCCACGCGCTCTTCGCCATCGGCGCGGAAAGGCCGAGGCTGGCAAGCGCTTCCAGCGAGGAGAAGTTCGCCAGCGCGCCGCCCAGCAGCGGCGCGGGGAACAGCGTGTTGCCCAGCACCAGCGCGCCGGCGTTTACCGCCAGCCGCTTCGCCAGACGCGCGGTGGTCATGGGCGCTTCGGCGGGCGCCTCGTTGTTTTCTGAATGGCGCGTGCGCAGGGCGGTCATCGCGTGCCGCGCGAGCACCAGATCAACCTGCTCGGCGAGTTCGTGCGCGTCCAGCATTTTGCCGTCGTATTGCAGCAGAATGCCTCCGGTGCAGGCCGTGACCCGCGCCAGACGAACGCCGGGCAGCTTCGCCAGCTCCGCGGCGATTTCGCCGCTCTGTTCCTTCAGATATTTCAGCCCCGATGCGGCCAGCCGCAGACGGCCGGGCAGATTGTGCATCACGTGGCTCTTCATCAGTTCTTCCTGATTGACGTTTCCAACCATGCTTACCCTTCTTTTTGTTGCGGAAGCCGCAGAATCAGGCGCTTGCGCACGAGCGCTTCCAGCTCCGATTCGTCGGCGTCCTTCCACAGGTCTTCCTTCGAAATTCGGATTCCCTCGTCCACCACGATGTCCACCCATTTCAGAATGGCGCGGGACGAGGTGATCTCGGTATCATAGCGAATCAGCACCGTGCCGATGCGCGGGTTGATCTCCGCGTCCGAGACGCCGGGCAGAAGCCGCAGAACGTCGCGGATGTAGTGTAGATAGGGCGCCGCTTCCTTGGGAAGCAGGCGGTATTTCCCGAAGCTCAGCCGCAGCCGACCCGGAAGATTGCACTCGATGCCGGGCTTCAGACAGAGCCGCAGGAACGTTTCTTCCAGCTTATTCATAGCCGTGCGCTCCCAGGAGGCCGGACGCCCACCACAGAAGCGTAAGCGCGCCCGGCATGGCCCAGCCGATTTTCGCCCGGCTGCGCAGCGCCGCGACGGTCAGAATGCCGGCCGCCAGCGTTTTCGCGTCCACAAGGCCGCCGGTCGCGTCTAAAACGCCTGCGTTTATGGCGCTCATCAGCGTGCGCAGTCCCTCGCGAAGCTTTCCGGCCGGAACGGCGGAAGCCTTTTCATCCAGCCCCATCAGCTTCATCGCCGCGCCCATCACCACCGGCGCCTGCACGGCGGCTTCATCATAGAGAATCAGCACGGAGCCCGTGCGCGGTTCAATATCAACCCGGCGAATGACGCCCGTGCTTTCAAGCTGCGTCTTCATCTGCTCCGCCTGCGCGCGCGCGTCGGAAACGGCGGGCATGTACAGGCGCATCCGCCCCGGAAGGCTGGCGCGCACCTCCGCAAGGCCGCGGAAAGAGGGGAGCTTCATTCGATTGCGCGTTTGTTTCTTTGGCAGCGCCGCCGCGGCGCCCGCCGCCAGTGCCGCCCACAGAAAGCCGTTCACATTCATCCCTCCAAAAGTTAGATATGGCTAACTCTGGCATAAAATCATTGGTAAAAGATTTCTTACCACCCACTATTTTATCACATCGCGGAGTTTTGTCAAGAATGGCGGGGTTTATTTTCTTGTTTAAGAAGAGTGGGAATTCGGACGATTGCCGTATGTCAGGGTTGCAAAGCGGGGCGGGGAGGTGGTATGATAGAAATAGAAGAAACGGCGCGGCTCGGGCGGCGCATGAGAACGGGGGAGAACCGGTGGCGCAGACGTTTACATCGAAGGATGCGAAGCTTTTGATTCAGAGGCATGAACAGCTTTCGGAGCAGCTGGAAGAGATATGCGCGCTGTCAGACGAGAAAAAGGCGGGCGCGGTTCGGCGAATCAACGAGCTTCTGCTGAAGGATGCGTTCGCGGATTTTGCGCGGAAGGAGCTTGAAAAGGGAGAGGCGCAGGAAGCGCTTCCGTCCGCGCTGCAGCCGCTGGCGGAGGGCGTGTACGGGTATGTCCAGTCCGTGCCGATTTCGGGAACCGGCAGGCAGCTGATTCAGGAATATGAGGAAAGAATTCAGCGCGAGAAGGCGCGGCTGAAGCCCGCGACGGGCGGGCTTCGCTGGCTGTTCGCGTCCTCAGGGAGCAAGACGGGCGCGGAGGAAGCCTATCGATTTCTGCGCTCGGCGGCACAGGGAACGTATGCGCGCGAGGTAGAGTCGCTTTCGCGGCAGATGGAAGCGCTGGAACGGACAGACCGGCAGGCGGCGCTCGCGAACTTTCAAGGCAGGCGTTCCGATTATCGGGAGATTCTGCGGGACATGCTGCCCAACGCCGAGCAGGCGGGGCGGCCGGTGTCGCGCGTGTCGCGGCTGCTTGAAAAGAGTCGGGCGCTGCAGGGCGAGATCGCATCGGCGCACGGCGCTGTCGATGCGATGGCGGGAGCAATCAGAGCTGCAGTCGACCGTCTGCTCGCGTCCACGTCGCTGGAGCTTCTGAAGAGCGTGCCCGTGGAGGAAATCGGGCGCGAGCAGTCAGGCATTCGCTTCAAGGCGTTGCGCGACAACGGCTATGAGACGGTGGCGGACGTGTATTGCGCGACGCAGGCGCAGCTTGAAAGCGTGCGCGGCATCAGCGAGGAAGGCTCGTGGCTGATCAAGAAATGCGCGCGGGAATATGCCGAGCGGGTCACAGCGAACACGAAAATCCGGCTTTCGGCGGACGATCGGACGCCGGACGCGACAAGGCTGGTCTCGGCAATCTGCGATTACCGGCGGAGAAGCGCAATCGTCGACTCGCTGGACGAAGCGACGCGCGCGGAGAAGGGAAAGGCCGAGCGCGCGATGGAAACGCTTCAGACCATTGGAAACGGTGTTCCGTGGGCGTTTATGGACGTCGCCGAAAGGCAGAAATGCATCGAGGACGAGCGCTATCTGACGCGGCTTCAGACGGGCGCGTATGCGCAGGCCGTCGAAACGTGCACGCAGGGGCTGGCGGCGCTGCGGGACGCGGACGCGAAAACGGCGTGGGAGGACTTTTCCCGAAACAGCATCGCCTACTACAATGTGCTGGAAACGCTCGTGCCCGGCGTACTCGGAAACGACGATACGCGCTACGGTCTTCCGGAGGAGCTGGCGCGGGAGATTCAGGACGAGTGCTTCTTCCCGGAGGGGCTGAGGTGCGAGCTGCGCCGGTATCAGGAATGGGGCGTAAAGTACATTCTGCATCAGGAGCGCGTGCTGCTGGGCGACGAAATGGGGTTGGGAAAGACGGTGCAGGCGATTGCGGCGATGGTTTCCCTGCGCAACACCGGCGCGACGCGCTTCATGGTAGTGTGCCCGGCCAGCGTTCTGCCCAACTGGTGCAAGGAAATCGGGCAGAAAAGCCGCCTGCGCGCGATCAAGGTTCACGGCACGGGGCGCATGAGCGCGTTCCGCGAATGGCAGAAGAGCGGCGGTGTGGCCGTGACAAACTTCGAAACGACGGGCTATCTGAAGCTGGAGGACGACTTCGCGTTCGACATGCTGATCGTCGACGAAGCGCATTACATCAAGAATAACGAAGCGCGGCGCACGAAAAACGTGAACGCCCTCGGCGAGCACGCAAAGCGCATCCTGTTCATGACGGGCACGGCGCTGGAAAACAAGGTGGACGAGATGATCGCACTGGTTCAGGTGCTGCGGCCGGAGGTGGCTTCGCAGCTGCGCGGGCTTGCGTTCATGGCCGCCGCGCCGCAGGTTCGGGAGAAGGTCGCGCCGGTGTACTATCGCCGCAAGCGCGAGGATGTGCTGACGGAGCTTCCGGAGCTGATCGAAAAAGAGGAATGGTGCGCGCTCCTGCCGGAGGAAAAGAAAATCTATCAGTCCTCCCTGCGGAAAAAGCGCTATATGGAGATTCGGCGCGTATCGTGGAACGCGGACGACCTGAACGCTTCCTGCAAGGCCAACCGGCTGAAGGAGCTTGTGGAGGAAGCCGCGGAGGATGGGCGCAAGGT
>ERZ857629.3727-NODE-3727-length-12522-cov-2.959252_pt1 | contig 12522 bp, 8 predicted proteins | sample MGYA00519700_ERZ857629 | MGnify/ENA primary metagenome ERZ857629 (study PRJEB31778, sample SAMEA3449351) | human gut metagenome | biome: human gut; feature: human-associated habitat; material: faeces | place: United Kingdom | collected 2010/2012 ... | reverse complement strand
CTTCTCACCAACGGCTTTCATCTCTGCAAATGTCTGTGTTGTAATCTTTTTCTTGTCTGTTGTTAAATATCCCATTACTTATAACTGATTTGAAACTGCAAAGATATATATTTATTTTGTAACTTTGCGCCCAATAAGCCAAGAGTCTTAACATAACACCTTATTTAATAGGATATGCTAAAAGGAAAAAAGATTGTGTTAGGCATCACCGGATCGATCGCGGCCTACAAGGCTTGCCTCATCATCCGCGGCCTAATCAAGCGTGGCGCCGAGGTGCAAGTGGTCATCACACCCTCAGGCAAGGAGTTTATCACACCCATTACGCTGAGCGCGCTAACCCACAAGCCTGTCATCAGCGAGTTTTTCTCGCAGCGCGACGGCACATGGAACTCGCATGTCGACCTCGGGCTATGGGCAGACGCCATGCTCATAGCTCCCTGCACGGCCAGCACATTGGCAAAAATGGCCAACGGTGTGGCCGACAATATGCTCATCACCACCTATCTGTCGATGAAGGCGCCGGTGTTCATTGCGCCGGCCATGGACCTCGATATGTACCGCCATCCATCGACCCAGCACAACATGGACACCCTGAGAAGCTACGGCAACCATATCGTGGAGCCGGCAAGCGGATTCCTGGCCTCTGGACTGGAGGGCAAGGGACGCATGGAGGAGCCTGAGAACATCATCGCGGCACTGGAGCGCGAACTGGCACACGAGGGCGGCGAAGAGCCTTCGACCACCGAGGGGCGCCCCACCCTATCGGGAAAACGCATCCTCATCACGGCCGGACCCACCTACGAGAAGATCGACCCCGTGCGTTTCATCGGCAACTACTCAAGTGGCAAGATGGGCTTCGCGCTCGCCGAGGAATGTCGGAAGCGGGGAGCGGAGGTAACCTTGGTGGCCGGGCCCGTGGCCTTGCAATGCCATCCCGACATTCACCGCATCGATGTTGAGAGTTGCGAGGAGATGTTCAACGCTGCCACGGAGGCGTTCGCCAACGAGGACGCCGCCATTCTCTGCGCGGCGGTGGCCGACTTCAAGCCGGCTCAGGTGAACGACGTGAAGATCAAGCGCGAGGGCGACGGACTGCACATCGACCTTGTGCCTACGCAGGACATTGCGGCCACATTGGGCAAGATGAAGACGGAACGTCAGCGAATCGTGGCCTTCGCCTTGGAGACCAACAACGAGGAGAAGAACGCGGAGGAGAAACGCAGAAAGAAGAACGCCGACTTCATCGTGCTCAACTCCACCCGCATACCAGGCACAACCTTTAGAAGCGACGACAACCAGATTGCCATCATCTCGGCCGAAGGCAGAACCAACTATCCCAAGAAGAGCAAAGACAAAGTGGCTGCCGACATCATCGACCAACTGCAGAGGCTACTGAACGAAACCGACAACAACACACAGCAATGAACATAGCCATTGGTATCGACGTAGGGATCTCTACAACAAAGATCGTGGGCATCAGCGAGGGCGAGATCATATCGCCCGTTTGGATCAAGGCCACCGACCCGGTAACATCGCTCTATGGCGCCTTCGGAAAGTTTCTTCACGACAACGGCATAAGCCTCAACGAGGTGGAACGCGTTATGCTCACAGGCGTGGGAGCGGCTTACATCGACCGCCCCATCTATGGCCTGCCCACGCATCGGGTCGGAGAGTTTGTGGCCGACGGATTGGGGGCGGCCTTCGTGTCAAGGCTCAACCGCATGATTGTGGTGTCGATGGGCACCGGCACCTCACTGGTGTCGTACGACCATGGCGACATCCGACACATCGGAGGCATAGGCATTGGGGGCGGAACACTCAACGGATTGAGTCGACTGCTGCTGCAAACCGACAACATTATGCAGATCTCCGAGATGGCTCTCGACGGCGACGTATCGAACATCAACCTCAACATCGGCGACATATCGGCCCACCCGCTACCAGGCCTTCCTATGGATGCCACAGCCAGCCTATTTGCCAACGCTCAGGGAAACGCACGGCGTGAGGACATCGCGAAAGGCCTCATCTGCATGGTGCTGCAAGCCATCGGGTCGGCCACGATTCTCAGTTCGCTCAACAGTGGCATACGCGACTATGTGCTTATCGGAAACCTCTCGCAGCTGCATCAGTGCAAGGAAATCTACCCCAAGCTCGACAAGGTCTACAACGTAAGGTTTATCATCCCAAAGAGAAGCGAGTTTTGTACGGCGATAGGTGCGGCGCTGAGTAAGCCCACGCCTGTCATCGACAAGTAAGAATAGCAACACAATACGAATGAAGATTGTTTTAATAGGTGCCGGAAACCTGGCCACCCACCTTGGCAAGGCCTTGAAAGAAGCCGGACATGACATCTGCCAAGTGTACAGCAGGACGTTGGCGTCGGCCAGCGTGTTGGCCCAAGCCCTCGGTTGCGACGCCACCGACGACCTAACCCTACTGGCAGACGATGCCGACGCGTATGTCATCTCGGTAAAAGACTCGGCCTTAGACCAAGTGCCCGCAACGGCCTGCATGGGCCGAGGGAAAGGCGTGTTCTTGCATACGGCGGGATCCATACCCATGGAGGTGTTCAATGGCCGTGTGCCGCACTACGGAGTGCTCTACCCCATGCAGACTTTCTCCAAGGCCGCCGAAGTGGACTTCTCCGTCATTCCCACATTCATAGAGTATAACGACGACGTGGCGGAGAAAACCATCAAGGCCTTGGTCAACTCCATCACGCAACGGGTCTACACGCTGTCCTCTGCCGACCGAAAGTACCTTCACCTCTCGGCGGTGTGGGCGTGCAACTTTGTGAACCACTGCTACGACATATCTTCCAAGATTCTCGCGGCCCACAACGTGCCCTTCGACGTGATGTTGCCCCTCATCAACGAGACGGCACGCAAGGTGCAAACGCTCTCGCCCCACGAGGCCCAAACGGGTCCTGCCGTGCGCTACGATGAGAATGTGATCAACGCGCAAACGCAGCTAATGGCCGACTCGCCAACATGGCAAAAACTCTACAGGCTTCTCTCGGAGAGCATACACGAAACACATAAGGGTCAATGATACAAAAAGGGAGTTCGATGAACTCCCTTTTTTGATGATTATAGCTTATGGCTCTGGGACCTAATCGGTGATCATAGCGTCAGAACGGTCGCATTTTTCTTGCGCGTCAGCTCGGATGCGAAAAGCAACACCACAAAATAGCCCAAGAAGGGGATGAGGAATGGCAGGCTCTGCATGCCTGTGGCGTCGGCCACAACACCCATGAGCAGGAAGCCGCAACCACCGATGGGGGTCATCATCAGCAACGACGAGGCGCTCTTCGTGAGGTTGCCCAAGCCACGCAAGGCCAACGAGAAGATGGTGGGGAACATGATGGCTTCGAAGAGATAGTTGCACACGAGGGCCACCATCGACACGGGGCCCAGGTTGAGAAGTACCAAGCCGATGCACAACACGCTACCTACGGCACAACCGAAAAGCATGTGCTCGGCCTTGACACGTCGCATAATCCAACTGCCCAAGAAACGTCCTACCATGAAGAAAGCCAACGCTATGGTGAGGACAATGGACGCGAGGTTGTCGCTCATCCAACCCTTGCCCGTGACATAATTGATGAAATAGCTATTGATGGATATCTCTGCAACCTCATAGGCCAACAGGGCGAACAGTCCGAAAACGAACATGGGATGGTGCTTAAACAGCTTCTTGATGCGCGTGCCCTGCTGACGGTCCTCCTCGGTCTCGGCATGTTTGATCTCGGGAAGGTTGACACGCGAGAATACAACGGCAATGATCAGCACCAAAACGCCAAGGATGGAGTAAGGCAGCACAATGTCGTTGGCCTGGCTATCGCCACTGAAGAGAAACTGACCGACGAAGAATGTGGCAGAGAGCGATCCCAGGCCATTGAACGACTGCGAGAAGTTGAGTCGTGCCGTCGAGGTGTCGCGATCGCCCAACTCCGTGACATAGGGATTGGCAGCGGTCTCCAAGAACACCAGGCCACAACCAATGATAAACAGGGCGCCTAAGAAAGCGTAGAACGTTCCGGCCAAAGCGCTGGGAATGAAAAGGAACGCGCCAATGGCAAACAGCATCAAACCAAACACCACACCCAGGCGATAGCCTCGGCGATTGATGAACCATCCGGCGGGAATGGCCATGAGGAAATAGCCCAAATAGGTAGTGACCTGAATGAGCGACGACTGGGTAATGCTGATGTCGAGCTCGTTCTGAAAGTGTTTGTTCAGCACATCGAGGATGGCGCGGGCAAAGCCCCACAGGAAGAACAACGACGTAACGAGTACGAACGGAAGAAAATACTGTTTGTTAGTTAATGACTGACGACTCATAATATAATAATTAATACGAAAGGGTCTTCCCCATGAGGACGCTTCCCACACAAGGAAGGCCCTATGAAGAAGGGCGGCATGCATGGCCGCCTAAAGTTTATTTCTTTTCGGGTTCAATGATTTTCCACACCAGCGCAGCCAGTGCGCTGCCCACCAACGGACCAACGATGAAGATCCAGAGGTTGGCCAAGGCCGAACCTCCCTGGAACAGGGCTAGGCCAATGGAGCGAGCGGGATTCACGGATGTGCCCGTGTAGCGAATGCAAGCCAAGTGGACAAGCACCAGCGATAGGCCAATGGCCAAGCCTGCGAATTTGTAGGTGGCACCATTGGTCTTGGCGGTGGCGCCCAACACGTCGGCCTGATTGCCAATGAAATCGCATCCCAATGAGACGGCGGCGCCACAGCCCATAAGGACAAGCACCATAGTGCCCACCATCTCTGCTAAATACTTTTTCATAAACTCTTAGTCTTGATAATAATTGGAATCCTATTCTTAATAGTAACGTAAGAATTTACATATTATTACATTTTTATGTTCCCAAGCCATTCGTCGGTGCCATAGCCTACCCTTGTGCTCCTATTAGAACGACACGTTACGCCTGTCCACTCTCCAGGATTTGCCTCAGGAGATAGGTGGCGTTTTGGTTCTTCGCAACACCAGGGGTTACCTTATAAGAATAGGTGACACGCTCACCCAATTCGATTTCAAAACAATAGTTGTGGAACCGTGAGGGTTCACGGTCGGCCATCTCGGAGAGTTTGAGGTCGTGGGTGGCAATGATGCCGGCCACATCCTTATGACTGATGGCCTCAAGAAACATGCGACTGCCATTGAGCTTGTCGGCCGAATTGGTGCCTTTCAGTATCTCATCGAGGATGATGAGCGTGGGCAGGGGCTGCCCGTCATGGCCCACGACATTATGGCCGCAAAAGGCGATGAGCTGCTTGAGCCTCAACAGTTCGGCGTTGAAATAGCTGATGCCGCGACTGAGGTCGTCGCTGGTTCGCATGCTGGAGAAGAGTTTGAAGCGACTGACGGACAGGCGCTCGGCAAACACAGGCATACCGGTCATGGCCAACACATAGTTGACGCCGATGGCTCGCAAGAAGGTGGACTTGCCAGCCATATTGGCTCCTGTGACAATATAGAAGTTGCGGTCTTCGATGCGGAAGTCGTTGCGCACGGCCTTCGCACCCAAGAAGGGATGCCACAGACCGCGAGCCTCAAAGGTCAGCGTGCTGGTGGCCACCTGTTCGGGCCATACCGTGGCGGGGTGGTTGTATCGAAGGGTGGCCACGGTGACCTCCACATCCTTGCGAACCATGCGATCCATCCACGCTTCCACCTCGTCGGCGCCCTGCTCGCGCCACTTGGCAAAACGCCTGACGACGAGCATGTCGCTGAGGTAGAACGAGTCGGTGAGCAACAGGCCAAGGATATTGCCACGCTTATCGAGATCGTTGAGCAAGCCATTCAATTGAGAGAAGGATGGGATGCGGGTAGGCGTCAGAAGCGAGACGACCGACACCAACTGGCGCATCTGCCCATGCAGGCGATCGAGAGCGCCCCCAATGTGGCGTAAGTGAGCGTTGCACAAGGCATAGGCCAAGAAGAAATGGAGGGTTCCCCACCACATGGGCAACATGGCGTCGACCCGCCCCATCACGGCCGCAATCACGCTAACGAGGAAGGCCACCACGTCGATCCGCACCAACAACGCCATCCAAGGCGACGTGAGGAAAGCGGGAATAGGCAACTGAAGAACAGCCATGAGCGACTGACGGATAGCCTCCGTATCAATCTTGCCGCGGGATCCCTTGGCGATAAACGCCATGCGGAACGACACATCGGCTGCCAAGCGATCGATTTCCTCAGGCGTGGCACCAATTGGCTGCAAGTCGCGAAGCCGCTGGGCCAGGGCATCACTGCCTCCCGTCGACACCGTTCGGCACATGCGCTGGTACAGACCGTCGGAGCCAAACAGGTCGAGGTCGAAACTGAAAGCATGATGGGCATCCACATAACGGGCGCCATCGTCGAAAGCGCCATGGTCGCCACATTGCGCCTGGGCTTCACGCTCGTAGGCCGTGCGAAGGTCTTCCTCATCGCGTATGCGCTCATCATTGCGCACATCGAGCCTACGCACAGCCAAGTAGACCACCAGCGACACGAGCGAGAGGCCCACCTCTGTAATACGCCAACCACTGTGGCTCGTTTGTGTGGCGCCCACCATAAGGGCGAAAAAGGCTATGAAAGCCACTATTTCGACCACAACAAAGCCACGGCCACGCGCCCGTAACGCGCTCACCTGTCTGTCATAACGCTCCGCATGAGCGGTGTAGAACTGTTCAAGAGTCATCGGCAAAAGGATTGGGGTTACGGCTGGTCATTGGTTTCTACCACCTCATTCTCAGGCAACAGCACGGCGCCCACCTGCTTCTTGCCATCCAGCATGATGCGCAATGGGCGGTCGAAGCGCACATGGCGCACCAATGCCGTCTCTTCCACGGCAGGCATCTGGTCGAGAATTTCCTTACGGAACAAGCCTCCCTCACCGGGGCGATTGGTATCGATAGTAAAATAGCCCACACCAAACGACGTGAGGTTCTGGAAGAAATGGGTGCCCTGACTGGGATCGACACGATAGTTGCGAAGCACCAACTCGACGATGACACGCGCGGCAGAGATATGGGGCCACTTAACGGGCACGCCAAGCCACGAATCGCTGGAGCCCCAACGGCCGGGGCCCACAAGCACATAGTTGCGGCCCTCATCGAGGAATTTCTGGTTGATGCGCTCTATATCGGAAGCCACGGCGGGATTGTGCATCGCCGTAAACTGGTCGTCGTACTTCACGTAAACCACATCGGTCACATCGTCGCTGATGCCATGGCCTAACGAGTTGTTGCTGCGCAACAGGCACTCTTCGTCGGGGAGCGCCGCCACATCCTCCACAAGCGTCTGCTTAGAGTCGACTATGGGGCGGATCTGCAACAAGTAGAACTCACCGGTCTTGTCGGCATTGAGGTTGCAAGCAAACTCGATCTCAACGGGCCGACGCATGGCCTCTGCTCCATACTTCATCGACATCTGGAGTATCTGGGGCAAGGGGAAAACGTCGTGTTGCAACACACCGCAGAAGGATATGATCTTTCGCCCACCCTCATAGAGACCGTCGCGAATGACCTGATCATAGGGATCGAAGGTCGAGGCGATATATTGCAACGAGCCTTCCTTGTCGGCTTCCTTCACCTTGAGCTTGAGGATATTGAATCCGTCATCAACCTTGAAATCGGCGCCCACATGCTTCATGTCGAGCGCATAGAAGTGGGTCTGGGTCTCACGGAGAGCTATCTCCATCTCACTCATCTGCAACACCTGGGCGGGATGGTAGGGCGACACGCGCAGGGTCTGTCCACCATCCACAATATACTTGCCAAGGCCCAGGGCCAACGAGGCGATGCCCTCCTCGGCCGTCTCGTCGCCTATGGGGTAATAGTTGAGACTGCGAAGCACGCCCGATATGTTGGGGTAATAGTGATCGCCATAGCTCTTGCCCACCACCTCCTGAAGGATGACGGCCATCTTCTCCTGATCGATGACATTGCTTGTGGCAGTCATGTATGCTTTCGAGTCGCGATAGTACACAGAGGCGTAGACACTCTTGATGGCGGCGGCCAACATGTGGAGCATCTCGTACTTATCCTCCAGGTAGGGAATCATATAGGTGCTGTAAATACCGGCGAAAGGCTGGTAATGACTGTCCTCAAGGAGCGAGCTGGAACGGATGGCGATAGGACTCTTCGTGGCTTCGAAGAAGGTAAAGAAGTCGTCGATGTAACTGTCGGGCAACTGAGCACGGAGGAAGTGTTGCAGGATGACATCGTCGGGGGCGTCGCTCAAGGCAATCTCGTAGAGGTTGTTTTGCTCCATGAACTGGTCGAAGACATCGGTACAGAGCACCACTGTCTTGGGTATGCGCACGCTGGCCCCGGGGTACTGATTGAACTGGGGATGGGTCTTCACCACGTTGTCGAGGAAAGCCAAGCCACGGCCCTTGCCGCCAAGCGAACCGTCGCCAATGCGGGCGAAATGGGCATACTTGTCAAACTTACCACGGTCGAACACGGCCACCACACCAATATTCTTCATGTGACGATACTGCACGATGGCGTCGAAGATAATCTGCCTATGGGCATCAACATCCTGCAACTTGTGCCAAGTGACGTGTTTCAGGAAGTTGGCCACGGGGAAGATGGCGCGAGCCGTGAGCCAACGACTCATGTGGTTGCGTGAGATGTGATAGAGCATGGAGTCGCGCGGTATCTTGAAGATATTGTCCTGCAAGTCTTTCAAACTACGGATGCGTGTGATGACGGCATGCGTCTTCGGGTCGCGGAAGATGAAGTCGCCGAAGCCCATGTGCTCCTCCAACAAGTGGCGTAGGTCGACACTGAGCATCTTCGAGTTCTTATCGACAAAGCGGAAGCCCTCGCGCTCAGCCCGTTCACGGTTAGCCGACTCGGAACTCTCCATGATCAGCGGCAGGAACTCGTCCTCACGACGAATGGCCTCAAGCAACTTAAAGCCGGCCTCAGGGTCTTTCTCGAGCGACGAGGCGCCAGCGCCCACGATCTGCGAGCGCTTGGTGGAATGGTAAGGAAAGCGCACATCACTGATGACACCTAAGCAATTGTTCTTGTAGCGCTCATAGATGCCCAACGCCTCCTCGTAGGTTCGAGCCAGCACCACCTTGGGCCGGCCACGCATGCGAAGGTTGGCGGCATGACGGTTGAGGGCCTCAGTGGAGAAGTTCTTACTCTGTTGCAAGATGTAACCATACAGATTGGGCAAGATGGAACTGTAGAAGCGGATGGAGTCCTCCACCAACAGGATCATCTGCACACCCGCCTCCTTGATGTCGTGCTCCAGGTTCATCTTGTCCTCGATAAGCTTGATGATGGACATGATGAGGTTGGTGTTGCCCAACCAGCAGAAAACATAGTCGAAGATGCTAAGGTCCTCGTCTTGCATGCGGCGCGTAATGCCATGCGAGAAGGGCGTGAGCACCACGCAATGGATCTCAGGGAACTTGCCCTTGATGGCGCGCGCCACGGTGAAGGCATCGTTGTCGGCTGTACCGGGCATACAGATCACCAAGTCGATCTTGGTGGTGGCCAGCACCTCCTCAGCCTCAGCGATAGTCGACACCTGCGTGAACGTGGGCGGATAACGAAGCCCAAGCTCCATGTATTCGTTGAAAATCTTCTCTTCCACGCGGCCATCGTCCTCGAGCATAAAAGCGTCGTAGGGATTGGCCACGATGAGCACATTGTAAATGCGACGCATCATCAAGTTGACAAACGTCACATCTTTTAGGATAAATTTATTCCACTCTTGCGGTATTTGGCTCTCCATGATAATATTGCGTAAGATTGACGCCGCTAAGTTACCACTTTTATTTCAGCCCACAAAAGCATTCAGAAGAAAGATGATAATCAACAAACATGCGACAAACCTTCCGCAGCCCTCCATCCGCCCAGTGGGCACCGGAAGGAGCCACCACAAGAGAAGGGCAAAATAGTAAGTGCTCGTACACTGTGCGCACCATAACTTTGCTAAGCATCAGCATTGCTACGAAATGGGGTCATGGCAAGCAGGACGAGTAGACCTCCCAAACAAGTCGAAGTGTCGACAATGGAAGAACGACATGCGGAAACAACATATAAATAAGGAGGGAATTGGCAAGACGCTCAGCCCTTCGTGAGGTCGCGAACAACCACGAAAACACACCACAAATCGACCTTGCGGAATAAATTACAAAGGGCACAAACATACGTTATCGCACACAAACATTAAAAAATAACAAAATGCAACCGAGGGCAATAAATTTTTCCAAAAACATTTGGAAGCTATTGAATAAAAGACTATTTTTGCGGTGTCAATCATGACATAATGAAACGCGAAGGAGGAGCCAACCTTATTAACCTTTAACATTAACATGCGACAAACGGGCAAAACCGCGACCGCAAAGAACTATTACTACTATGGAAGTTGAAAAAATTATGCAGCAACTGGAGCAGAAGCATCCAGGCGAGTCTGAATTTTTGCAGGCTGTTCGTGAAGTGCTCATCTCAGTAAAGGACGTCTACAACCAGCATCCCGAGTTTGAGAAAGCAAAAATCATGGAGCGCATGGTGGAGCCTGAGCGCATCATCACCTTCAGAGTACCATGGGTGGACGACAAGGGTGAAGTGCAGGTCAACATCGGCTACCGCGTGCAGTTTAACAGCGCCATTGGCCCATACAAGGGTGGTCTGCGCTTCCATGCATCGGTGAACCTCAGCATCCTGAAGTTCCTCGGCTTCGAACAGACATTTAAGAATGCACTCACAACTCTGCCCATGGGCGGTGGCAAGGGTGGCTCAGATTTCTCACCTCGTGGCAAGAGCGACGCTGAGATCATGAGATTCTGCCAGAGCTTCATGCAGGAGTTATATAAATACGTAGGTCCCGAGACCGACATCCCCGCTGGCGACATCGGCGTAGGTGGACGCGAGATCGGTTACCTCTTCGGTGAATACAAGAAGTTGACCAGCATGTTCAAGGGCGCTACCCTTACAGGTAAGGGCCTGGAGTACGGCGGCAGCATCCTGAGACCTGAGGCTACAGGTTACGGAGCTCTCTACTTCGTTCACCACATGCTCGACACACGCGGCATCGACATCAAGGGCAAGACCATCGCCGTTTCTGGCTTCGGCAATGTGGCTTGGGGTGCTGTGCAGAAGGCTACCCAGCTGGGTGGTAAGGTCATCACCATCAGCGGACCCGATGGATACATCTACGATCCAGACGGCATCAGCGGTGAGAAGAACGACTACATGTTGGAGCTCCGCGCAAGCGGAAACGACATCGTGAAGCCTTACGCCGACAAGTTCCCCGGCTCTACATTCTATCCTGGCAAGAAGCCTTGGGAGCAGAAGGCCGACATCTATCTGACCTGCGCTACCCAGAACGAGCTCAACGGCGAGGACGCACAGAAGATCCTGGCACAGAAGCCTGTTTGCGTGGCCGAGGTGAGCAACATGGGTTGCACAGCAGAGGCTGTGGAGGCTTTCGTGAAGGCCGAGCAACTCTTCGCACCGGGTAAGGCCGTCAACGCTGGTGGCGTGGCAACGTCGGGCCTCGAGATGAGTCAAAACATTATGCGATTGCAGTGGAGCGACAAGGAAGTCGACGAGAAGCTGCACTTCATCATGAAGAACATTCACGAGCAGTGTGTGAAGTATGGCACAGAGCCTAACGGATACATCGACTACGTGAAGGGCGCCAACATCGCCGGCTTCATGAAGGTGGCCAAGGCCATGCTTGCACAGGGCATTGTGTAAGAAGGGCAGCTGCCATCGCGTACAAACCATAAATATTGTGAAATATAGAAGAGTACTATTTTTAGGAATCATATCAGTAATAGGTCTTACCCCTGTAGAGGCACAAACTCATAGGGGTAAGGCCTCTTATTATTCAAAAAGGGCGACAGGTGCGCGCACCGCAAGCGGCGAACGACTGCATCACGACAGTCTGACGTGCGCCCATCGCAAGTATCCATTCGGCACACTCCTGAAGGTGAAGAACGTGTCGAACGGCAAGGAAATCATCGTCAAGGTGACCGACAGAGGCCCCTACGGACGAGGGCGAATCATCGATCTCAGCTATGGCGCCGCAAAAGCCTTGGGCATGTTGTCGCAAGGTGTTGCCATGGTGGAGGTGAGGCGGACCGACGGCCCCAACCCACCCTATCGCATGGACGAGGTGGAACGCGGACTACCCGACTTCGAGTTTGACTTTTCCAAGGCGGCCTACAGCTTCATAGACGACTGGAAAGGTAACGAAGAGGAGGTGGACCATGGAATGACCGAAGAGGAACGTCTCATGGAAAAGAAAATGCCTACTGCAAAGCAATCGCAGGAAAAACGGCGAAAAATACTCGCCCGACACAACGCCAACCTACATGCAACGGGCGAAAGCGGCGAGAAGGCGCAAAGCACCTCCCACACCCCAAAGCATCAGGCATCCAAAGCCGCAACCCCACACACCGCAAACAAGCACTTAGCTGCCACGAAGGGCGGCAAGCAACAAGCCCATAAGGCCAACGAGAAAAACAAGGAGAAAGACCCC
>ERZ857629.3721-NODE-3721-length-12544-cov-10.465610_pt1 | contig 12544 bp, 24 predicted proteins | sample MGYA00519700_ERZ857629 | MGnify/ENA primary metagenome ERZ857629 (study PRJEB31778, sample SAMEA3449351) | human gut metagenome | biome: human gut; feature: human-associated habitat; material: faeces | place: United Kingdom | collected 2010/2012 ... | reverse complement strand
TTGCTCTAATCTGTTTATTATATTTTAAGGAGGACTAACAAAAATGAGTAGAATAGTAGAATACAAAGGCAGGCCGTTTACTGGCTGTGAGTATGCGTTGTTGTTCCGACACGGCGACCCCCTGTGCAACGAAGCGGATCGCCTAGCCGACATTTTCGAAGAGGAATGCCACACCACAGCGGAGCGCCGCAAAGGCTATTCTAACGGCAACTGGAAAGTTTACGAAATTGCAAAGCGCTATTTTCTATTTGTTTACAACGAAAACGGCGATTTAGCATTTAAAGGCACTAGCAACAGCGCCGAAGCATTGCGCAAAAGATGGTACAAAACTGCCTATTTGCCTAAAGGCGCTGTTAAATATACCAACCTCCCCGAATTTTGCTAAGAAGGAATTAATAAATGTATCTAATATTAACTATAATCTTTTTACCGATCTTGGTCTTGATCGAATGCGTGAAACTAAACAAATAATTATATACCGTCTCAGGCTTCCACCTGAGGCGGTTTTATTTTGCCTCGGGGTCTGTCATCGCCGATATCGGAAAACACCGCACGATGCACCGCAAGCCGTTCTACGCCCGCTCAGAATTGATTTGAGCGGGTTTTATTGTTGCGTAGTATAAATACATTCCTACGATTAAAACGGATTACACGCCGTTCTAGCCGCCTTTAATGCAAAACGGCCATTAAAACAGACACCATAAACGAAAAACCGCCAAATCTTACACGCTCAAGATCTGACGGTTTTCTTTTTTTGGTTTTTAGCTGCGCTTCCGGCTCATCCCTCAGCCGGAGCGGGAGCAACGCCCGGCGGCGGTTTGATAGTCGCCAGGCATTTTCTGATAGTCGCTCGATAGTCGCCAGCATTTCAGTAATAGTCGCTGGCTTTTCCCCGATAGTCGAGTGAGAGTTGTTCGGCTTCGCCGTCCGGCTGCGCCATAGTCGCAAGCCTGCCATAGTCGCTGGCATAGTCGCTCAAGGGTCTACCTCATAGTCGCTGGCAGACGCACCGATAACATCCTCCAAATACTTCTGCTCCAGCTTCTCCGCCGGTATCTGCTCACCGAGCTGCTGATTAGGAGTTACTACGACCTCTTGCTTGTCTTGATATCCCATATTATTCTTCATTAGGAAAATTCCAGCCACGGGATTTATCTTGCCGTTTTGCATATAATTTTCCATTTGGGCGTTCAGAATTAAATAGGCTTTTTTTAGCATGGTTCTACTTTCGGAGGGTATATAGTCGCTTTGAGAACCATTTATCCACTTCCATAAGGTAATACGAGCAATACCAAAAGCCAATGCTAAGCCTGCAACTGAGGGTTTCATGTCATCGTCGGCACAGGTTTGGAAGTATAGGGTTACACGATCATGGACATCTTCAGGCTTTTTCATGTCGACTTTAGGCCACTCCCACATTTTGAGGTTGTGTTGCAGGTATTTGCGATTGTCGCCGGGTTCAGCTTGAACGGTGCTATCTGGGCGTTTATTTCCACCTGTACCTTTAGGGCGACCACGGCCACGCTTGGGTGTTATTTCGGTTGTAGATGCCTCAGGGATAGTCGGAATGTTTTCTTTTGGTTTGGTCATGTTATTCGTCACCTCGTTTGGTAGGATTAAGAATTGAAGATATAAAAGCTTTGGTTAGTGTATAGGCTTCAACATCATCAGCGCCGGAGCTGAGAAGATCTCGGTAGAATGTAAGCGTGATTTCCGCCGTAGCCCCAATAGCGTTTATTAGGTTATGTATTTCGCTTTCAGGCATTGTTACACTCCTTTAGGTAATAGACCATAAACCGCCTTGTAGAATGCGTTTGCGTTATCGATCGTGCGGTCTTTGGCATAGTTGCGGCCTGTCGCTTCGATTGTTTTCCAAAACGCAGCCATCTGAAAATTTTGTTCAACATAGCGTTTTTCGATGTTGATGTTTGATATGTAGGATGATATGATTTGTTTTTTTCGTTCCTTGCCGACCTCGGCTGTAATCATGCCTTTAGAGTGCAGGTCATATAATTCCTTGGCTTGATAATATAGCAGCTCGGCAGCCGGTGATTGTTCGCCTTTCAAGGGGATATTTTGCGCTGCCATATGCGTTATTTCGTTGGCAGTTATCAAAAATTCGTTCGTTTGTAGCACCTCCGTTTGATGATTTCCTCGGGACAGGTGGACACGGTGGACACGGTTTTCTATATATAAGTGTTTCATTTTTCTATATGGTGTACATCATATAGAATTTTACGAAAAACTCTTTTATATTAATTCTCATGTCCACCTGTCCTAAAAGTAGAAAAAACATAGAAAGTTCTAAGGGGACACGGCAGCTGGACAGGGGTGGACACCAGAATATGGTGTCCCGATTTTGTATGCATATTGCACAAGTTTTTGGTATTGCGTTTGTGCAATATGTTCAAAATGGCAAATCGTCTGCATTTGACAGATCGCCTATTTCCTTGCGCCATCCTCGCTGCCGACCGTAGTGAGCGGTCTGGACACGCCCACATTTTACCCAGCCGGACATTTGGTTTAGTATCTTGCTGATCTCCTGCGTTTCTTTAGGCGTGAGGTCTCGCTGAAAGTCGCTGTCAGGAAATAGAGCTTCGCACTTGAGCTCTTTTATGCAGACGGTATCGCCGTATGCTTTGCGGTCGAGATAGCTTTCAATAACACCTACTCGCCAATCATCCTCCATAGCCTCGTCTTGTGCTTGCTTGTATTCTGCCAGTAAAGAACGATCCGCAAAGGCAGGCATTTTGCCTTGCTCGAATTTTACACGAGCTTCAGCCCAGCATTGGATGATATAGTCCCGGCACTCCTGCTCGTGGTCGTGGAGGTCATAGCCGTTGCTGTTGACCGTTACAGGGTAAAAACGGCGGTTGCCGGTCTTGTCTCGGAGGAACTGTTCGTTATTGGTCGTGCCGATAAAGATGCATCGGCGTGGGAACTCCATTGCATTCACATCATACGGCGGGCGGTATTTGTCCCGCTGGCGTGTTATGTACGACTTAACGGCTTCTTGCTCTTTGGTTTTTGTAAGCGCAAGCAGCTCGGCCACCTCGCATATCCACGCCCCTTCAAGCTGTTCAATAGCTTTTTGGCCGTCCATTTCGGTCACTTCGGAAAAGTAACTGTCGTTAATGGCAAGCCATTTAACAAGAGTCGACTTGCCCTCGCCTTGCTTCGTACCTATAAGGACAGGCACATCGTCGAATTTACAGCCAGGGATATAAAGCCGGTTTATGCCGCCGGCGAATATAAGGCGGCTGACCTCACGGGTATAGGCCGTGTCCTCGACTTTCGCCCATTTCGTGAGGAAGTGAGCGCAGCGCTCTGTGCCGTCCCATTCGAGCGTGTCGATGATGTCCTTTATCGGGTTATACTCCCGCTCTTTCCATAGGATGCGCAAAGCGTCGGAATGTTTCTTGTCGCTGTATAGGCCGTAATTCGCTTCGCAAAAATTGCGGCTTTGAGCAGCGTCAGCGTCCGACCATCGGCATATTTCGCCGTTATGCGTGATCTCGGGGGAATTGCGCAACACATTAAAGCGAATACTGCTATACTCCATACACCCACGCATGATTTTGAGGAAATTGTCGATAGTCGGAACTGGCACGCCTTTATCGTTAAGGCGCAGATCTAAATCATTGGTAGTCTGCGCCTGCGACATCTTAAAATTTGCTTCAAGCTGCTTGCCCTGTTGCCGGTATGCGCCGAGCTGACGGTTGACTACCGTCTTAGCGCCGACCTCCGCCGCCCTTACTTGGAGCAGCGCCTGTATGCGCTCCCGCTCGATCACATCGGGGATGTCGAACGAAACTAACACGGAGTTGATAAGCTCGGTAGCCGACATATTGGCTATGGCTTCATCCGTTAATTGGTTGCAGTCAATTAGTTTTGCCAAACGATCCCCTCCTACGAGTAAAGCATTAAACGATAAGCAGCGCTGTCAAGCTCCTTACAGGCGATAACATAGCGCTCATCAAGCGGCTCTGACGGGTCTTTAGGCTTAAAGTCTCGCTTCCACTTATCGAGTGTGGCATACACCCAAAGCAAATTGTCATAGCACCTTTGTTTTTCTTTCTCGGCTTGCTTTCGCCTGTTACGCTCCGCAACAACGGCGTTATAAGCTGCGGTTATATCTCGAGTTTCACGAAGCGTCATTTTCCTGTCTAAGGCTATAGGCAGGTTAAAGTCGCTGATAAGTTTTTGCATAGATTGTTTAAAACTGAGATTAAACAGTCTGCCCGTAAAGTCGATAATATCACCCGACCAGCCACAGCCGAAGCAGTGAGCCATGCGGCGGTTTTTGATTTTGAAAGAAGCTGTTTTTTCATTATGAAACGGGCATCTTGCAAAACCCATGCGGTTAAATTCAAGTCCGTAAGCTGCTGCTACGGCATTGAAATCAAGTGTATCTTTTATTAATGTACTGAATTCAACATTCACTAAACATCATCTCCTCCAGCATCTCCCGAGCTTCACGGTGGAGAATATCGTGAATGAGCCGCCCGCTTGTGCGCTGTCGGCAGAAAATGAGCTGGCAGCGGTAGCGGGCAAGCCACGCAAGTATTGAGGCGGTGAGGGCTTGCGGCAGCATCTGACTGCGATAGTTGCCCGTATACACATCCTCCCATGTGCCGTTTTCGATGAGCAGGTACATCTTAGCTCCTGCGGCTTGCGCTCGCTCAAACTCACGCTCGAAGCGCTTGCGCCCGCTGCAATAGCATTGCGCAAGCTCCCCGAGGTCCATCTTTCGCTCAATGGCGACATTCAGCGTCAGCCACTCGCCGTTAATGGGCACTTTTGCCGAATAGTCGCCAAAGTCGAGCTTACACCGTTCGTGTTCGCAGTTCATGTCGTTGAGGCGCACTCTGAGGCGTAGTGTGTCCTGTTCTCGTGTATCGACAAGCACAACCATACCTTTGAGTGCATCTTCTATCTCGTGCGGTGTCATGGGCTTAGAACGGCAGATCGCTGTCGTCATCCTCAACATCGGTGAATGTCGTCGTGGTCGTTGCTGTGGTCTTCTTTAGGGGCTTGTCCTTGGGCATCTTGAAATTGGAGCTGCGGATATCCTCGGCGGTGGTAACCGTGCAGCACTCGGTGCTCCAGCCGGTGTTGCCGTTGTACTCCCATTCCCTGTTGCGGAACAGAACGCCGATGCCCTTGTTTTTGAGCTTGGTTTCGTCCCAGTCGAAGTGATAACCGGCGTTGGTCTCCTCAAGGCAGGCTATCAGGTTGTTAAAGCTCTTTTTCTGACTGTCAAAATACTGATTGTTTTCGTTGGGGATGTTGATACGGTAGCTGCCACGCCATTTCTTGTCGTTAGCGGTATTGGCGCGGTAGTCGGCAGCGAAAAAGCCCTTGTGTTCGCCTTCGGCGATGTCGAAGTCGATTTTGAGCACTTCGCCCCAGTCGTATGTAAGCACCTGTGCATCCATGATTTTGGCGACATAGCCGCCCGCTGGAAGCGTCTCCCTCGCTACCGTTCTTTCTGCTTTGAAACCGTTATATGATCTGATCATTTGTAAAAAATCCTTTCATTAATTATTCTTCGATGTTCATTTCTAAGGGGCAGCTGCCTCCGACAAACTTGTTTGGGAACTGGCACACCTCGCCGTTAAGGCGGCAGCGATTAGTGTTTGAATTGAAATAATAACACTGCTCGCAGCATATGTGTGCCTTGCCTTGGTTGTCGATTGGAAAGAATATTGTAGCCGTGTATGTAGCCTTTATATAGCTGCTTATGCCGTTTTCAAATTTAGCCATATCACAGCCCCCAATATTCACGAACGGTCGTATCGACCGCTTTTAGGTCGTTCTCTATCTCCCTTTCAAACATACCCTCGGGGGATTTGCTAATATCGCTACCGTCCGACTGCGTGAGAAACAGGTGCTTGCCGTCACGCACAACGCAGCGGAGCACGACAGTCGACATACCTTCGATGCATACTTTTTCACTTAGCAGCTTGCCTATCGTGCGGATTTTCGTTTCGCCGAAGTCGGTGGTATCCTCGTGGATGGTGATGTAAACAAGCACATCCTCCGGTAGCTCGGTCTTGATGAAGGTCAGCAGCCCCCAAAAGCTATCGGCTATGGTGTTGTAGAGATCAAACGAGCTTGCCCCGCTCTTAGGTGCACTGTGGCCACGCATAAAAGCGTTGGTCATGAGGTAGCCTGCATCATCGATAACCGCTGATTTTACAGGCATTTTCTTAAGTCCGTTCTTGATTTTGTTCACATCGTCCGTTGTGATTTCATATTTGAATTTTGAGCGGAACGGCAGGCGCTTACCGATAACATTTACAAGGAAAATTTCATCTTCCTTGAAGTTTATCAAACTGCGGCTCTTGCCGCTCCCGCTCTTGCCATAGATGATTATGCACTCGCCCATGTAGTTTTACCTCCTTACATAGAGTGGATAATTATTCATGTTTGTTTATTCTGCGTTTACGCTTCAAGTAACCCGCCTTTAGGAATGAACATACATCCTTGCCGTCTTTTAGATATTCTTTCTTTGCCTTGTTTTCTTTGCACAAAGCGGCGTATTTGGCGCAAACCGAGTGACAGCCTACCCGCCGATCAGGGCAGTCAAGGCATTGGGAAGCGGTCATCTTTCAGTATACCCCCACTGCTTTTTCTCGGTGCTCGGCCAGAACTCCTTGCACCAGCCGCTAGGCTTTTTACAGGGCGTTGCGCAATATTCACAGCAAAAAGGATAATATGTGTTTTCGCTTTTGCGGCATATTTCCTGTATTGCCAGTGCCCACGGGACGATAACTTCTGCGCAAGCTCTGTTTATCGCTTGGTGAGCCTCTGCGTCTTTGACATTCATGTCATATTGCGTATATCCGCCCAGCGTGCCTATCAGGCGGTCTTTGAGTTTTTGAATATCGTCCTTGAGCTTCTGCCCGATGGTCGCCAGTTGGTCTTTGACTTTCTGTATGTAGTCTTTCATAAATCGTATCCTTTCTTAATTAATCCACTTTATCACCGTGTCGCCGGTGTAGCCCTTTTGCCACACAAACCATGCGTAGGCTATCGCCGAGCCACCATTGGCTTTTGCTTTTTCGAAGTCGCCGTTTTTGGCACAAAGCAACCTGCTTGAGGCAACATATACGCACTTGGGGGGGTATTTCTGGAAAAGTTCTTTTCGAGCTTTACCCTCAAGGAATTGCAGCTTAAGGAACATACATACCTTGTAGCCGTCAGCCACTGTGTCTATTGCGTGCTCCACAAACTCTCTGGCGTACTTATACGGCGGATTGGTTACTACATCGCCATAAAAGCGAATGTTCTCTTCGAGAAAATCTACGCCTCCGCAGCCATAGCCCCGATTGACAAGGTCAGTCGCCTTAACATGGTGTCCATGACTGCGGAACACTTCGGCAAGGTGTCCCCCGCCGCAGGCGCATTCCCAAATATACGCATGAAGTTTTTCGACTTCAAGCAGCAGCTCAGCTGCTTTCGGCTCGGTAGCATAGTAGTCGTTGCTCTCCCGCTCTTTGTCAGTGTGATTGCTTGCCCCCAGCGTCTTGTAGACACTGTTTGCGTTGCCTACCCAATCGTTCACAAGTCCACCCCTTTCATCGAATAAACCAAATCTTCCGCTTTGCAAACCTCGCTGCCGATAAGCTCGGCAAACTCGGCAAGGGACAGCTCGTCCCGCTTACCGGCAAAGCAGTCTTCGCAGTACCAGCCGTTTTCGAAACTGTATACCGTATCATACGGCGCAAGCTCAGCGCCGCAGTCTGCGCATCTCATGTTTTGCCGTCACCTACCTCATCTAAGAAGCTAAGCATTGCCTGTGTGTCCTCGCATTCGTGGTTTTTGCCGTTGACGGTAACAATGTAGCTGCCGTCTGAACGGCGTTCAATGCGTGTTACAGTATTGTCCATGTTGCCCACCTCATATGTCGTCTTTGGCTCGGTGCAAACTGCGGTCAGAGCTGAAACCGTCGGGGTATCTGGCTTTGAGTTTATCCACATTCATTTGTAGGATAGTTTCAAGGTCGCAGCTAATAGCATGTGCGCCTACCGCAAGATACCACGCTATGTCGCCGAGCTCTTTTGCGACATGCTCAAGGTCGATGTCGTGCCCTTGATAGCAACACTTTTTGACTATGTCAGCGACTTCTCCGCTTTCTCCGCACAACCCGAGAGCAGCGTTAAACAAAAGGTCGCCCGCCGAAAACTTGTCCATCTGCGATGTCCGCAATGCGGCAGCTTGATATTCATTGATCGTCATTTTCATTCCTCCTCTTGCCCTCAGCGCAGTAGAAGTCAGGCTGTACGATGCATTCACAGCAAACACCGTGGGAGCAGATGATGTAGCCTATACTTTCGTAGCTGTATTCACAGTCCTTGCACCGCACTACCCGAACAGCGTCTATTTTGGGGGCTGCTTCGAGCAACTTAAACGGTATTACTTTGGCGGCTGAAGCATCTTCAAGTCTTTCTTGAATACAGTCACAGGCATCATTCCAGCCTCGATTATAGTCGCTGAATGTCTCGGGCTTCTCTGGGTCCTTATCATACGGGTGTTCGTCTATGGCGTAGTTTGCTATGCATACCGCCAAACCACGCTCAATATATTCAGTCATTGTAAAACTTCCTCCCGAAGATAAGTTCAAGCGTCCGCAGGACTGTGTCGAACTCTTGCTCTTTGAGCCACAGTTCTTCGTGTTTGGCTCGCAGCGCCTCGATTTCTCTTTTGGATTTTTTAAGCTCCTCCTGTGACTGGCAATACATTGCCTCGTAATTAGGGGCGCAGGTTTTGTTATCGTTCATCGTTAGTCCTCCTGTTCCAATCATCGATCACTTGTTCACAATTGTGTCCGCTCGGATAGCCTGCCGGGGGGTGGTGGGCAATTGGGGTTATTGCATTTTGCCATGTACATAGCGCCGCCGCTGTGCCAAAACTCAATAACTATGTTTTTACCGCCGCAAAACGGGCAAGGTTTAAGTCGTTCCATCGTGTTCCTCCTCAGCAATGTATTTTTCCCAACACAGGCGGCACTTGCTAACGCTCATCTCGGGTATTTGGGCGCATTTAGCCTGATAAATGTCGGAACTAGGGCAGATAAACTGCGCCGCATAGTTCAGTATCCGATCTGCCGCTTCATCGAGCAGCGCTCTTTTGCTTCTGCTATGCGTCCGCCGTAGTGCTTTTATAATTTCTTTATCGGTCATTGCTTCTCCTTTCATTCATCAAAATATCGTTTATCATACGGCATAAAACTGTTGCCGCAATATCGCTGTAGTTCACGGTCTAAGCATTCCTTGGTGTACACGCATTCTTTGTCGTCCTTGAGGTCGTCGGAAAACGCCTTGGCAAATTCCATGTACACCGCTGATAGCGTGTGTTCAAAATCCTTCAGCCGCTTTTCACCGTAGCCCATGCGCCCGAGTGCTATGGTCACAAAATCCAACATCTGCTGGCGGGTAATTCGCCTTATAGCGTATTCACGGGCGGCACGGGCGGCGTCCAGGCGTTTGGCGTATGCGTTCTTAGGCATCGACACTGCCCCACTGTTCAGCCATTGCGGCGGCTATGCCAGCACTGAATTTGCTTCTTGCCTTAGATGCCCCGCCTTTGCGGCTAACTCCTGCTTTATCGGGGTTGCCCTTGTTTGCGCTCGTGCCGCACGAAACAAACGGCTTATATTCCGTCAGAATGTTTGTAGGCTCAAGCGGCGTTACGCCGAACTCCCAAAGATAGGTTTTCTTTGAAAATGGGTCTCCGTATTCATACGGCTGCACGACTTGCGAATGTTCCGGCATTTCAAAAACACGGGACGGCACAGGGTTTTCAATTGCGATTTTTCCGATGCCAAAATACCCGTATAGATAAAAATGCATGAAGAATAGTTTGCCTTTCAAGCCGGCAGCAAAGCGTTTATAGTCAAGCTGACCTTTTCGGGGGTACAGTCGGCAAGCACCGGCGTTGGAGATGAATGTACAGGGTGGATGGGCAATAGCCAAGTCCCATTTGCCCACATCGTGTTGCTTACCATCCATCGTGGTTATCACCCCCCCATCAAGGGCGGCAATGGCATCGCCGAGTATGTGCCATTCAGGGTGACCGCCGGACGGCTCTTGAATATCGTAGCTGTACGCTTCATGCCCACGCTCTCGGAACGCCTTACACACGGTCTGGCTTTCCTCGCAGGCTATCAGAACTTTCATTCGAACCCCTCCATTTCTATCTGCCCGGGCAAAACGCCGTCTTCCATCCACCAATGATAAACATCTATTGGGCTTTTCCATGTGCCCGTGCTATCGTCTTTGCCCTCTGCCTTGCGGGCTTCGAGCATCCGTGCAAACGCTGAAATATACATATTTCTGTATTTCGGAAATGCGGCGAACTCTTTCGTTCGGCTTTTACCTGCCATTGGGCAACCTATACAGCCGACACGCTTAAATCCACAATCGTATAATGGATTCATGCATAGCTTTTCTGCATTGGCGTATTCCCAGGTTTCATCGTCAGTCCAATCGATTATAGGATTAACAACTCGCTTTGCCCTGAGTGTACAAGCTTCAAAAAGCTGCCGTTTATCATCATTATCTGAGAGTAACATTTTGTTTTTCTTGTCCGAAGTAATGGTCTCAAACTGGCTGCGGTTTTTCGCACGAGCCGAGCTTTCACCCCACCGAATACCCGTGGCTATCATGCGTCCATTGCCGGTCGTTTCTTTCAGCACTGCGCAGCAATAACGGGCAAGGCGTGTAGGCGGCATCTTCTTGATGGGGATTAATTCCCACATAGATGTTGAAATGCCCTTGTATTTCGGATAAACGATTTTGCAGTCGATGCCGTCGTTTTCCCATTTTTTGAATTGGCTGCGAATGTGGTAAACCGTGGGCGGCGCATCTGCCGTAGTGTGGCTGTTAACTATTTCGATAGGAATTTTTGATTTGATAGCCAAGTCAGCAAGAACTTCGCTATCCTTGCCGCCTGAGTATGTAATCATCAGGGGCTTACCGTAGTATTTCAGCGACATTTCAGATCCGATTTTCAGCCGTTCTATCGCTTTATCGACCTTATCCATTTGCCGCCTCCAGCTTCATAAAGCACGCCCAAAATGTGTTCATTTTTTTGCCACTATGATGCCCGAAGAGCGGTTTTTGGCCGATCGCTTTCCAAACATCAGCGGCGGGTATTTCCGTTTCGCTCCACTTGAAAATGAGAACTCCATCGGGTTTTAAAACCCTCATACATTCTTCAAATCCGTCATGAATCATTTGTGGCCAATTCTCCGTGAGTTTCCCATATTTCTTGAAAGTCCAGCTTGTTTCTCCGACATTCTTGAGATGTGGCGGGTCGAATACCACAAGCGAAAAAGAGCAGTCAGCGAAGGGAAGCGCCGTAAAGTCTGCAATCACATCAGGATGGACGATGCATTTTCTTTCGGATTCTCTTACAGTTGACTTCCATATGCCGGTGTATTCTTCGTCCCGCTTATCGCAAAAAACGGCAGCGGGATTTTGCTTATCAAACCAAATTGTTCGGCTGCCGCATGTTACATCAAGTATCTTTTTGTTCATCCCGCCGCCTCCCATCTGTAAACTTCCGTCTTTACAGCGCCAAATTTAACTGCGTCGGCGTGGCTCTCAAAGTAGATGTCAAGAACATTGCCTTTAACGCCGGTGTCTTCGACTATGTATGTTTTGCCGTTAATGAACAGCTTTGTGCCCATTGGGAACACGCTGAGGTCGGCGGCTATCGTCTGCCCCTGTTTGGCTCGCTTGCCGCTGGCAGTGATACAGTCATCCTTGCCGCAGCAGTAGGAGCAGCCACAGTATGCCGTGAGCCACATTCTGCGTGGCTCTGACAGCCACTGCTTAGGCTCGTACACACACAGCCCCTCGGTATTAACCTCCGGCGGTATCGCCTCTGGCTCGCTCTCAGCAGCCGTCACCGTGGCGTATAGCACCATTGCCGCCATAAACACGGCGCAGATTATGGTGATGATGATCGATAGATGTTTACTGCTCATCGTCTGCACCTGTGATTTTTCTGAATATCTCATCGTCGTACTCGAGCAACGACTTAACATATGCTATCAGCTCCTCCGGCATTTCGGCGTAGGCTTCCTTCGCTGTTCTGCCCTCAATTACCGGTGCGGGGGTGGCTTTCCATTCACCGTCGCCGTACTTCTGCTTCAGTTCCTCGGCGTTTGTGAAATTGGGATACCAGCCGGATAATTTGTCGGAAACCTCGTTGAAGCGCTCCTCTGATATTGGTTCGTTGAAAAGCATAAGCTTTGCGCCTTCAAGGTCATAGCAGAACAAGCAGCGTGAAATGCCCTCGCATTTACGGCAGTGCTTGGAATTATTTATGCCGTTGCTGGAGCTGACGCCGTTGCTAGAGCTGACGCCGTCGCCGGCGCTGACGCCGTTGCTGTAGCTGACGCCGTTGCTGTAGCTGACGCCGTTGCTAGAGCGGACGCCGTTGCTGTAGCTGACGGCGTTGCCGGCGCTGACGCCGTTGCTAGAGCTGACGCCGTTGCTAGAGCTGACGCCGTTGCTGTAGCTGACGGCGT
>ERZ857629.3718-NODE-3718-length-12551-cov-3.522567_pt1 | contig 12551 bp, 10 predicted proteins | sample MGYA00519700_ERZ857629 | MGnify/ENA primary metagenome ERZ857629 (study PRJEB31778, sample SAMEA3449351) | human gut metagenome | biome: human gut; feature: human-associated habitat; material: faeces | place: United Kingdom | collected 2010/2012 ... | reverse complement strand
AAGTTATTCGTACATTGATGCAGGAATTGCATCCGTAATTTTGTTTGTCTACCCCATTTTTGTCGCAATAATAATGGCTTTGGGATTTAAAGAGCATTTGCCGAAATCAACAATTTTGTCCATAGTTCTTGTAACTCTCGGGGTATTTTTGTTTTATAAAGGTAAAGAAGGGCAAAGTTTAGACCTTTACGGGCTAATGCTGGTCTTCTTGTCGGCACTTTTTTACGCAATTTACATGGTCGGAATAAAAACAAACCAAATTTTGAAGCACATGAATTCATCAAAATTAACCTTTTACGTAATGATATTCGGGCTTTCTGTATACATTTGGAACTTAAAATTCTGCACGCAATTACAGCCTATTCAACAACCTGTTTTATGGATAAATGTCCTTATGCTTGCATTGCTTCCGACAATTGTATCATTGGAAACCATGACCATTTCAATAAAATTCATCGGTCCTACCCTATCCGCAATCATAAGTGCCTTAGAACCTGTGAGCGCAATGTTTTTCTGCGTTGTTTTCTTCCACGAAGAATTGACGGGAAAAATTGTTTCGGGAATGATTGCAATACTTTTAGCGGTATACATCATTATTATGGGAAGCAAAAAACCTGTAAAGAGTTAGGTTTCGGACGTTAAATCCTTCACAACCTCCGAGGCAATAATCAAACCGACAACGGAAGGAACAAAGGCTGTGCTTCCGGGGATTCTTTTTTTCGGGTTTTTGACCGTTTCTTTTTGAAAAGCCTCTATGCAGTCTTTTGAACACCAAGAGGACAAATCGCCAGAAATTTTCACGGGTTCTTCCTTAGAAAACACCACTTTCACGTTCTTGATTTTTCTTTTTCTCAACTCCTGACGCATAACTTTTGCCAAAGGACAAACACTTGTTTTTGAAATATCCGCAACCTCAAAAAGACAAGGATTTAACTTATTTCCCGCCCCCATCGAACAAATTATCGGCACGTTATTTTTTTTAGCATTAATAACCAATTCGATTTTACCGACCACCGTGTCTATTGCATCAACAATGTAATCGCAGTCGTTCAAATCAAAATCAGAGGAATTTTGAGGAGTGTAAAACCTCTTGCAAACACTGACCTTCGCCTTGGGATTGATGTCTAAAATACGCTCCTTTGCAACATCAACTTTATATTGACCAACCGTTTTTAAAGAAGCAACCAATTGCCTGTTTATATTGGAAACACTGACCGTATCGTTGTCTACCAGCAAAAAAGCCCCAACACCGCTTCTCGCCAAAGCCTCAACCGTGAAACTTCCGACTCCGCCAACTCCAAAAACCGCAACCTTTGAGTTTGCAAGTTTTTTCATCGCTTTTTCACCAAGCAGCAATTCCGTTCTTAAAAACTGTTCCATAGATTAACCCTGTCCTGACTGAATTTGAGCATAAAAACACTCTGCTTTTTCATCAACTTCCAATAATTTTATTTTTACAAATTTGTTTTTCAAATCAGGCGAAGCCTTGAATAAAACCTTGATATAATTAGGAGTTACGGCTTTATAAAGGCCTGTTTTCCTGTCAGGATTTTTTTCAACCGTTACAAAGCACTCATGCCCGATATTTTCTTTTAAAAACTCAATATGCTTCATAGCAGACAAATCCTTGACGAGTTGCATTCTTCTGTGTTTTTCACTTTGTTCAACCTGATTTTGCATTTTAGCAGCGACGGTATTTGGTCTGATTGAATAGGGAAAAACGTGTATTTGAGAGAGTTTCAACTGTTTTAATCTGTTCAAAGTTAATTCAAAATCCTCAATTGTTTCATCAGGAAAACCAACAATTATATCGCAGCCGATGAAAACATTTTTGAAATTTTCGTTCAATTTTTTGACAACAGAGTCGATTTTATCAAAACCGTAGTGCCTGTTCATATTTTTCAAGGTTTTATCGCACAAAGATTGAAGCGAAAGATGAAAATGAGGGCAGAATTTATCGGATTTTGACATAATTTCTATCAACTCATCGGTTAATTCATTAGGATCCAAAGAGCCTATCCTTATTGTTTTTACGTCCGTTTTAACAAGTTCTTTAAACAAATCGGAAAGCGACATTTTCGGTGAAAAATCAAGTCCCCACTGACCTACGTGAATACCCGTCAAAACTATCTCGTTGTAACCGTTTCTGGTCAATTCGTTAACCTGTTCGATTACATCTTTCAGTTCGCAACTTCTGGACAACCCTCTTGCAATGCAAATTGTGCAGTAACTGCAACGATTATTGCAACCGTCTTGAATTTTTATGGTTGCCCTTGTTCTGTTAAATCTTGATAATTTTTCATACCTAAAATCCTTGTGAGCATTAATATCTGACACAAAAACCCTGTTATCGTTTTTGATAATTTCAACGATATCAGGCTTTTCATATATGCCAAAAATCTTGTCAAACAAAGGATTTTCGTCATTTTTATGAAGTTGAGCATAACAACCCGTGAGCAAAATTTTTACGTTCGGATTTTTATGTTTAACAGACTTAATCGCTTGTAATAACTTCTTTTCAGCCTCTAATGTTACCGCACAGGAATTAAAAATGTAATAGTCGCAAGCGTCAACATTTTCAGCCTGAATAAATCCGCAATTCAAGAGTTTTTCTTCCATAACCGCAGATTCGGTTTGGTTTGTTTTACATCCAAAAGTTTTAATTAAAAAAGTTGCCATTATTTTCTCACATCTGCCGCTAATTTGTGGGCAAAAAGCCCTTCTTGCTCTGCCAAAACAGAAGCATATTTTGCAAAATTTTCAGGATTGTCTATTTTTTGAAAAGTTTGAATTTTCACGTAGTCAAAAACGCTCAAACCGCCTGTATATCTTGCCGCTCTGTTTGTCGGAAGGGTATGATTTGTACCGCTTACATAATCTCCGAAAACTTCCGCAGAATAATTTCCGATAAAAAGCGAACCGTAATTTGTAAATTTATCCACGTGATTTTTGTAATCAGCCAAGATAATCTCCAAGTGCTCAGGCGCTTTTTTATTTGCAATAGCAACCGCCTCATCAAGGTTTTTGACTACGCAAGCAGTTGATTTTTCGTAGGAAATTTTTGCAATTTCAGAGGTTTTTAATTCCTTCAAAAATTTATTTGCGTATTCATCAACCTTTTTGGCAAATTCTTCATCAAAACATATCAAATACGCTCTTGCATCACGGTCATGCTCACACTGTGCGAGCAAATCTGCCGCCACAAATTCAGGGTTAGCACTGTCATCAGCCACCACCAAAACCTCAGACGGACCTGCAACAAAATCAATTCCGCAATCTCCGTAAACCAGTTTTTTTGCGGTTGCAACATATTTATTCCCCGGTCCCGTAATTTTATCAACGGCAGAAATCGTTTCCGTTCCGTATGCCAACGCTGCTATTGCCTGAACTCCGCCGATTTTGTATATTTTTGAAGCACCCGAAAGTTTTGCCGCCGCTATTGTAACGGGCTGTGTCTTTGGAGAAACAGCAATAATTTCCTTTACACCCGCAACTTTTGCAGGAACTATCGTCATAATTGCCGTACTTGGCAAAGGATAGTTGCCCCCGGGGATATAGCAGCCGACTTTTTCAATCGGAATAATTTTATGCCCCAAAGTCGCACCGTCAATCTGATAAACGGTATTTTTGACCGAGCCGAGTTGTGCTTTTGCAAAATTTTCCACATTTTTTATCGAAAATTTTATCGCTTCCAAAACCTCTTTATCTAAGGATTTTATTGCATTTTCGGCTTCTTCATCTGTTATTTCAAAATCTTTGATATCCAAATTATCAAATTGTTTTGTGTAACGTCTTACAGCCTCATCACCATTGAGTTTCACATCATTTATTATTTGCTGAACGACCTTTGTAACGTCTTGCGTTTCCGTATAAAATTCTTCCGAAAGTTCGTTTACGATTTTCATTATTTTGTCCTCGATGCAAGGTTGGAAATTATATCTTTCGGTTCAACACCGTGCATTGCCATAAACGTAAGCATAAAATACGTCAAATCGCTTGCTTCCCATTCAAGTCCGTCCCCTTGCTCAAAATTAACCGACTCAAACGCTTCTTCCATAATTTTTCTTTTCAGATAAAATTCATCTTTGAAAAGTTTTGTTGTGAAAGAATTTTCGGGAAGTTTTTTCTTTCTGTCCAAAAGAAGTTCAAACAATTCATTTATGCAAAATTCTTTCTCCTCAAAACAAGAATATCTGTCCAAATGACAAGCGTTTCCGCTTTGTTTTACATAAAAAAGAATAGCATCTTTATCACAATCAAATCTTGCAGTAACGAAATTCTGCGTATTTCCTGATGTTAAACCCTTTGTCCAAAGTTCATTTCTTGAACGACTGAAATAGGTTGCAAGCCCCGTGTCGAAAGTTTTTTCAAGACTTTCCCTATTAGAATAAGCAAGCATCAAAACCTGTTTTGTATCCACATCTTGCACAATTGTCGGAATAAGCCCTTTTTGTTTTTCAAAATCTAAATTTGCAATAAAGGCGTCTTTCAAACTTACAGCACCCGTGTAGATTGACATTCCGAGTTGAGAAGAAACATTCATTTTTTCAAGTTCAACAATTTCCTCAACAGAAGAAATACCGCCTGCCGCAACAAGTTCGTGCTTGGTTAACTCTCTTATTTTCTTAAATTCATCAATTTTTGTACCCTGCATCATACCTTCGTTTTCAACGATTGTGTAAAGATAGCCCGAGCACAAATTATCAAATTGTTTTACAAAATCGGCAGGAGTTTTGTCAATTTCTTCCGTCCAGCCTTTTTGGGAAATTTTACCGTTTTTGGCGTCAATTGCAAGCAAGACCTTGTCTTTGGGAAGTTTTGAGAGAAATTCTTCGTTTGCGGCAGTTCCTATAATAATTTTTTTTGCACCCAAAGCAAGCATTTTCTTTGCTTTTTCACGAGTTCTTATACCGCCGCCGACACGACACTTTGCAATTTTACAAATTTTTCTGATAACATCTTCATTATCTCCTTTGCCCATTGCCGCATCTAAGTCTATGACGGCAATTTCACCGTATTTTCCAAACTCTTTTGCAAGTTCTTCAACATCTTCTCTTTCAAGGACTTTTTCCTTGCCTTGACGCAATTGTACGGCTTTTCCGCCCATTAAGTCTATACTTGGAATTAACATATTTTTCCTTTTTTTTCTTTTTTCTAGATTATAATACAAAAAATATTACAAAAACTTAAAGTTTTGGTTTATTTTGTACAATTGGTAAAATAAATTTATACTATATAAATTATGTATGTGATATAATTTTTTTAGATAATTCGGTTGCAGGTATGAAACACATAAACGAAAAATTTAAAAATTTAGCCGCATCAATGTTCGTTTTACTCGGGCTTTGTTCACCTGCTTTTGCGGTAGAAGAATTTTTACCCCCCGTTCCTGACGGAAACGAGGAAAATAACATTTTTGAACCACCTGCACCGACAGAGTCTTCAACATCTTCTGCAACAGAAGAAAAGTCTCAAACAACTAAAAAAGTTAAAAACAAACCTGTAATTTCAGGCATTAAAATCGAAGGCAACCAAATTATCAGAAACAGCCAGATTATGAATGCAATGAAAATGCAGGTCGGAGATGTTTATTCTCCCGAAACCATTCAAAAAGGTTTAACTGAAATTTACAACATGGGCTGGTTCACGGAAAAAATGCGTGCCATTCCCGTAAAAGACAACAATAACAACATTGTTTTAAAAATCTACGTTGAAGAAAACAGACCGATTACAGAATTTACAATCACAGGCAACTCGGTTGTTTCGGCAGGCGAAATTTTAAAATTGTTAATGCCTTTGGAAAACCGGCCTCAAAATATTTCAACATTAAACGAAGCCGTTGAAAAAGTTGAAGAATTATATGCCTCAAAAGGCTATATTCTCGCCCGTGTAGATAATGTTCAAGATGACCCTGACGGATGTGTAAATCTCAATATTTCAGAAGGTATAATCAACACAGTCAAGTTTGAAGGTAACGAAAAAACAAAAGATTTTGTCATCAACAGAAACATTCTCTCAGTCCCCGGAACTGTTTACAACGAAAACACAATAAGAGAAGATTTAATCAGATTATACGGAACGCAAGCGTTTAAAGATGTTAACAGAACAATCGAAAAATGCGACAATCCAAACTATTATGACGTTACAATCAACTTAATCGAGCAAAGAACAGCAACCATAAGCCTTGGCGGCGGTCTTGATACGGCAACGGGATTTTTCGGACAAGCAGGGTTTGTTGAAAATAACTTCCTCGGAAAAGGTCAAAGAATTTCCATCAACTTCTTAGCAGGTACAGGTGTTTTGCTCTCAGATGATTCAACCTTGAATAGAGCAAACCTTCAAGGCGATATCAGTTTCTTTGAACCGAGATTTATGGGAACAGACACATCAATGCTTTACAAAGCATATTGGCAAGACTTTGCAAGTTATCAAATACCTCTCGCAATGGAAAGAAGATTTGGTGCAGAAGCCGTTGCGTCTAAACAATTCAAAAAATTCAGAAACCTTTCGGGTTCATTCAAACTCGGAATTGAAAATATTCACTTAAAAGAGGGTGATTATTTCCAAATTTCAAACCTTTATGCTGCACACGGAATACCTATTTCAGAGCGTGCAAACCAACTTAAAGGCGGCACATTCTTGGCATTATCACCGTCATTGGTCTACGATACAAGGGACAGAATCATCAACCCGAGAGATGGTGTTGTTGCAAACCTCAGATTTACGGAAAATGTCGGACTTGAAGACCTCGACTCAACTCACGGTATCATAACCGGCGGTATCAGAAGATACATTCCCGTTATGACAAAATCAGCATTGTCCGTTACTGCTCGTGCAGGCGGTGCAATTCATGGAAACATTCCCGAAGTTATGGCATTCAGACTCGGCGGACCTTATTCTGTAAGAGGTTATAAGATGAGTTCAATAGGTACAGGCAACTCCTATGTAATGGGTTCGGTTGAATTAACAACTCCGTTGTTCTATCTTGACAGAATTAAAAAACTTAAATTTCTTGATAACGTAAAATTTGCTCTGTTTGTTGATGCAGGTAAATTGTTCAACACAAGCATTTCCGATGTAATTTACAACAGACCGGGATACGGTATTGCATTGGGTGCAGGACTTAAAGTCTTTGTTCCGGGTGTAGGACCTTTGAGCATCGACTACGGCTATCCGCTTACAAATGTCGGCAAAGGCAACAGCAAAGGTGCATTCACCTTCGGTATCGGAGATTTGTTCTAATGAATACGAATTTGTGTTTTCTGTGTAAAAGTTTAGATGACACAGAAAAAGTCGCAGAAATTTTTGCAAAGAGTATTGAAGACACAGGTGCTTTTGTCTGCTTGCACGGAGATATAGGTGCAGGAAAAACCGCTTTTACAAAATTAGTTTGCAAACATTTGGAAGTAAAACAAAAAGTAACCAGCCCGAGTTTTGTAATTTTGAACGAGTACAAAAGCGGAAAACTCCCTGTATACCACTTTGACTTATACAGGCTTGAAAATGAAGGCGTTTCAACTATTTCCGATGAACTTGAAGAATACTCGGAAGGCAAAATTTTGACAATGGTAGAGTGGGCTGAATTTTCACCTGATACAGAATTACCATTCGACAGGGTAATTGTAAAAATATCCTATTTATCAGATACTGAAAGAGAATTTTCCTTTGATGCAATCGGGGAAAAATCCGAAAAAATTATCGAAAAAATGGCGAAAAACAATGAAAATATTAACATTTGACACTTCTTTAAATAAAACTTACATCACATTTGGAGAAGATGAAAATATAATAATAAGCAAAGAAATTTCTTCTGATGATGAAAAATATCACAGCGCTTATTTAATTCCGGAAATAATCAGTATTCTAAAAACCGAAAAATTGACAATGCAAAACATTGACGCAATCGGGATAAATGAAGGCCCTGGAAGTTTCACGGGCATAAGAATTTGCACGGTAATAGCAAGAACTGCGGCTCAACAACTTAACATAAAAGTTGTGCCTGTTCCGTCTTTGGAAATTTTATCAAAAATCAATTCCTCAGATAAAAAATCCTTGATTTTGACAGATGCAAGAAAAAACAAAGCCTACGCCGCAATTTATGACAAAAACGGACAAACAATTTCCGAGCCTCACGCCGTTAATGTTGAGGACATCGACGAGTTGGTAAAAAGCGACGACTTTGAAATTATCACTGATTCATCAATGCACAATTTGCTTGAAAAATCAGGAGTTGCAACAATTAACTACGAAGCAAACGACTACCCTCTCGGAAAATATTTATATAAAACGGTTGTTGAAAAATTAAAAACCAACAACGATTATCACTGGGCAAAGGCAAAACCGCTCTACATTCAACCGCCGTCCATTTCAAAACCTAAAAAGGCGGGCGTATAATGTTTTATTACAAGCAAATCAACCCGATAGGCTGTTTTTTGTGGACAATTCTTTTGGTTTGGTTGTTTTTTGCACTAAAATTGTACTATGTTGTTGGCGCAATCATTTTGATAATTTTGGTTTACCACTTCATCAACGCCGCAAAAGCACAAATTAAATACAAAAAAGAAGAAAAAGAACGCAATTTTGAACCGAAAATAAACGAGGTTTACAAAATTTGCCCCTATTGCGGAAATGACGTAAAACGCTCAGCAAGCATTTGCCCTCACTGCAACAACAAACTCGACTGATTACTTGTTTTCGACAAAGTTTCGATACTGTACCGCCTGAGAAATGTGGTTGGCTTTGATGTTTTCGGAATTGTCCAAATCTGCGATAGTTCGTGCAAGTTTCAACAATCTATCGTAGCCTCTGCCTGAAATGTTGAATTTTTTTCCTGCCATTTTCAAAATATTTTCGGACGTTTCGTCCAATTTGCAGAAAATTTTTATCAACTTCGGCGTCAATTCGGAATTTGTGTAAATGCCGTAATCTTTGTACCTTTTGGTCTGAATTTCTCTTGCTTTAACAACCCTTTTTCTAATATCAAAAGAACTTTCGCCGTCATAATTTTTATTTACCAAGTCGTCGGTTTTCAACCTCGGAACTTCAATTTGAATATCAATTCTGTCCAACAACGGACCTGAAATTTTGGAACGATAACGCTGAATTTGAAACTCAGAGCAGGTGCATTCCTTCTCCTTATCCCCATAATAACCGCAGGGACAAGGGTTCATAGCACCGACAAAAATAAATTTTGCAGGATATTTTATACTCGTTTGTGCCCGAGAAATAACAATTTCTCCGTCTTCAAGCGGCTGCCTCAAAACTTCAAGCACTTGCCTCGGAAATTCCACAACCTCGTCAAAAAACAAAATTCCCCTGTGAGCAAGCGTTATTTCCCCCGGTTTTGGATTAGAACCGCCCCCGATTATCCCAACAGAAGACGCCGTGTGGTGCACTGTTCTGAAAGGACGTTTTGTAATCAACGGGTGCTCTTTGTCTATCAATCCAGAAATACTGTATATTTTGGTAAGTTCAATCGCTTCCTCGGGCTCGGGCGGAGGCAAAATCGACGCAAAACATTTTGCCAACAAAGTTTTTCCTGACCCCGGAGAGCCTGACATCAAAATATTATGTCCGCCCGCCGCAGCAATTTCCAACGCTTTTTTCGCCTTAATTTGACCCTTTACGTCCTTAAAATCAAAATTATACTCGGTTTCCGCATCTTCCATAAAAGATTTTATATCAACAACCACCTTGCTCAATTCAGAGTGAATTTGCATATCTTCGGTAAAATGATTTACAACCTCGGTCAAATGCTTTGCACCAAAAACATCAATTCCTTGAATAAGCGCAGCCTCTTTTGCATTATCAAAAGGAACGATTATTTTTTTAATACCTAAATCTTTAAGCCCCGAAACCAAAGGCAAAACCCCCGACACGGAACGAAGCGAGCCGTCAAGCGACAATTCTCCGATAAAAGCATAGTCTTCAAACTTTTCGCAGTTCAAAACACCGTCCACGGCTAAAACACCGACTGCTATCGGCAAATCGTACAAACTGCCCTCTTTTTTTATATCGGCAGGCGCTAAATTTACGGTAATTTTCTTTGCAGGAAAAGAATATCCTGAATTTTTTATTGCAGAACGAACTCTTTCTTTTGCCTCGGAAACCGCCGCATCAGGCAATCCTACAATTATCACGCTCGGAAGCGAATTGTTTATATCGACCTCGGTTACGACTTTGTGCGCCGTTAATCCCGTCAAAACACCTGAATATATCCTTGAAACCAAAACGCTACCTCAAATTCCTCAATGTATTCCGTACAAACATTTCAACGATTCATAATAATCCAATTTCACACCGTCTTTTTCACAGCGATTTTGAATTACAGAGATTAATTTTTCAATATTTGAATTAATTTTTCTATCGTGATTTTTAAACCATTCTCTTTCAACGTCCAAAATCACCGCTCTGATACCCGTTTCCAAAGAAACATCATACCATTTATTTATTTCCGTTTCGTTGTCATTATAATCGGGAACAATTATAAACTTAGACCAAACGCAACTGTTGCCTGACTTTTGGGCTTTTGAATATTTTTTCAAATTTTCAACAACCTTGTCAAAACAGGGGACTCTCTTTATTTTTTCATAAGTTTCAGCACAGCCTGAATCCAAAGAAACACAAAGGTTTGTGTTCGCTTCCGCCAGCAATCTTTCTATACCTTTTGAAAATTTAATTCCGTTTGAATTTACAATGTAATTTTTCATTCCGTTTTGCAAACACAACTCGACAATTTTCTCAAAATCCAGCATCAAAGCAGGTTCTCCGCCTGCAAACTGAATATACCCGTAAGATGTGTTCCTAAGCATTTTTTTCTCAAACAATTCCTGAAATCTCGGAAGTAAAGAGGTTTCTTCAAAATCGGAAATTGACCAGCAATCGCAATAAATACAACGACTGTTGCAATTTACGAAAGAATTTACATCAACAAAAGTGATAAAATCCTCGTCCAAAATTTTGTCCGTTTCGACTATATGAGAGCAACCCTCACATTTTTTGGGCGGAGTTCCTTCTGCAATCTGATGTTTCCACTCTTTTTTCAACCGAAAAATTTTATCCCAGTCAAAATCGAGATAAGTATCGGCGAGAACAGGCATTCCACCGCCTTTGTGAGCGGTTTTGCAACAAACATAAGCACCTTTTCTCTCAAAGTTGATGCCGCTGTCCATATAATCACATCTGTAAATTTTGTCCGTTCCCATAACCAAATTATAACACGGTTAAAAAAAGATATGCACGCTCGTTTAAAATCCTCTTATTTTAAGCAGAACAGGCGACATGTAAAGTTTATATTTTTCAAACTTAGAAGAACTCAATATTTTCACAAACTCCGAGTATTCTTCGTGTTCGAGATTTGTAATTATCCAAGACTCATCAATATTTTTTGCAAACGAGCAAGTTGTATTATATTCCCAAAAGCAAGGTGTTGCAGCGTATTTTTCCGCAAAATCGATAAAGTTCTCTATTTCTTTGTAATTTTTTGCGGTAACGATAAAATGGAGATAAAATTCAAAGCCGTATTTCTTTTTAAGTTTTGAAATATCCTCTAAATTTGTCAAAAGCCTTTTAAACAAGCCTTTTCCGAACTGAACGATTTTATCATAAGTTTCTTCGGTCGTTGCAGAAACAGATATTCGCATCACCTGAATTTTATCCGACACATTCAAGTCGGAAAGCATTTTCAGACTGCACAAAGTTCCGTTTGTGTGAAAATCAAATTTTATATCGGGGTAACTCTCGCCGATTTTTTGAATGACACGTCTTGAATGCCTGCTTCCGAACGGGTCGCCGCACGTATTTACCGTAACGACTTTTGCATCTTTCAAAAAAGGAAAAATCTTTTCATCAAAATACTTATTCAAATCCTTTTCTTCTTCCAACGTGTTTTTCAAAAGGTTATCCCGACATATCCTGCAAGCAATATTGCACTCTTTATCGTATGATAATTTCACAAACCTCGGAAACGGCGTGTTTTCGATACTGTATTTCTCAGAATTTTCAGAATTTTTAAAATTGCCCGACACATAAACGCAATACTCTTTTGAGCAAAAAGAATAATCTCCGTCAATTACACTTTTTCTAAGTTTTCGAGCCTTTTCACCATTCCAAATTTCATCTAAATTTTGCTCAAAAACATTTCCGATACTGTATTCGTTTATCCAAGTAGGACAACAGGTATACACTTCTCCCTTTTGATTTATTTCAATATTTTCAAACGGATAAAAGCACATTCTTTTCATAAAAGCACCATTAATTTTTAACTTTTCTTCTGATTTTATCTCTTATTGAATAAATCGGAAATCCCATCAGCGTAATTAATAATCCTGGAACGGTATACGCAGGTTTGAATATAGTCAAGCCGATTATAACAAATGACGAAAGGAATAAAAATAAAACAATTACAATATTACTTACCCTGTACACCCCGATTTTTCTGTAATTGTAGATTTTTCTCATTTTAAAAATACCGAAAATCGTAATCGCATAGAAAATCAAAGAAGAATAAATTACATAATCCAAAAGTTGCGAGTAAGAGCCCCAAGCAATAA
>ERZ857629.3717-NODE-3717-length-12556-cov-6.354612_pt1 | contig 12556 bp, 22 predicted proteins | sample MGYA00519700_ERZ857629 | MGnify/ENA primary metagenome ERZ857629 (study PRJEB31778, sample SAMEA3449351) | human gut metagenome | biome: human gut; feature: human-associated habitat; material: faeces | place: United Kingdom | collected 2010/2012 ... | reverse complement strand
ACAAGTACAAGTATTCCAGAGAGCAGTTCGAGCAGAGAACTCATAAGAGACTGATTGATATCATTGCACCGACCCAGAAAACAGTTGATGCTTTGCAGAGACTGGAAATGCCTGCAGGTGTTTACATTGATATTAAAATGAAAAACAAATAATTAATCACAAACAAACCTCTACCTAGACGTAAGAACACAGAATTCCAAACCCAGATTTTTGTGGTCCGCTATGTAGAAAACAGGAGGTAAAAATGAAGAAAGCAATTTTGGCAACTAAGGTTGGCATGACACAGATCTTCAACGAAGACGGCGTGCTGGTTCCCGTAACTGTTCTTCAGGCAGGTCCCTGCGTAGTAACTCAGGTTAAGACCGTAGAGAACGACGGCTACAGCGCAGTACAGGTTGGATTCGTTGACAAGAAGGACAAGGTTGTAAATAAGGATGCAAACGGCAGAAAAGAAGTTATCCACAGACATGGCGTAAACAAGGCTGAGCAGGGACACTTCAAGAAAGCCGGTGTCAGCTCCAAGAGATATGTAAGAGAGTTCAGATTTGAGAACGCAGAAGAGTACACACTCGGCGCTGAAATCAAAGCTGACATCTTCGAGACAGGAGATAAGATTGATGCTACTGCAATCTCCAAAGGTAAAGGATTTCAGGGCGCAATCAAGAGACTGGGCCAGCACAGAGGACCTATGAAGCACGGTTCCAAATTCCACCGTCATCAGGGTTCCAACGGCGCATGTTCCTCCCCCAGCCGTGTATTTAAGGGAAAAGGAATGCCCGGACATATGGGTTGCGTAAAGTCAACCGTACAGAACCTTGAAATCGTAAGAGTAGACGCTGACAAGAACCTGCTTTTGGTTAAGGGAGCTGTTCCCGGACCTAAGAAAGCATTAGTAACCATCAAAGAAACCGTTAAGGTTGAAGCATAGTTTAGGACGAAAGGAGGACCAATCAGATGGCAAACGTATCTGTTTATAATATGGAAGGCAAAGAAGTTGGTACAATCGAATTAAACGATGCAGTATTTGGTGTGACTGTAAACGAGCACTTAGTACACATGGCAGTTGTACAGCAGCTTGCAAATAATCGTCAGGGAACTCAGAAAGCAAAAACTCGTTCTGAGGTATCCGGTGGCGGAAGAAAGCCTTGGAGACAGAAAGGAACCGGTCATGCAAGACAGGGTTCAACCAGATCTCCCCAGTGGACCGGCGGCGGTGTTGTATTTGCTCCCGTTCCGAGAGATTACTCCTTCAAGCTCAACAAGAAGGAGAAGAGAGCAGCACTGAAATCCGCTCTGACCAGCAAGGTACAGGCTAACAACCTGATTGTTGTAGATGAGTTGAAATTCGATGAAATCAAGACCAAGAACTTTACAAACGTAATGAGCAACTTAAAGGTTGACAAGGGTCTTGTAGTTATCGCCGATAACGACAGCAATGTGGTTCTTTCCGCAAGAAACGTAGCTGATGTAGATACCACTCTGGTAAATACCATCAACGTATACGATGTAATGAAGGCAAAGACAGTAGTTCTTACTAAGGACGCAGTCGCAAAAATCGAGGAGGTGTACGCATAATGGCAGATATTAAATACTATGACGTAATCCTCAAACCGGTTATCACCGAGAAGAGCATGGCCGGCATGGGCGAGAAGAAATATACCTTTTTGGTTCACACAGACGCAAACAAGTCCCAGATTAAAGAGGCTGTTGAGAAGATGTTTGAAGGAACCAAGGTAAAGAGCGTTAACACCATCAACATGGATGGCAAGAATAAGAGACGCGGAATGGTTACTGGTAAGACAGCAAAGACCAAGAAAGCCATTGTAAAACTTACTGATGACAGCAAGGAAATCGAGATTTTCGCAGGCCTGTAAGTTTGTATTTAGGTATGCGGCATGAATGTGTCCGCGCAAAAAATAGACAAGAAAAGGAGATAAGACAATGGGAATTAAGACATACAATCCCTATACACCTTCCAGAAGAAATATGACCGGTTCTGATTTCTCCGAAATCACCAAGACCACTCCTGAGAAGAACCTTTGCGTATCTTTGAAGAAGAACTCCGGTCGTAATAATCAGGGTAAGATTACTGTCAGACATCGTGGCGGCGGCTACAGAAGACAGTACAGAGTAATTGATTTTAAGAGAAACAAAGATGGTATTCCCGCAACTGTAATCGGTATCGAGTACGATCCTAACAGAACTGCAAATATCGCTTTGATTTGCTATCAGGACGGCACCAAAGCCTACATCATCGCTCCCGAAGGACTGACCGACGGCATGAAAGTCATGAACGGTCCCGAGGCCGAGGTGAGAGTTGGTAACTGCCTGCCCTTATCTGAGATTCCTGTTGGTACCCAGGTACACAACATTGAATTATATCCCGGCAAGGGAGGACAGCTTGTTCGTTCCGCCGGAAACGCAGCACAGCTTATGGCTAAGGAAGGAAAGTACGCAACCTTGAGACTTCCCTCCGGCGAGATGAGAATGGTTCCTCTCGTATGCCGTGCAACAGTTGGTGTTGTAGGAAACGTTGATCATAACCTTGTCAATATCGGTAAAGCAGGACGTAAGCGTCACATGGGTATCCGCCCTACCGTACGTGGTTCTGTTATGAACCCGAACGACCATCCTCATGGTGGTGGTGAAGGTAAGACCGGTATCGGTCGTCCCGGCCCGAGCACTCCTTGGGGCAAGCCTGCACTTGGTCTTAAGACCCGCAAGAAGAAAAAGGCTTCTAACAAGCTGATTGTAAGAAGACGCGACGGCAAAGCAATCAAATAAGTTTGTATAAAAACAGGAGGAAAGACAATGGCTAGATCACTGAAAAAAGGACCTTTTGCAGACGCAAGCCTGTTAAAGAAAGTGGACGCTTTAAACGCTTCCGGACAGAAGCAGGTTATTAAGACATGGTCCCGTCGTTCTACAATTTTCCCTTCTTTCGTGGGACATACAATTGCAGTTCATGACGGCAGAAAGCATGTACCTGTATATGTGACCGAAGACATGGTAGGACATAAGCTCGGAGAGTTCGTTGCAACCAGAACCTACCGCGGACACGGCAAGGATGAGAAGAAGTCCAAAGTAAAATAAAAATTATAAGAGACGTATGGTTGCCCGGGAGGGCAATCTCTTGAGGCGAAAGCCTCTTGTACCGGCTGTAGCACCCTGTGTGCTATACCGGATGCGTTCCATTTTTTCCAAGTTGAAAGGAGGACATTATCTATGGCTAAAGGACATAGATCCCAAATTAAGAGAGAAAGAAACGCGCAGAAAGATACCAGACCCTCAGCTAAGTTATCCTACGCAAGAGTATCTGTTCAGAAGGCTTGTTTCGTATTAGATGCAATCAGAGGTAAGGATGTTCAGACTGCACTGGCAATTCTGGAGTACAATCCCAGATATGCATCCAGCATCATCAAGAAGCTGTTACAGTCAGCAATCGCTAATGCCGAGAACAACAACGGCATGAACGCAGATAACCTTTACGTTGCAGAGTGCTACGCAAATAAAGGACCTACCATGAAGAGAGTACATCCCAGAGCACAGGGAAGGGCTTACAGAATCGAAAAGAGAATGAGCCATATTACTGTAGTTCTTGATGAGAAGAAGTAGGAAAGGAGCATAAAAATCAATGGGACAGAAAGTTAATCCTCACGGCCTGAGAGTTGGCGTAATTAAAGATTGGGATTCCAAATGGTACGCTGATGCAGAGTTTTCCGATTATCTGGTAGAAGACTACAACATCAGAAAGTATCTGAAGAAGAAATTATACAGTGCAGGTGTTGCTAAGATTGAAATCGAAAGAGCATCTGACAGAGTAAAGGTTATTATCTATACTGCTAAGCCCGGTGTTGTAATCGGTAAGGGCGGTGCTGAAATCGAAGTAACCAAGAAAGAGCTTTCCAAGCTGACTGACAAGAAGGTTCTTGTTGACATCAAAGAGATTAAGAGACCTGACAGAGATGCACAGCTTGTTGCAGAGAACATTGCTCTTCAGCTTGAGAACCGTGTATCCTTCAGACGTGCAATGAAGTCCTGCATGGGAAGAACCATGAAGGCCGGAGCACTTGGTATCAAGACCTGCTGTGCAGGACGTCTTGGTGGTGCAGATATGGCTCGTACAGAGTTCTACAGCGAGGGTACCATTCCTCTTCAGACACTGAGAGCTGATATCGATTACGGTTTTGCTGAGGCAAATACCACCTATGGTAAAGTTGGAGTTAAAGTTTGGATTTATAAAGGCGAGATACTTCCTACAAAGGGAAATCAGATGGAAGGGAGCGATAAATAATGTTAATGCCTAAGAGAGTGAAACGTCGTAAACAATTCCGTGGCAGTATGGCAGGAAAAGCTATGAGAGGCAATACCCTGACTTACGGCGAATTCGGTCTTGTTGCAATGGAGCCCTGCTGGATTAAATCAAACCAGATTGAGGCAGCCCGTATTGCACTTACCCGTTATACAAAGCGTGTCGGTAAAGTCTGGATTAAGATTTTCCCCGATAAGCCCGTAACTGTAAAACCTCTTGGAACTCGTATGGGTTCCGGTAAAGGTGCTGTTGACTGTTGGGTAGCAGTTGTTAAGCCTGGACGTGTAATGTTTGAAATCACCGGTGTTCCTGAGGATCAGGCACGTGAAGCATTACGTCTTGCTATGCACAAGCTCCCTTGTAAATGTAAGATCGTTTCTAAGGAAGATTTGGAAGGCGGTGTGGCAGAATGAAATCAAATAAATTTGTAGAAGAATTGAAGAACAAGTCCGATGCAGAATTGACACAGGAGCTGGTAGCTGCTAAAAAAGAACTTTTCAATTTGAGATTCCAGAACGCAACCAACCAGTTAGACAATACTGCAAGAATCAAAGAAGTTAGAAGAAACATTGCACGTATTCAGACTGTTATCACCGAAAAAGCAAGAGCTTAACGCGTGGATGCGTAGAAAGGAGATTCAACCGTGGAAAGAAATTTAAGAAAAACCCGTACTGGTAAAGTTATCAGTAATAAGATGGATAAAACTATTGTTGTTGCAATCGAAGAGCACGTGAAGCATCCTCTTTACAAGAAAGTCGTAAAGAATACCTACAAGCTGAAAGCACATGATGAGAACAACGAGTGCAACATTGGCGATACCGTTAAGGTTATGGAAACAAGACCTCTCTCCAAGGATAAGAGATGGAGACTTGTAGAAATCGTAGAAAAAGTGAAATAAGTCGTTATCACGGCGAAGGAGGAATATCATGGTTCAGCAGGAAAGCAGACTGAAAGTTGCTGATAACACCGGTGCAAAAGAATTGCTCTGCATCCGCGTTATGGGCGGCTCTACAAGAAGATATGCACAGATTGGCGATGTGATTGTTGCTTCCGTTAAAGATGCAACACCCGGCGGAGTTGTAAAGAAGGGTGACGTTGTTAAGGCAGTTGTGGTTCGTTCCGTAAAGGGCGCACGCCGCAAGGATGGTTCTTACATCAAATTCGATGAGAACGCAGCCGTTATCATCAAAGATGACAAGACCCCTAGAGGAACCCGTATTTTTGGACCCGTAGCAAGAGAGCTTCGTGAGAAACAGTTTATGAAGATTGTTTCCTTGGCTCCTGAAGTATTATAAGGAGGTGCCATATGTCAACAATGAAGATTAAGAAGGGCGACACTGTAAAAGTTATCGCCGGTAAAGACAAAGACACAGAGGGAAAGGTACTCTCTGTAGATGCCAAGAATGGCAAAGTTGTTGTGGAAGGTATCAACAAAGTTACCAAACACACAAAACCTTCTCAGGCAAACCCCAACGGCGGTATTGTTCAGAAGGAAGCTCCTATTGATATTTCTAACGTAATGCTCGTTTTCAAGGGTAAGGCAACAAGAGTTGGCTTCAAGATGGAAGGCGACAAGAAAGTACGTTTCGCAAAATCAACAGGCGAAGTAATTGACTAATCAATAGGAAGGAGGAGAATTACATGAGCAGACTTAAAAGTTTGTACAATGACGAAATCGTTGCAGCAATGACCAAGAAATTTGGATATAAAAATGTGATGGAAGTTCCCAAACTTGACAAGATTGTCATCAACATGGGTGTCGGCGAAGCAAAGGACAACGCAAAGGTTCTTGAGAACGCAGTAAGCGATATGGAGACTATCACAGGACAGAAAGCTGTTCTGACCAGAGCAAAGAACTCTGTCGCAAACTTCAAAATCCGTGAGGGTATGCCTATCGGATGTAAAACCACTCTTCGTGGCGAGAAAATGTATGAGTTCCTTGATCGTCTGGTAAACTTAGCACTTCCCCGTGTCCGTGACTTTAGAGGTATCAACCCTAACGCATTCGACGGCAGAGGAAACTATGCACTTGGCATCAAAGAGCAGTTTATCTTCCCTGAAATTGAGTTCGATAAGATTGACAAGACCAGAGGTATGGACATCATTTTCGTAACTACTGCAAAGACAGACGAAGAGGCACGCGAATTGTTGACCCTGTTCAACATGCCTTTCGCTAAATAATAAGGAGGTAAATTCTGATGGCTAAGACATCAATGAAAATTAAACAGCAGCGCAAACCTAAGTTCTCTACTCAGGCTTATACCCGTTGCAAGATTTGTGGTCGTCCACACTCAGTTCTGAAAAAATACGGAATCTGCAGAGTTTGCTTCCGTGAACTGGCATACAAGGGCGAAATTCCCGGCGTAAAGAAAGCTAGCTGGTAAGCATGATTCAAGTCAAAGACAAGGAGGAAACTAAATCATGACAATGAGTGATCCTATTGCAGATATGCTCACAAGAATTCGTAATGCAAACACTGCAAAACACGATACTGTTGATATTCCTGCTTCCAAGATGAAACTGGCAATCGCACAGATTCTTCTGGATGAAGGTTATATTAAGAAATACGATGTGGTTGACGAGGGGTCTTTCAAGACCATCCACATCACATTGAAATACGGTGCCGATAAGAATGAGAAGATTATCTCCGGCATCAAGAGAATTTCCAAACCCGGTCTGCGTGTATACGCAGGCAAGGAAGACCTGCCTAAGGTACTTGGCGGTCTGGGTATTGCTATTATCTCTACCAACCAGGGCGTTGTTACCGACAAGAAAGCTCGCGAGCTTCAGGTTGGAGGAGAAGTTCTTGCATTTGTTTGGTAATCCGAACGAAACACATGGAACCTATTAAAAGTTCAAAATAAATTAGGAGGTACGGGCATGTCACGTATAGGAAGAATGCCAATCGCAATTCCTGCAGGCGTAACTGTAGAAGTTGCAGAAAATAACAAAGTGACCGTTAAGGGTCCTAAGGGAACTCTTGAGAGAGTATTACCCGCAGATATGAAAATCGAGGTTGAGGGCGCTGAAGTACATGTAAGCAGACCCAATGACCTGAAGAAAATGAAATCTCTTCATGGTTTGACAAGAACCCTGATTCACAACATGGTAGTCGGTGTTACCGAAGGCTACGAGAAGAAGCTGGAAGTAAACGGTGTAGGTTACAGAGCAGCTAAGGCTGGTAAGAAACTTACATTAAACCTTGGATATTCCCATCCCGTAGAGATGGAAGATCCTGAGGGAATTGAAACCGTAGTCGAAGGCCAGAACGTGATTATCGTGAAGGGTATCGATAAAGAAAAAGTAGGCCAGTTTGCAGCTGAAATCAGAGACAAGAGAAGACCTGAGCCTTATAAGGGCAAGGGTATCAAGTATGCCGATGAGACCATCAGACGTAAAGTTGGTAAGACTGGTAAGAAATAATAGATAAGGAGAGTATGAAGATGGTTAGTAAAGAGTCCAGACAAGCAGTTCGTGTTAAGAAACACATGAAAATTCGTAACCGCTTCAGCGGCACTGCTGAGAGACCTCGTCTTGCAGTGTTCAGAAGCAATAATCATATGTATGCTCAAATTATCGACGATACAGTTGGTCATACTTTAGTGTCTGCTTCCACTCTTGAGAAAGAGATTAAGGCAGAGCTGGAAAAAACCAATAACGTTGATGCAGCAGCATACTTGGGAACAGTAATCGGTAAAAGAGCAGTTGAGAAGGGAATCAAAGAAGTTGTCTTCGACAGAGGCGGTTTTATTTACCAGGGTAAGATTGCAGCGTTAGCTGACGCAGCCAGAGAAGCTGGCTTGGAATTCTAGGAAAGGAAGAGGAGACACCATGAAACATACAATCATAGATGCAAGCCAGTTAGAGTTGACCGACAAGGTTGTTACTATCAAGCGTGTTACCAAGACCGTTAAGGGTGGACGTAATATGCGTTTCACCGCTCTGGTAGTAGTTGGTGACGGCAATGGTCATGTAGGTGCCGGACTTGGAAAGGCTGTAGAAATCCCCGAAGCAATCCGCAAGGGTAAAGAAGATGCAGTAAAGCACATTATCGAGGTAAACCTTGATGAGAATAACTCTGTAACACATGATTTCATCGGCAAATACGGCTCTGCTAATGTTTTGCTTAAGAAGGCTCCCGAAGGTACCGGTATCATCGCAGGTGGTCCTGCCCGTGTGGTATGTGAGCTTGCAGGTATCAAGAATATCCGTACAAAGTCTTTGGGCTCCAACAATAAGCAGAATGTTGTTCTTGCAACAATCAGCGGATTAAGCCAGTTGAAGGCTCCCGAAGAAGTAGCTAAAAACCGTGGCAAATCTGTAGAAGAGATTTTGGCATAGGAAAGGAGACCCTACAATGGCAGAGAAGAAATTAAAAATCACTTTGGTAAAGTCCACCATCGGTGCTGTACCGAAGAATAAGGCGACTGTTGAATCCATGGGACTTCGTAAAATCGGCAAGTCCATTATCCTTCCTGATAATGAGTCTACCAGAGGCCAGATTCGCAAGATTAGCCATTTAGTTAAAGTTGAAGAAGTAGAAGCATAAACAGATAAGGAGGTGTTAGGAATGGAATTATCCAATTTAAGACCCGCTGAAGGTTCCAAACACAGTGATAATTTTAGAAGAGGCCGTGGACACGGTTCAGGCAACGGCAAGACCGCAGGTAAGGGACACAAAGGTCAGAAGGCTCGTTCCGGAGCTCCCAGACCCGGTTTTGAAGGTGGTCAGATGCCTTTGTACAGAAGAATCCCTAAGAGAGGCTTCACTAACAGAAACACAAAGGAAATCGTTGCGATTAACCTGAGTGTATTGGAGCGCTTTGATAACGGAGCAACCGTTGATGTAAATACATTGATGGAAGCCGGCGTTATTAAGAATCCCAAGGATGGCGTTAAGATACTCGGAAATGGAGAACTTACCAAAAAACTCGATGTTAAGGTAGATGCTTTCAGTGCATCCGCTAAAGAGAAAATCGAGGCACTTGGTGGAACTGCAGAGGTGATCTAATGCTTACAACCTTAAAGAACGCATTCAAGATTAAAGAAATAAGACAGAAAATTCTGTTTACACTGGCTATGTTAGTTGTGATTCGTATCGGATCACAGCTACCCACGCCGGGTATAAACGGTGAATTATTTAAGCAGTGGTTTGAAGGTCAAACAAGCGGCGCGTTTAGTTTCTTTGATGCGATTACTGGTGGTTCTTTTACGAGTATGGCAGTTTTGGCCTTGGGTATTAACCCGTACATTACTTCCTCCATCATCATGCAGCTTCTCACGATTGCAATTCCGAAACTGGAAGAAATGCAGCGTGACGGCGAGGATGGAAGAAAGAAAATGGTGGCAATCACCAGATATGTCACTGTAGCACTGGCACTGATTCAGTCCACTGCAATGGCTATCGGCTTTGGCAGACAGGGATATCTGGAGGAGTACAATGCTCTTACCGTTATCACTGCGATTGCATCCCTTACAGCAGGAAGTGCTTTCCTGATGTGGGTTGGTGAGAGAATTACGGAGAAGGGTATCGGAAACGGTATCTCCATCGTGTTGGTTATCAACATTTTGTCGAGAATCCCTCAGGATATTTACAGCCTGTTTGAGCAGTTTGTATTCGGTAAGGCTCCGGCAACGGCAATTCTCGCAGCTTTGATTATTTTTGCAATTATTGTGGGAATGGTAGTTCTTGTAATCATTCTCAATGACGGAACCCGCAAGATTCCTGTTCAGTATGCGAAAAAGGTTCAGGGTAGAAAGATGGTTGGCGGTCAGACCTCCAGCATCCCTCTGAAGGTAAATACCTCCGGAGTTATCCCTATTATCTTCGCACAGTCTATTTTGCAGTTCCCCATTATCATTTGCTCTTTTGCAAATTATAATGGTACCGGATTCTGGAGAGAGGTTTTAAACACTCTGAATTCCGGCAACTGGTGTAAACCCAGCCAGCCTGTTTATTCTATCGGATTGCTGATTTACATTTTACTGATTGTATTTTTTGCATATTTCTATACATCCATTACCTTCAATCCTTTGATGATTGCAGATAATATGAAGAAACAGGGTGGATTTATTCCCGGTATCAGACCCGGAAAGCCTACCAGCGATTATCTGAACAAGGTGCTGAACTACATCGTATTTATCGGAGCAATCGGACTGATTATCGTGTCCGTAATTCCTTTCATCTTCAATGGTGTGTTCGGTGCAAGCGTATCCTTCGGCGGTACGAGCCTTATCATTATCGTCAGTGTTGTGCTGGAGACCATGAAACAGGTAGAATCCCAGATGCTGGTTCGCAATTACAAAGGCTTCTTGGAAGCATAACAGACATTACACAAAATTCAGTAACCGGATGATGAAAGTCGTCCGGTTATTGTTGTTAAGAGAGGTTATTCATGCGTAAAGTACAATCTTTGCATTTTATTCATATATTTGCCATCGCCTTTCTGCTGTTGGCGGGAGTGTTTTTTATCGGAACGCAGAAGCCTTATCAGAAGGTTGTGGAGGAAGAAAAACTGTCGGACGTGTGTTTTTCCTTTTTGCAGGAGGGAGAATATGCGCTGGAGATTACCTTTGAGGGTTCCCCGGCAGGAAACTCCATTGTGGTTTATTCCGATGAGACAGTCGGTTCGGACAATCAAGCCGGCGTGGAGTTTGCAAGGCAGGAAATCAAAGAGGGCGCCGGAGTGGTCGGTATTGCATTTCGTCTGGAACAGGGAACGCACAATGTACGGGTTGTGCAGGAATTACAGCCTGAGGGCTGCCGTTTTACCAATGTCATTCTCCAGAGCGTCCGCATGAGCAACCGTGACGGGTATTTTCTTGGTTTTCTCTGCCTGTTTGGGGCTGCAGCGGTAGCGGTGCTGGGGCTTTTTGTGCCGTTTGAAAAGTACCGCAATGCTTTACTCTTTTTTGCCATGGGAATTGCGGCAAGCATACCGTTTCTCTCCGACACGCTCTGTGCGGGGGATGATTTGCTTTATCATATCACAAGACTGGAGGGAGTGTATCAGGCACTGAAAAGCGGTGATTTTCCGGTGAGAATCAATCCCTTACAGTCGGCCGGGTTTGGCAATCTTTCCGCAACCATGTATCCGCAGTTGTTTTTGTATCCGGCGGCGCTGCTTCGGTTCGCCGGGGTATCCGCCATGCTGTGCTATAAACTTTTGGTAGTTGGTATGAATATTGCCGCCGCTGCCATTTCCTATCACAGCGTAAAAGGAATTACCGGAAATGCCAAAATGGGCTATGCCATGAGTGTTCTGTATACCTTTGCCATTTACCGGCTGACCAACATCTATTTCCGGGCGGCGCTGGGAGAAAGTCTCGCCATGGTGTTCCTTCCGCTGGTGGTATGGGGAATTTACGAGGTCTTGTACGGGGACAAGAAAAAATGGTATCTGCTTGTGCTGGGAATCACCGGTGTGCTGCAGTCCCATGTGCTGTCCTTTGAGTTGTGCATTTTGTTCCTGATACCGGAAGGACTGTTCTGGCTGTGCTTTGTGCGAAAGAAAGAGTGGAAGAGGTTGCTTTCTTTATTGAAAGCGGCAGTTCTCACGGTTTTTGTCAATGCCTCTTTTTTACTTCCGTTTCTGTACTATGCGGGAGAGGATTTTCAGGTCTTTCACATGGAAAGTGAAGTGCCGCAGAGCGGCGTGTACTTAAGCCAGATGTTCCAGCTTTTTGTCCCGGTGTTGGGCAAAAATCTGCTGCAGGGAACCACGCAGGGCGAAATGCCCCTCTCAGTGGGAGCGGTGCTCGGAGCGGGAGCGGTTTTGTTTTGCATTACGCTGGTTCGTGGGAAGAAAAATGCGTGCGAAGGAATTGCAAGCGTGGAGGCGGCAGGCAAACATGGTCTGTGTTTCGCCGCATTATCGTTGTTACTGGCGTCATGGGCATGCCCGTGGGAAAAATTGCAGGAGCTTCCCGTTTTTCATACACTGGCGGTGTCCATACAGTTTGCATGGCGTTTCTTGGGACCGGCTACCGTATTTCTGTGCATCGTGTCCGCTATCGGACTGGTGCGGTTTGTATCGGAGAGAAAGCAGTACCGGTGGCTGTACGGCGCAGTGGCGGTTGTGCTGCTCTGCTCTGTCGGCTACTATTTTGACACGACCGCCCGGCAGGTGCCCCAGACCGCCGATAAAATGGAACTGGAAGGCAGTATGTATTCCGACGGAATGTATATGTAGTGTCTGCTGATTAAACCGTTTCCGATTCAAAATCAGCAGGTTGTAATCCAAT
>ERZ857629.3716-NODE-3716-length-12556-cov-6.956244_pt1 | contig 12556 bp, 7 predicted proteins | sample MGYA00519700_ERZ857629 | MGnify/ENA primary metagenome ERZ857629 (study PRJEB31778, sample SAMEA3449351) | human gut metagenome | biome: human gut; feature: human-associated habitat; material: faeces | place: United Kingdom | collected 2010/2012 ... | reverse complement strand
TCTTGGCCTCGAAATTGGAATGCTCAGAGCGAAACAACAGGGCTGCTGCAAAAACAAATTTTGCAACAGCCCCCGAGGAAGGAAAAATCAACGGTCTGCCCCTGAACCGGGCCATCCGGGATGCGGACACCGGAGATATTGCGGATATTATCACCGGTACTTTCTTCATCTGCGATTGCAGCGGAGAATCCTTCGGCAGCCTTTCCACAGAGCAGCAGAAGCGTTATCTGGAAAAATACCGTCTCCCAGAACGGTTCTTCCGTTCAAGAGACGGTATTGAATCTGTTCCTTATAAGCCTCAAAATCGGGAGCGTTAAGTGTCTTTTCTCAAAACCGCAAGATAATCTACGTAGGAATATATTTTTGATCTTCCTGACTTTTCTGTTTGCTGTAAAATCCCATTATCCACAAAAAGGGCAACGCTTTTTGCGACTGTATTATAGGATAGATTCAGGGCTGCCGCAGTCTTTTGAATATCGATAATGGGGTTCTTTTCCAGATAAATAAGGAAGTTCATTGCGTTGGCCTGTTGCCGCTTTGTCATGTTTTCAAATTTCTGTGCATTCCGATTGTGAATTTTCGTAAGTTCATCAATCGTTTGAATCGCATCTTCGGCGGAATCGGATAGTGCTTGCAGGAAAAAAAGAACCCACTGCTCATAATCCCCAGTTTTTCGCACCTGTGTCATCCGGTCGTAGTATTCGATTCGATTCATTTTAAGAAAATAGGAAATATAGACAGACGGGGTGGAAAGTATTTTCTTCTCCATCAGGAACAGCGTAATCAGGAGCCGCCCAACCCGGCCATTTCCGTCTAAAAAAGGATGGGCCGTTTCGAACTGATAATGGATCAATGCTGCCTGGATCAGTGGGTCAAGGGAATCCTCCCCATTCATGTATTTCTCCAGATCGGACATGGCATTTATCATATCTTCCGGGTTCGGTGGGATATACCGTGCATTTCTTAATGTGCTTCCCTGACCGCCAATCCAGTTCTGAGAATAGCGAAATTCACCGGGATTCTTTTCTTGACCCCGGACACCTTCCATCAGAACAGCATGGGTCTCCTTAATCAAACGATTACACAAGGGGAGAGTCTGAAGGCGATCAATTGCAAATTCCTCCGCCCGGATATAGTTCACAACATCTGATACATTCAGATTGGTATTTTCCTCCGCAAAGGGATTCAGAATATCATCCAGCGTACACTGTGTTCCTTCAATCTGAGAAGATAGCAATGCTTCCTTCCGTACATACATGGAAACAAACAAGTCCATATTTGGGATACGGGAGGACAGGCCATCCAACGTAGCCAGCTTTCTATTTGCATCCACCAACTTGGCAATCATTTCGTTGCTCATCTCTATTGGCGGCTCTGGGGGAAGCGGATTGGGGCGAAAGGACTGATAAGCCATCTCCCCGGATAGATTGGTTATAAAGCAACCTGCTCTGTTATTCATGGCGGCTCCTTTCTGAAAATGAAATTATACAGTTCATGATAGCATAGACATTTCAGAAAATCAAGTTTTTCTGAAATGTCAGATGATATCATTTTTCATATAATACACAGAATGCGCAATTGTAAAAGAAAATACGCCCTGTAATTTCATTTTCCAACACAACAGGAAACAGCTGCATTTTGTCATGTGCGATGCGAAGAATAGAAAAGTGTGTCTGGTTGCAAAAATCTATTCTAAGCACTATGCACCGCCTGAAAGGGTGGTGCTTTTTTATATTCAAATTGCAATAGGAGGTGATGCCCATTTGAACACAAAACCCACAGCATCCTGTGGCTGCGGCAAGCCCAGGACTACCCCTATTTCCCCGGAGGAAAAACGATGGCTGAAAGAAAAACTGTACCAGTCCCAATACGACGAATTTATGCAGGAGCATTGGGAGGCATGGCTATTTCTTCGGCCCGGTCATAGAAGAAGCTATCGGTAGGAGGTTTTGTATTGTCCTCGCAAGCATCGCCTTTTGTCCCCAAAAGGCAACTTGTCAGGGCGCATCCCTGAAACCCTCTATTTGTAAGGAGCGACAATGAACAATAGAAACTATGAAATTAAGGTCCGGCTAACACAAGCGGAAATGGTACATTTGAACCGGCTGGTGAATGGCTCCAAGCTATCCCGTGAAGCCTATCTGCGACAGCTTATTTCCGGCGTTGTTCCGCAGAACGCACCCCCACCGGATTACTTTTCTATGATGCAGCAACTCTACCGCATCGGTAATAATCTGAATCAGATTGCGCTAAAAGCCCATGCGCTGGGTACCATCGATACAAGGCACTACGATGAAGCCATGCGAGAATTTCGGGAAGCGGTTCAGAAAATTCAGGCCGCAGTGCTGCTTCCTCGACAGGCAGGACGGTGATTCAAATTGGCTACAACATCGATCTGGCGTGTAGGGGGCCGCCTGGGAAAAATCATTGACTATGCCGAAAATCCAGAGAAAACAACGAATCCATCCGCAGCCCATCCGTCAGTGGCTCCTGACTGTGAACGGGATTTATCGGACGTTATCAATTATGCGATGCAGCAGCGGAAAACCGTCAAGGAAAGCAGCGATGAGGAACAGCCCGTCATGCTCCGCTTTGTTTCGGGTGTCAACTGTCTCCGGCACAGAGCCCCCACAATGGCGGCTCTGTGCCGGAGATTTCAACCAGGCCGCTTGAAGTTCACATTAAGAAGAAAGCCAGTGTTCCCATCCGCACAAGGCAGGGTGGTGTCCCCATCAAAACGCCCGAACGTGTCGCCACTAAAGCTGCTGATACCACAACAGCGCAAGCATTCCGGGAAGCGAAAAAAGCCACCGTTGCCGCCGCCTAGAAAAATGCCCACGCCGCTGCTACCGCAGGCCGCAAGGCCACGATTGCTGCAAGGAAAGCCGCAGAAACCGCCGCAAAGCTGGCGAAATCCGCAGCGGAAGCGGCAAAGGCCCTGTATGCGGCAATCATTGCCGGTGGTGCTGCCTCCACACAGCAGGCGGAAATTCCTCGCTGTTTTGGCATGATGACGGTTTTCAGCCAGACCCTGCCCGCGCTCCGGCAGCAGCCGATTTATTCAGAACTTCCCTGGTATCAGAGGCTTCCTAAGCGTGAGCAGGGGCGGCTTTCTCCTTGGGCTTCAGCACGATAAAGCTCTGGGCAGGCAAATGCAGCGTATCTCCCTCCATGGCGGGGGTTCCGACGGTGAAGAGGGGGATATAGGCTCCGTCCAGCTGACAGGTCTCCTCACCGCTGCCGGGGTTCATGGCGACCAGCAGACTCCCCCGCTTGTAGGCAAACAGGCGGCCGCGGGCAGCATAGACGGCAAACGGGCTGTAGTTCTGAAGCTCCGGCTCGGCGTGACGCAGGGCAATCAGCCGCTTGACATGGGAGAGCATGGAATTCTCGTCAAGCTCCTGCGCCTGCACGGTGTGCCGTGCGTCGGCTTCCACGGGCAGGTACAAATCCTCTGCCGCGCCCTCGGAGAATCCGAGGTTGGGGCCTGCATCCCACTGCATGGGCGTCCGGGAACCGGTGCGGTGGTAGCCGCCCTCCTTGGTGGGGATGACCCGATAGTCCATGCCCAGCTCATCGCCGTAGTACAGGAAGGGAGCGCCGGGCATGGTGAAGATCCACGCAAAGGCCAGCCGCCGTTCCGCGTCTGTCAGCCCCGCGGCGGGACGGGGGGTATCGTGATTGCAGGTAATGAAGCACCAGAGGCCGTGGTCGCGGCTGTCGTGATATTGGGGTAGGTAGTCCGCAAGGAACCGGCTCACGTCGGTGCCGGAATCCCGGGAGAAGAAGCCGGTATTGCCGATGTAGCTGCCGCAGCCATCCCGGAGGGTGTAGTCCCGCATCATGGTGCTGTAGCCGTTGCCGTCCCAGTTGAGATAAAAGTCCATGTCAAAGCCGCAGCGCAGAGCCTTGTCCGGATGATTCCACTCGGAAACGAAGGCAGCATCCGGATATTCCTTGTGAATGGCGCCCAGAATGTCCCGCCAGACCTCCATGGTGGCAAGCTTTTCCGTGCCGTCATTCTTCACGAGAGACTCCGCCATATCCACCCGGAAGCCGTCGCAGCCCAGATCCAGCCAGAATCGGATCACATCCTTCATGGCCTCCCGGGTCGCAAGGGCGTCAGGACTGGTGATGCTCTGCTGCCAGCGTTCCCGGCGTTCCCGGTAGCCGTAGTTCAGGGCGGGCTGACATTTGAAGAAGTTGATGATATAGGTGGCGCTGCGAGGGTATTCGCCGCCGATGAAGGGCATACCGTCGCCCCCGGCAAAGGCATGATCCGTCCAGATGTACCGGCCGGAATATTCGTTTGGCTCGGCCTCGCCGCTCTTGCGGAACCATTCGTGTTCTTCACTGGTGTGGCCGGGAACCAGATCCAGCAGAACCCGGATCCCCAGCGCGTGGGCGCGGCGGCACAGCTGAGCCATATCCTCGTTGGTGCCGTAGCGGGGCGCAATCTTCTTATAGTCCCGGACGTCGTAGCCCGCGTCCTTGAAGGGAGAGTCAAAGCAGGGATTGATCCACAGGGCGTTGCAGCCGAGGCTCTTCACGTAGGGCAGCTTTTCGGTGATGCCGGGAAGGTCGCCGATGCCGTCTCCGTTGGAGTCCCGGAAGCTCTGCGGATATATTTCATAAAATACGGCGTCACGAAGCCAGGATGCAGACATAACAATTCCTCCGTTTTTTGTTTTTGTATGGATCATCCGACCAATACCGGAAACTGCCGAGACAGGGGCGGATGGTGGGGTACGGGAAGACTTCGGATGGTTTCCTGTGGAAATACCGCGGACTTCCGCCACGGGTAGTCTTTTCGCTTCCGATACGGGGAGAATCAAGAAGCGACAAATGCATTATAGAAAATAACGGCAGAGAAATCAAGAGCTAATCGGAAAGAAATCAAGCCGGGAAGCGCATGGGAGGGCGTTGCCGGCGGCATTTCCCCAGGACATTGGCAGTTTCAACAATTTCTGATGCAACTTTTTATACACACTGCGCAGTTGACTTGTTACGAAAAATCGAGTATTTTTTAAAGGGAAGTGTGAAGGAAATAACCCTTTAAGCACTCCCCCCGTTTTTTCGGCTTTCTGGAAACGTTTCCAACTGGAGGACACGGGAACATCCCCGGGTATGTTCCCGTTCCGTCCGTCCCTATGGAAAGCGCTTTCCGGTCTGCGGGATCAGCCATCGAATTTATAATATCAAGGAGGAAATGTAAAATGAAGAAGATTCTTGCGCTGCTTCTGACTGTCGGCATGGTTCTTGGCCTGTTTGCCGGCTGCGGTAACAGCAACACAACCCCCGCCGGCACCGCCGCCGCTGCCAACCCCACCGCCGCTGCCAACCCCACCGCCGCTGCCGCGGCCGATTCTCTGGATGGCACCTATGACATCACCGTCTGGGTCTCCGAGATGGCCGGTGTAAAGGAACTGACCGAGCAGCAGATCAAGGACTTTATGGAAGAGAACCCCGGCATCGTCATCAACGCCACCATTGAGGGCGTCACCGAGTCCGAGTCCGCCACCCAGATGATTACCTCCGTCGAGGACGGCGCCGACCTGTTCTGCTTCGCGCAGGATCAGCTGGCTCGTCTGGTGCAGGCCGGCGCCCTGACCAAGCTTGGCACCAAGGCTGCCGCGGAAGTCACCGAGCTGAACGACAGCGGTGCCGTTGCGGCCGCCACCGTTGGCTCCGATATGTGGTGCTATCCCATGACCTCCGATAACGGCTACTTCATGATTTACGACAGCAGCGTGATTCCCGCTGAGCACCTGGACAGCCTGGAAGACATCATTGCCGACTGCGAGGCCGCCGGCCGCGGCTTCTCCATGGAGCTTGAGACCTCCGCGTGGTACAATGTCGCCTTCTTCTTCGCTACCGGCTGCCACTCCAACTGGACCATGTCCGCCGACGGCAAGAGCTTCGAGAGCGTTGACGACGACTTCAATTCCGACAACGGCGTTATCGCCCTGAAGGGTATGAAGAAGCTGCTGAACTCCACCGCTTACAAGTCCTCCAGCTCTGCCGATGACTTCTCCGCCGCCATCCCCGCCGCCGTCGTCATCGTCGGCACCTGGGGCACCAGCTCCGCCAAGGCCGCTCTGGGCGACAACTACGCCTGCACCGATCTGCCCAGCTTCACCGTGGACGGCAACTCTTACCACCTTGGCTCCTTCTCCGGCAACAAGCTGGTGGGTGTCAAGCCCCAGACCGATCCCGTGAAGACCGCCGTTCTGCAGAAGCTCGCCTTGTACCTGACCAACGAGAAGTGCCAGCTTGCCCGGTTCGACGCCGTGGGCTGGGGTCCCTCCAACAAGGTTGCCCAGCAGTCCGAAAAGGTTGCCGGTGATCCTGCTCTGGCCGCTCTGGCTGCTCAGAGTACCTATGCTACACCTCAGGGACAGATTGACGGCTCCTGGTGGGATATCGCCAAGGTTTATGCCACCGCTGCCAAGGAGGCTACCACCGACGAAGAGCTGAAGGCCGCGCTGGAGAGCTATGAGACCTCCATTAAGGGCCTGTTCTCCATGTCCGCCGAGGAGCGGGAGGCCTTTACGGTCATCGGCTCCATCAACGGCGACGGCTGGTCCGTGGATCTTCCCATGACCAAGCAGGACGACGGCAGCTGGCTGACCGATGAGGCCTACCAGATGGATGCCGGCGTTGAGTTCAAGGTTCGTCAAGGCAAGGCCTGGGACGTTGCCTACGGCACCGACGGCAATAACTTCGTGGTCGAGACCGCCGGTACCTACAAAGTCCGTTTGACCCTCAACGGCGAAGAAGGCACCGTGGAGCTGGTTCCCGCCGAATAAGGCAGGCTTCCATCCACAAACGCAGTGACATAGAGTTCTGAGAGGGGGAGCCGCTCGGGTTTGCCCGAGCGGCTCCTTTGAGGTTTCTCTGCCGCTGCCTTCCGAGCCCCGATTGGATTCGGAGCGTGTTCCCTGTTCCGGCCCGGTGTCCCGCCGAACAAGGAGGAGCCCCGGCACCGCCGGCTTCCTTTCTGGGCGGAACACCGGAAACAAATGGTCGCCTCCGCAACCGACTTTTGGGCGGGCAGCATTTCCCGCCAAAGCGAAAAACGGTTCCCGGAGGCAGCCAAATCCAAAAAGAATGGAGGTAGGCGGATAAACGCAGGTTTATCCCGATTGATCATGAAGAAACTGACGGATCTGGAATACCTCAGGCTGAACACGTTTCAGCGTCTGTGGTACAACATTGTCCTGTTCGTTCTCGGCATCCCCGGCTGGCTGGCCTCTTTGGTCAAAGCCGTCGGGAACGGGATCGCAGGCGCTTTCAGGGGCATCCGAAACGAGCTGACGGATTGCGCCACCACCTTTACAAGGGGCAGCTGGAAAACAAAGGTATCCTACCTTGTGATGGGCTTCGGCAATATTGCCCGGGGTCAGGTGCTGCGGGGACTGCTGTTCCTTGTCTTTGAATCTGTGTTCATCGTTTATATGGTCACAACCGGCAGCTACTGGCTGGGCAAGCTCCGCACGCTGGGCGATGTGCCCCCCGGAGAGGTATACAACGAGGTGCTGGACACCTACGTCCGGGTCAACGGCGACGACTCTTTTAAAATTCTGCTGTACGGCCTCCTGACCATTCTCTTCATCATCGCTTTTGTCTACACATGGCGGCTGAACGTGAAGCAGAACCGGATCTCGGAGGAGATCCTTGCCACGGGCAAGAAGCTCAAAAGCGGAAAAGACGACCTTCGTTCCGTGCTGGACGATCAGTTCCACAAGACGCTGCTGGCACTGCCCATCACGGGCATCCTTGTCTTCACGGTAATCCCGATTCTGTTCATGATCCTCGTTGCCTTCACCAACTATGACGGCGCTCACGACGGCTACAGCAACCTCTTTACATGGGTGGGGCTGAGCAATTTCAACGAGTTGATCAGCTCCAGCAGCGCGGACGCGAACCTCAGCTACACCTTCGGCGAAATCCTTTCGTGGACGCTGATGTGGGCGTTCTTTGCCACATTCACCAATTATTTTCTGGGAATGCTGGTGGCGATCCTCATCAACAAAAAGGGAATCCATTTCAAAAAGCTCTGGCGCGGCATTCTGGTTCTGACCATCGCGGTGCCTCAGTTCATTTCCCTGCTGTATGTCTCCAAGCTCTTCGATACCAACGGCGTCGTGAATGCCATGCTCCTGAAGCTGGGCTTTATCGATCAGGCCATCCGCTTCTGGGAGAATACCACCTCCGCCCGAATCCTTGTCATCGTGATCAACATCTGGGTCGGTATCCCCTATCTGATGCTGGTGAGCACCGGCATTCTGATGAATATTCCGCAGGATCTGTACGAGTCCTCCAAAATTGACGGTGCCAGTGTCTGGCAGCAGTATGTGAAGATCACGCTTCCGTACATGCTCTTCGTCACGGGTCCCTACCTGCTGACCCAGTTCATCGGCAATATCAACAACTTCAACGTAATCTATCTGCTGACCAACGGCCGCCCGGCAAGTCCGGATCTTGTAACCAGCGGCGGCAGTGCCACAACTACGGATCTTCTGATCACCTGGCTGTTCAACATTACCACCGGCGCCACCAGCAACTATAAGCTGGCCGCCGTGATTGCCATCATGATCTTCGTTGTTGTCGCGGTTCTTTCCCTGATCGTCTACAACGTGATCCCGTCTACCAGAAATGAGGAGGATTATTCGTAATGAGCAGGAATCGATCTCACATGGGAATCCGGACGAAAAGGACCGTTTCCGATACTGTGCTCTATGTGATCCTTGTCCTCATGTCCATTATCTGGCTAACGCCCTTTGCGTGCATCTTGCTGGAGTCCTTCCGGACTGAATCCACCGGACGTGTGGGCTACATCATCCCCAAACAGTGGGGCTTTGACAACTACATCAATCTGTGGACCAAAACGAGCTTCCCCATTTGGTTCCGCAATACGCTGATCACCGCCCTGGCTACGGCGGTGCTGCAAACCCTTATGGTGCTGAGCGTCAGCTATGTTCTCTCCCGGCTTCGCTTCAAGGGCAGAAAGCTGCTGATGAACACCTGCCTGGTTCTGGGCATGTTCCCGGGCTTCGTCACTATGATCGTGCTGTATAAGGTTCTCAGCGGCATGGGGCTGACGGGAGCCAACTCCGTGCCGGGACTGATCCTCGTCTACTGCGCCAGCTCCGGCATGGGATACTATGTGTCCAAGGGCTTCTTCGACACCATCCCCAAGAGCTTGGACGAAGCGGCTCGGGTGGACGGCGCTTCCCGCTTTCAGGTGTTCTACAAGGTGATCATGCCTCTGTCCAAGCCCATTGTCATTTATACCGTTCTCACTGCGTTCATGGCTCCGTGGGGCGACTTCATGTTTGCCAAGTATATCTCCCACAATACGGAGGTGGGCATGAATGTGGCGGTGGGTCTGCAATACTGGATCTCCTCGAAGACCCTGATTGCCACCAACTATACCATGTTCTGCGCGGGCGGCGTGGTGGTGGCACTTCCCGTCACCATCCTGTTCATGCTCCTGCAGAGGTACTATGTGGAAGGCGTCACCGGCGGCGCCGTGAAAGGATAAGGAGAGAGGAAAGCTATGGCATCTGTAAAATTAACCAACGTCAAGAAGGTCTACGACAAGAAGGTCGTGGCCGTTCACGATTTCAACCTGGACATCAAGGATAAGGAATTTGTGGTCTTCGTCGGCCCCTCCGGCTGCGGCAAATCCACGACCCTGCGGATGATCGCGGGTCTGGAGGAAATCTCCGAGGGTACCGTGGAGATCGACGGTGTGGTGGTCAACGACCTCCAGCCCAAGGATCGGGACATCGCCATGGTGTTCCAGAACTACGCCCTGTACCCTCACCTGACGGTGTTTGAGAACATGGCTTTCAGCCTTCGTTTGAAGAAGGTTCCCAACGATGAGGTGTACAGACGCGTCACAGAAGCGGCGGAGGTGCTGGGCATTACCGAATATCTGACACGGAAGCCCCGGGCGCTGTCCGGCGGCCAGCGGCAGCGTGTGGCCATCGGTCGTGCCATGGTTCGGGATTCCAAGGTGTTTCTGATGGATGAGCCGCTGTCCAACCTGGACGCCAAGCTCCGCAATCAGATGCGTGCCGAAATCATTCTCCTGCGGGAAAAGATCAACACGACCTTTATCTATGTAACCCATGACCAGACCGAGGCCATGACGCTCGGCGACCGGATCGTCATCATGAAGGACGGCTTCATCCAGCAGGTCGGCACCCCCACGGAGGTATTTGAGCATCCCGTGAATCTGTTCGTGGCGGGCTTCATCGGCGCGCCCCAGATGAACACCTTCCGCACGGAGCTGGTGCGGGAGAACGGCAAGTACTATGTGACGCCTCTCGGAAGCCGGATTGAGGTGGACGGTGAAACCGGTGAAAATCTGGCGGCAAAGGCGGTGGACGGCCGCAGTGTGGTTCTGGGCGTCCGTCCGGAGCACATCACCCTGTCCCAGCCGGGTCCCCACGCGATTCCCTGCACCATTATCGTAAATGAAATGATGGGCAGCGAGCTGCACATTCACGCGGAGACGGAGGACGGCGCCCGGCTGGTGGTTCGGGTACCCACCCTCGGCCTGCGCAGACAGGAACGGGCGGAGCTGGTCAATGGTGCGAAGATCCATGTGAGCTTCCCCGGTGAAGTCATGCACCTGTTCGATCCCGAAACCGAGCGGAATCTGATCTATGGATAAAGCTTCACGGGTAAGCACCGCACCCCAAAACTGCGCAAAAGCCAGTGCATGAAGGTTTTGTGCATCCTTTCCTAGCCCCCGCAGGGGCTAGGAAAGGGAACGTTATCCATTTTGCTATGCGTTTGCATAACAGGAAGCCCCGCAAGTGCGGGAAAAGAATACATGTTAAATCTCCCCCGGCTGTGCCGATTTTTTCGGTACTGCCGGGGGAGATTTGCGGTGACGATGGTATCCAGAGCGGTTTTGGATGGCGGTCAGGGGGCGGCGGAGCCGAGGATCAGGGAGGTCTGGGGGGCAAGGCTCAGGACGCTGCCTTCCAGAGACGCTTCGCCCATGCCGATGACCTCCAGAATGGAGCGGCAGGGAATGTCCGTATCGGCAAGATCTACCGTAAAGGGAATGTCTGTGCTGATGTTGTGAAGAATACACAGGGTGCTTCCCTCGTATTCCACGAGAAAGCCGCCGCACTTGGCGCTGCCAAGATTCACCTGTGTATAGGTGCCCCGGGGAATTGCCGGGTAGCGGTTTCTCAGAGAGATCAGGCGGCAGTAGTAGCGCAGCAGGCTCCCCTCCTGTGCCAGCTGAGACTCTACGGTTCCGTTGGTCTGCTTGGAAGACGGATAGGTGCTGCCCTCCGGATCCCGGGGACTGCTGTCGTCTCCCCAGAGCATGGCAAGCCGCCGGTTGGCATCGGTATTGGCGGAACCTCGGACGCCCTTCATGCCGATCTCTTCCCCGTAGTACAGGAACGGCGAGCCGCTGCACAGCAGATAGAGATTGGCGGCCATCTGGGGAAAGTGGTTCGCCAGCATCAGATACCCGGCAGAGCGATCCATGTCGTGGTTGGAAAGGAAGCAGACCATCATGCCGCCGGGGTTCGCCTGAGAAATCTTGTCCTGAAAAGCGCACATGTAGCCCGTGAACCGGTTGATGTCCTGATCCTTGGCAGCGGAGGCAATGACGCCCTCGGCCTGGGCGGCGGAGAAATTGAAGCAGTTCATGGCCGGATAGTAGGCAAGGATCTCCGACTCGCCGGACCAGCACTCGCCCACAAGATAGACCTCCGGCTTCACGGCTCGGAGCTGGTCGGTGTACCACTTCCAGAACGCCGCGCTTCGGCCGGTTTCTCCATAGTAAAGATACTTGACGGCGTCAAAGCGGAATCCGTCCACGCCCAGCTCCAGATAGTACTTTGCCACGTTCAGCATTTCCTCCCGGACGGCGGGATTGTCATAGTTCAGCTCCGGCATGTCCGGGGAGAAGTTGCACTCGTAATATTCGTCCGCCGTTCCGGGAATCCTTTCGCAGGTGATCCCGGCCGGAAGCGTCTCGCCGGTGTACCAGCTGTAGTAGTCGTAGTAGGGATCGTCGGGATTGGCGTCGGCGTGGGACTGCCGGAAGGACTGAAACCATTCGTGGTTCCGGGCAGTGTGGTTGATGACAAGATCGAGAATCACCTTCACGTTCCGGGCATGGCAGGCGTCGAGAAGCGCCCGGAGATCGTCCTCGGTGCCGAAGTCCGGGTCGATCCGGTAGTAATCCGTTGCGTCGTATTTGTGATAAGAGGGGCTGGCGAAAATCGGCGTCAGCCACAGCCCCTGTACCCCGAGACTGGTATCCGACAGGAGATTCCCATCGTTCAGATAGTCCAGGTGCCGGAGAATCCCGTTCAGATCTCCCGTTCCATCCCCGTCGGAGTCGGCAAAGGAGCCGACAAAAATCTCATAGAACACCCGGTAGTTGTCGTCTGTTTTGTCGGCCTCCGTGGGCACGGTCTCCGCCGGAGAGGCCGTGCCGCAACCTGCCAGCACCAAGGCCAGCAGGCAGACGGTCAGCCATGTAAACACCCTTTTCACGGTTCCTACCTCC
>ERZ857629.3714-NODE-3714-length-12561-cov-5.797857_pt1 | contig 12561 bp, 12 predicted proteins | sample MGYA00519700_ERZ857629 | MGnify/ENA primary metagenome ERZ857629 (study PRJEB31778, sample SAMEA3449351) | human gut metagenome | biome: human gut; feature: human-associated habitat; material: faeces | place: United Kingdom | collected 2010/2012 ... | reverse complement strand
GCAGAACCAGCTGAAAGCGGAAAACGCGAAGCTGGCGGAGGCGAATGAGCGGCTTAGGCGACTGCTTGCGCAGATGCCGGAGATTATCCGAGAGGAAGAGACGCTGGCCATGAAGTTGCGTGTGCACGATGACATTGGACACAGCATCCTCGCAACGCGGCGCGTGCTGCTCCAAAACACGGACCAGAAGGAAATTCGTGCAACCGCAGCGCTGTGGGAGCAGTCCATTTCAGTGCTTTACCGCTCCAGTAAGATGAAAGCGCAATCCGAACCGTTGGAAACCGCAAAAGAACGAGCTGAAAAGCTTGGAGTCAAAGTTCTGCTGGCAGGAGATGAGCCGCAAACGCAGTGGATACGCGCACTGATCGCACTGGCAATCAGCGAATGTGCATCGAACTGTGTCCGTCACGCCGCCGGAACAGAGCTGTATGTGTGCTTTTGGCAGAAGCCGGACTGCATAGCGGTCTCCCTAACCAACAACGGTGCGGCACCAAAAGAAAAAATCACGGAGGGCGGAGGCCTTTCCATGCTACGTCAACGCATAGAAGAATCCGGCGGCAAAATGGAGATTCAGAGTATCCCTCGCTTTAAGCTGATGCTCAGTTTGCAGGAAAAGGAGGAAGCAGCATATGAAGGTGATGATCGTTGAAGACCAGACCATGATTCGCAGTCTGTTGGAAAGCTATTTTCACGCCGAAGACGGATACCAAATCACGGTGTCCATTCCCGGCGCGAAACAGGCAGTCGAGATGTGCAGGACAAATTCTGTCGATCTGATTTTGATGGATGTGCAAACAGAGAACCGTGAGAACGGTTTGATTGCTGTTCGCCAAATTAAAGCCATACAGCCGAAGAGTAAAATCATTGTTGTGACTTCGCTGATCGATGGTGCCGTTCTGGATGAGGCAAAGAAGGCCGGGGCCGACAGCCTGTGGTACAAGGACTCGACGCAGAAGCGTTTGATGGATGTCGTCCGGCAAACGCTGGCGGGTGAACATGTTTTTCCGGACGTACCTCCGACAGTTGAGATCGGCATGGCAAAAAGCACGGAATTTACAAAGACGGAACTGAAGGTTCTGCGGCATCTGCTGCGGGGACTGTCCTACACGCGTATCGCGGCAGAGATGGGCTGCGAGATGTCAACGGTCAAATTCCATGTGTCAAATATGCTGCAAAAAACCGGGCTGGGAAACAAGCTTCAGCTTGCGCTGGCAGTCAGCGACGCCAAGCTGATTGCCGATCTTGCGGAAGAGTAATGGGATTTGCTGCGTGCCTCCCACTGCTGTCTTATGCGAAACGCCCGTCAAATCCTGACTTGATGTGTTTTCCAGACCCGTTTCATCTATCATGCGGTCTCTTTGATTTTCTGCTTGTGCAACCACAGGCATTTATTTAGTAAAGAAGAAGCCGCGTTTGAGACGTTACACTTGGTTATCCCGACTTTCGTGTTATACCGACTTTTCAAAAAAGCTCCATGTTCCAATGGATCTGGGCAGAAAAGTCGGTATAACATTTTTGTCGTCAGTGTACTGGAAATTCGCAATTTTGCAGAAGTCGGTATAACCAAGTGGATTTCTCCACCCGTGCTTTTCTTGTACAATTATGATACAGGGCAATTCCGATTTAAGCTATCCGAGTTAAGAGTGTTACCCTTGATTGACAGTTTTGTATTGCCACTTTACGAGAGAAGCGGCGACGTAGCGAACAGGAACATTGTGGTTATTTTATCAGGGTCAACATACGGCATCGCCGATTTTCTCATAAGGAGTATTATCAGAACTCGGCTGTTTAACGATTATCTCGGCAGTTTAACGAATACTCCAGTAATTCAATGATTACCCCAGCTGTTTAATGATTACAACGACAAAAAAGCCACAAAACCCATATAAAGCACAAAACCCCGCCGCAGAATTGCCTGCAGCGGGGTTCACTTATTGTGCCTGAACAGCCGAAAAGCCTTATTTCAAGCGGTTTTCGGGCATAGAAAAAGTCCACCGTAATTCTATCAAAATTACGGTGGACTTCTGGTGGAGCCGAGGGGAATCGAACCCCTGTCCGAAAGCAACTTGGAAAGAACTTCTCCGGGTGCAGTTTGTTATTTACATTCCCTCATCCGAGCGGGAACAAACACCCTATCGGATTTGGTAGCTTCATGATTCATGGTGTACGCAAAGCTTAGCACACGCACGGTCTCCACTCAAATCACACCCTAGCCCGGCTCGTGGACCTTCCGGGGAGGATGGGCGCCTAATCAGGCAGCCAGAGCAACAGTATTGTTGTCAGTTAAGTTTAAAAAATTGCCCGTTTTATCGTGGCCAGGCGCCACGACCCGCTATTCCAGCCTCACTACCCCCGTCGAAACCAGTACGGCCCCGTGGAAGCCCGGGGATGATCCCCGGGGCTGTTTTAAAAAATCAGAATCTGCCGTAAGGATCAGGCAGTTTGTTGGGTTCGGGATATTCCTCCCCATGGGTATCCACGGTGATGGAGGCGATCTTCTGCTCTGCCAGAGGGCGGTCGCTGGAGTCGGTTCTCGTCCCGGCGATGGCATCCACCACGTCCATACCGCTGGTCACCTTACCGAAGGCGGCATACTGGCCGTCCAGATGCTTGGCATCCTGGTGCATGATGAAGAACTGGCTTCCGGCGGAATTGGGAGAGGAGGAACGGGCCATGCTCAGCACACCGCGTTTATGCTTCAGGTCGTTCTTGATCCCGTTGAAGAAGAACTCACCCTTGATGCAGTAGCCGGGGCCGCCCATGCCGGTGCCCTCGGGGCAGCCGCCCTGGATCATAAAGCCGGGGATGACGCGGTGGAAAATCAGCCCGTCGTAAAAATGATGATTGCACAGATCAATAAAATTGCGCACGCTCTGGGGCGCTTTCTCGGGATACAGCTCCCCCTCAATGACGCCGCCGTTCTCCATGGTGATTTTAAAAGTCGGATTCATTGCTTTTCTCCTTTTCAGCGTTCCTTCATCGCCCGGTCGATCTGGCGCTTTGCGTCCCGCTCAGCCGCCGCCTGGCGCTTGTCGTACAGTTTCTTGCCCTTGCACAGGCCAACCTTCACCTTGACCCGGCTGCCCTTGAAATAGACGGACAGCGGGATCAGCGCATAACCATCCTGCTTGACCTTGCCAAACAGGCGCATGATCTCCCGCTTGTGCATCAGCAGGCGGCGGGGACGCTTGGAATCCCGGTTGAAAATGTTGCCATGGTCATAGGGTGAGATATGCATCTGGTTCAGGATCAGCTCGCCGTCCTTGATGCCGCACCAGGAATCCTTCAGGTTCAGCGTTCCCTGGCGGATAGATTTGACCTCTGTGCCGCACAGCTCAATGCCGGCCTCCATTTCCTCTTCCACAAAGTACTCGTGATACGCCTCCCGGTTGCGCGCCATCACCTTGATGCCTTCCTTTTCCAAGCAGCCTCACCTCCCAGGGCAACCAATCATATGTATTATATCATATCTGTCAAGGGATCAAACAGAAATTGCTCCAGCTGCGCCGGGGAATCAAAGGAAAAATCGCAGAGCTGCTTCATTTCGCTGCTCAGCTCCGGGCAATCCTTTCTGGACCAGGCGGCAAAGGCGATGGGCACCCCCACCCGGGATGCCATGTCATACGCAGGCTTCATATCGTCCACCACAAGAAGCTGCTCCGGCGCAAGGCTATATTTTTCCATAATCCGCTCCAGCGGATAGGCGCTGGGCTTACGGTGTTCCTCCGGCAGATCCCAGCCGTAAATTTCATCCGGTAGGATGCCAAAGTGGGCCATGTAATCCCGGGTGATGTTTTCCTCACAGGAATGGGACACCACGCAAAGGATACCCCCCTGCTCCCTTTGCCGGCGAATGACCCGTTCAATTCCCGGGAATGGGGCGGGGACGTGCGTGCGGATATATTTTTTCCAGCCCTCGTATTCGTCCGTCAGTTCCTGCTCGCTGAAGCCATAATTCTTCCGGCACATGTCGGCGAAACCCAGATGATAGCAGCCATCGGTGTATTCCTGCAATGTGACAGCCGTGCCTGGTCGGAATTCATTCAATATGTATTTAAAAAAGGGAAAGTTCACATCCCGTTCACTCTGCACCACTGTATCATCGTGATCCAACACCAGGCAGGGGTAGCGCAGCATGATATCATCTCCTCTCCGCAGATTATAGCAAAAAAGGAAGAAGTTGGCAACAGAAATCTGATTGCTTTTATCGAACATATGTGTTAATATATAAAAGAAAGGAGGGGTGTCCGGTGAGCCATCGCTTGCTGCCGGTGGATGTGATCTTCCTGAGTGGGGTAGATGGGGAAATTCGCCCTCTGCGGGTCCGCGCAGAGGCAGGATTCGATCACGCGATCATCGGCAATGTGCGCGAAATTCTTCGCAGCAGCCAAAACACCCTCTTTGGCGCAGAGAGTCACACCTTTTTGTGTCGGATCTGCGCAAACGAGACAGCCTATATTTTTGAGCTGAAATACTTTGTTAACTCCCATCGCTGGTTCGTATCCACCGGGGTCGGATGATTCTCCATTGCGTTTACTTCCTCAATGGAGTATAATTAAGAAGAAGGAGGGATTCCCATGGCAATCGTTACATTCTACCGGGGCGACCCGGCCAACGCCCCCAAGCCCACCATGCCTGCCCATCTGGGCGCCAACGCCATCATCACCTGCGGCGGCCGGCTGCTTCTGGAACGGCGGCGGGATTCCAACACCTGGGGACTGATCGGCGGCGGCGTGAAAAAATCCGAGAGCACCACAGAGGGAATGATCCGGGAAATCTACGAGGAGTTGGGGCTGCGCGTTTTACCGGCACAGCTGCATAAGCTGCGGGTATACGGTGAACCAGGGCGGATCGCTGCCTTTCAGGACGGCAGCATCTGGCGCATGGTGATCGTAGTATATGGTCTGGAGCTGGCAAAAGAGCCTGAACTGCACATCAGCCCGGAATCCCGGGAGCTTCGTTTTTTCACCAAAGAAGAAATTGTGCAGATCACACTGGCCGTGACCCATCAGGACATTGTAGAGGATTGGTTCTTGCAGCAGGAACGGCCCGGCAAATACGAAGAAAAATGAATTTTCCCCCTTGACAAATGGCACATCCTGTTGTATTATACAAAAGCTATCAGCAAGACAGCATGAAGCGGGCAATGCGTATGGAGAAGTCGCGTAGCTGGCCGAGCGCGCACGATTGGAAATCGTGTATACCCCAAAAGGGTATCGAGGGTTCAAATCCCTCCTTCTCCGCCAATAAAAGGTTCGGGAAACAACTATTTTTATGTTGTTTCCCGAACTTTTTCGTTGTTTGTAAATTTCACGGAATGCACCGAATCGTGTATACATTTTTTCCGAATCGTCTGCCGGAAATCGTGTAGACCTGGGGCAATTTGCTTCCAACTTTTTGGTTTTTTTTACAAGCCAGTGTATAAACTATTATCATCCGATCAATTCTCATCGGAATACAAAAGCGCCCATGGTAATAGCATTTCATGCATAAATCAGCAAAGGGGGATTCGCAAATGGAGTTGAAAACCGGCCGTCTCATTCTGCGGGAATTTCGGAGTTCAGATTTTGAGGACTACCTTGCATACATTCTGGACGGCCATCTACGGGAAATGCTGGGGCTGAGGAACGTATTTGACCGGCCGTCGGCGTTGGAAAATTTCAACTGGCTGATGGAGAACCGCAAGTTTATCGCGGTGTGTAAAAAGGAAGACAACAGAGCAATCGGGCATATCTGTATGCACCCGCCGCTGGATGCCGTTGCAGGAGCCAAGCTGTTTTGCAACAAACGCGGTGCTTCCCTCTCCTATGCGCTGGCAGCCTGGGAACAGCACAAGGGCCTTATGCAGGAAGCACTGACTGACCTTTGCGAATATTTGCGGGATGCCGGAAAAATAGACTATCTTGACGCAGAATACCTTTCCTCCAATCTCCCCTCTCAGCGGCTGCTGGAAAAGCTGGGATTTCAATATTGGGGCATTGAAAAGTTCGGCGAAACTGCACTGACTACCGTTGTGCTGTCCCTCTAGCCTGCTCCGTTCATGTACCCCATGCGGGGCATGACCCCCCGCCTCCTGATTGAAAGCATTCTGGCGGGCTACATGTCTGCGGACCGGGAGCTGTTGTCTGGCCTCCATCTGGACAATAAGAGGCGCACTGCACTGGGCATCATGTTCATACTCTCGTCCCTGCTGTGCCGCCACTGCGTGGAGCAGTAAGATGCATAAGACAACTCTATAATTTTAACGGGCACAGCGGATTTTCCGCTATGCCCGCTAATGTAATTGCAAGAACGCAGACAGACAATTCAAAAATTGATACCACGTTTTTTTCTCTTCCTCTGTCATTTCTCTGCGCAAAGCCTACGCGTAAGACTTCCGCGCCTTGTTGTGCTCGAAGCCAATCGCTTGCTCCTTCTTTCTCAGACAACAGGACACAATACATATTCCCGTGTAAGCAATATCAGCCAACGACTATCACCAAAAGCCGCCCGCCTGGAAAGCTAGGGCGATATACCCTTTTGATTATACATTGGATTGTACGACTCACAAACCGCGGATTCCAGCAAATATCTTTTAAATGGCACCAACTCATGATCACTGCCAAGAGTATCCCTTGAAAGGAACTATCTACAGAAACGTTTTTACGTCGTTCACTCTTTTCCTATTAATTCATGTACTTTTCCAAGTATTTTTTCAATCCTCGCCGGGTCACTCCCGTAGTATCGCTCAAATCTTGCTTCGTTGGCAATCAGCTCTGTGATATCACTAAAAGACTGCAATGAATACTTCTCCCAGATTGCTTGCAGTTCTGCCACTCTTTTACACTTCGATGCTTCAGAGAGAAAAACTTCAATATTGGCACCCCGCCCTAATAATTGAATCAATTCTTCTTGTGCCAATCTTCTGGATTCCTCTGCGGCTTTCGCCTTGTAAGAATTTGCTTTTACCCTTGCCTGTGCAGCCTCGCGTTTTTTGGGAACTAGAGCACTTTCTTCTGCGGATATTTTGGACTCAATAGAGAGCAGCATTTTATCGATTTTATCGATTGACTCCTGGACACGCCGTTTTTCTCTTGCTTTAAACGCAGAGAGGCTGCCCAGACGCACATATTCAGAATTACGTTTGTCAATCAATCGGTTTCTCTCATCCAGTTCTGGCAACGTATTGAATAATTCTTCAGCATCTTTTGCAATTCGCTCAAGATTGTCTGCTTCAGCACATAGTCGTTCACTTTCTCTGCGCTGCGCATCGCTCAGATCAAATTGATTTGTCTCCAGTTGATGCCGTATTATGGCAAGCTTACGTTGCAATTCTCGCTCGTTTTCTTTAATTTGAAGTAAATATCCGTTTAATTCATCTTTTAAAGCTGCATCTCCAAAGCGCATAGCTTTCTGAAAATTCTTGTTTTGTTCAAGGGTTTGCTTACTTTTAGCCAAGTCAGCGCGCTTGCTTATTTGCACGTCTACAAGTAATTTCCCCACATAAGCCTCTGCGCACTCAGGCTGCATATCCAGGACTCTATCAAAGTACACATCTGCATTTTTCCAGTCCTCGTCCTCCAGATAAAGACTTGCCCTGCGCAAAAGAGAATTAGCAGTTGCCGAAGTTGCTCTATCTTCCACGGGCTGAGTTGCCGTGGCATGGACGGACGTTCTCCCCTGCACCCTTGGCATAATCTTCTCAATGCCCCTCATCAAATCCTGCATGGCTCCCACCTTGCCCATGTCCTGGGCCTGGAGCTTGGCGAATTCCTTGGGCATGTCGTAGGCATCGATGCCCTTGTAGCAGGGGATCAGGTGCTTGGTCTTGTCCTTGGCCATGAGCTTGAGATAGCGGCTCCACTCGTTTTTGACCCACACGGCGTTATAGTATTCGTAATCCGTGCCGAAGGCCAGCATGATCTTCGCGCTGTTCAGGGCGGCAAAGATGTAAGGCTCATATTCCTGGCCCAGTTTCTCCTCCAGAGTGATGCGGGAGAAGAATACCCGATAGCCCTTTTCCGTCAGGGCATCATAGACATCCTGAGCAATGACGCTGTCCACGGTGCGTCCGCCGTTTTCGTCCGTCTCCTTGTAGCAGATGAAGATATCATAAGGCTTCTCTTTGCCGGAGACCTCGATGATGCCCTTGCGGATTTCCTCGATCTGCTTGGCTTCCTCCCGGTAGACCTTGCGGGCAACCACATCGGCGTTTTCCTGGGCCTGCTCAAAGTCGGAATCCTCCAGGATGCTGTCAAAGCTGGAGCGGTGGCAGGTGGGAATCTTTTTGCCGGTGGCCGGATCGTCCACGTACTCGATGCCGTACTTGCACAGCACCAAGCCCCAGTAGGCCTCCGCCTCCTGGGGGAAATCGGCGACGATGGACTCATAAATGCCCGCCGCCTTATCAAATTCGCAGCCCATGCGCAGCCGGTTGGCACGGGCAAAGAGCGCCAGCTTTTTCTCGTCATCCTGGTTGGGAATGGTCTGCCTGGTGCCGCAGTATTCGCATTCAGCCACGGTCGCATCCGGCTCAATTACCAGATCACCGCCGCACATTTTACATTTAATCACTGCCACTGCTATTTTCCCCTCTCTATATTCGTCCCGCAACTATTTGCGTTTATTGTAATACGCTCGTGAAAATCTTTCAAGTATTTGAAGAAATATAGCAAATTGCACAGAAATTACTAAATTTTTCTGGGCAAGCATGCTATCTCTTGCCGTTCAAATACGGGCAAGGAAATTGAATGTTTGGCTTCTTGACGGGGAAATGGGATTGTGGTAAGATGATGAAAACGACGAAACGGCATGGAGGTTCTGTTATGAAAATCAAGAAGCTTTTTTGCATTTTGTTTGCTGCCGCGCTGCTGCTTGCCGGCTGCTCCTCCCCTGCTCCGCAGGCTGTCACTGAGCCGGAGACGGTGACGGAGCCTGACCCGGCTGATCCGCAGGAGCAGATCAGGCTGCTGGCAAACAGCGTTGATATCTGGCGGGTGCCCAATGATCTGGAATACGAGCCTTATTATTACACGGTCACTGACCTGGATCACAACGGGCGGCTGGAGATCATCGGCGCTTCCACCCAGGGAACGGGCATCTTCACCTACGGTGTGGTCTACGAGGTCGGCTCGGACTTTTCCTCCGTCCAGGAGTGCATGACCCCCTGCAAGGAGTACTCGGATCTGCCGGAGCTGATCATGAATTCCGCCCCAGCTGCCTATGACGAAGCTGCCCATGCCTACGACTACCTGTTCACCAATGACACCCGCAACGGCGCGGCGGAGCACTACCAGTCCATCGTCGCCGTCCGCCTCACCGACGGCGTGCTGACCTGCACCGTCCTGGCCAACAGCTACGACCATTACATCGACTCCGGCGTAGAACAGCACGAATACGCCACCCCCGCCGGGGATTCCTTTCTCCCATCCTCCGAGGATGAATACAATTCCATCATCGAAAACTACCAAGCCGACCGCCAGGGTTTCACCGCATACTTCGAATGGTTCAACTTCGAGCAGCCTGTCACCGAAGAGGTTCTGCAAAGCAGCTGGAACGTGTTCCAGGGTTCCGGGGAATAAACAAAGATAGCCCTCGATGCTTCTTGACTGCATCGAGGGCTACTGTTCACTTTTCGTATCTAGCATCGGCGTCTAAACCTCGCTTTCTTCAAGATGGCGACGTCCTTTGTTCCCCTAAATTGCCTCCGCTCTCAATTCATCGCGTTACGTATGCGTTTCGTTTATTTCATCGGAGGATTGCAACCAACCAAGGCCGTCTGCTTTGCCCAGTTTATCGGGTCTTGCGCTCCTTTCTTGCCTTTATCTTACCGTTTGGGGGCCGGTTTTTCAAGAGGGAATCCTCCATAAGATTTGTGGCCATTTTTCGTACAATGAGTAGAAATTCCTTTTTTATTCCCAATCAAAATTGACGAAATCTGCACACTGTGATATAGTGAAAGGGTAGCCGCTTTTCAGTTGGTTCAGCAAAGGGACGAAAGTAGGAGATGGTGGATACCATGCTGTGCGTAATCGCAAAGCTAAGCCGCAGCGCGACGGAGGAGCTGCGGTCACTTCAGCGCGTTGCGGCTTCTTTTGGAATGCATCCCTCACCCGTGTATGGGCATGTCACGATCACTGCATACACCCCAGATGATGACGAGGAATTTATTATGGGATGCAAAGAGCTGCTGCAAGGCATAGGCTCTTTCTCCGTTTTCTTTGATAAGATTGAAGTATTGTCAAAAACATCCATCATTGTGGCCACACCACAAAAAGATAGCGTTTTGACGGCCCTGCATGACAGACTTACAGCGCGATACGGCCCGTTTTTGGATCAATGGACTCGTGGCGATAGCTGGTATCCCCACACAACGCTGCTGTATCATCCGCAGGCTGATTTGACTGGCATCTGCCGGTCGATGCAGGAAATATTTTCTCCCTTTGAAGCCGCTGTAAATAGCATTGAATTTTCAAATGTTACCGAAACAGGGTATCAGATCACTGACCGGATCGCATTACGGCCATGACATAGAACGGTTATTCTGCCACGAAATGAATGAGGCGTTACATGGAAATCAAGCACTATACGAAAGACCGCATCCCTGATGTTTTGAATTTTGAACGCGACCTGCGCGCTGAGGAAAACTTTTGGGGATGGGAAATTGACGAAAAGTACATTGCGGACGTGACCAAAAGCTTCGAGGATCCGGCCTTTGCCGATTCCCTGTCCCTGCTTGCATATATGGACGGAAAGGTAGCTGGCCGAATCGACTCCACCAGGATATGCAGCCACTTTGACGGCTCCACAAAGGCATATCTGGATTGGATCTGCGTCATAAAAAGCTGCCGCCATAAGGGCGTTGCACAAGCACTTATGCAGGCTCTATGCAGGGAACTAAAGGAGCAGGGCGTGGATACGCTGATCGGTCTTATTGCCTCCAACGAGGACGCCCAACACTTCTATCGCGGCCTGCCCAACGCCAAAATCCGGGACGAGGGCATTTGGATCAATTTATAAATGAACAGCAGACAGCACGCAACCGAAATTGTGTGCTGTCTGCTTGCGTTTACTTGCCGGGAATCAGAGGATCTCCGCGATCCTTCTTGCCACGTGGACACCGCTGGCGGAGGCGTGGGACAGGGAGTGGGTGACGCCGGAGCCGTCGCCGATGACGTACAGGCCCTTGTGGCAGCTCTCCAGATTCTCGTCCAGGGCAACCTCCATGTTATAGAACTTGACCTCCACGCCATACAGCAGGGTATCATCGTTGGCAGTGCCGGGGGCGATCTTATCCAGGGCATAAATCATTTCGATAATGCCGTCCAGGATCCGCTTGGGCAGCACCAGGCTCAGGTCGCCGGGAGTCGCGGCCAGGGTGGGACGCACCAGCCCCTCTTCAATGCGCTTGACCGTGCTTCTGCGGCCGCGCACCAGGTCGCCGAAGCGCTGGACGATGACGCCGCCGCCCAACATATTGGACAGGCGGGCAATGCTCTCGCCGTAGCCGTTGCTGTCCTTGAAAGGCTCGGAGAAGTGCTTGGCCACCAGCAGAGCGAAATTGGTATTCTCGGTCTGGCGGGCGGGGTCCTCGTAGCTGTGGCCGTTGACGGTGATAATGCCGTTGGTATTCTCGTTGACCACGATGCCGTTGGGGTTCATGCAGAAGGTACGTACATTGTCCTCAAACTTTTCCGTGCGGTAGACGATCTTGCTTTCATACAGCTCGTCGGTCAGGTGAGAGAAGATCACGGCGGGGAGCTCTACCCGGACGCCCAGATCTACGCGGTTGGAGCTGGTGGCGATATTCAGATCCTTGCACACCTTTTCCATCCACTTGCTGCCGCTGCGGCCCACGGAGGCAATGATGTTCCGGCAGGTATAGCGCTTGTCCCCTACCAGCACGTCGTAGCCGCCGTCGGTCACCTCGATGCAGGAAACGGGAGACTCAAAGCGGAAATCCACCTCGTCCTTCAGCTCGTCATACAGCCGCCCCAGCACCACCAGGTTGATGTCCGTGCCCAGGTGGCGGACGGAGGCATCCAGGAGCTTGAGCTTATTCTGCATGCATTTCTTCTTCAGCGCCGTGCCGGTGGTGGAATAGAGCTTGGTGCCCTCGCCGCCGTGGGACATGTTGATCTCGTCCACGTACTGCATCAGCTCAATGGCCTGCTTGCGGCCGATATGCTCGTAGAGCGTGCCGCCAAAATCATTGGTGATGTTGTATTTTCCGTCGGAAAAAGCACCCGCGCCGCCGAAACCGCTCATAATAGAGCAGGTATGGCAGCCGATGCAGCTTTTAACTTTCACGCCGTCGATGGGGCAGCGCCGCTTGGAGAGGGCGTAGCCCGCCTCAAAAATAGCGACTTTCAGCTCGGGGCGTTTCTTTTTCAGTTCATAGGCCGCAAATATGCCGCCGGGGCCTGCGCCCACAATGATCACATCATAATCCAAAGGTATGTCCTCCGTGGTAGTTTTGATAAGACCATTCTACCGCAAGAGGGCACACTTTTCAAGTCATATTATTTCTTGAGTTTCGGCTATCCATCCCCTCGAAAATATCCACAGTCAAGCAGGTTTACC
>ERZ857629.3713-NODE-3713-length-12563-cov-6.833067_pt1 | contig 12563 bp, 15 predicted proteins | sample MGYA00519700_ERZ857629 | MGnify/ENA primary metagenome ERZ857629 (study PRJEB31778, sample SAMEA3449351) | human gut metagenome | biome: human gut; feature: human-associated habitat; material: faeces | place: United Kingdom | collected 2010/2012 ... | reverse complement strand
ATGTCTTTGTTCACATTGTACAAATCAGTTGAATGCACAACTAGAACAATTCAAACGATAACGCGATTATTTATAAGTTGTCTGATAATATGTTAAAATATATCAATTTCTGCGAGCACCACCATAAATTAGTTAAAATAATCACTTGACAAATTGAAATTAGTTGTTCTCGAAATATGTATGATATACATGATGTGTATGATATACATGATGTATATTTATGGTCACAATATTACTTTATAATTATGTTTCACGTGAAACATATTGAGAAATAAAATTGCACAAAACAAGTGTGTTAATTTTGTGCAATTTGCCTATTGACAGAAATAACTACTCAAGTCTAAAATGACATTATCGGCGGCGACCAATACACAGCTTCGGAAGAGCGGTCAGCGCGTTTGTGTAGGCGCACGAGCCGCCGTATCAAATATACTACACGGAAAGGAATGATGTTATGTTTGCATTAGGAGCGGCACTCGATGTTACAACGCTTTTAGGAAACTATGCTTTCCCAATGATAGCTTGTATCTTTATGGCGTACTACGTCAAGGAGATTCAGAAACAACATTCAGACGAGGTATCAAAACTTAGAGAAGTATTGGAAAGAAATACTATCGTCTTAGAAAAGTTATCAACTAAAATTGGAGGGAATGATTAAATGAAATGCAGTGAAGTAGGTTTAAACCTTATTAAATCTTTCGAGGGCTTGCGCCTTAAAACATACGCAGATTCTGGCGGAACTCTTACAATCGGCTACGGACACACAAGGAACGTCCGCAAAAATCAGAAAATTACAATCGAACAGGCAGACGCTTTTTTGCGTGCGGACGTTGTTACCGCAGAAAATGCAGTAAACAAATGGTATAATACATACCATTTTAGCCAGTCAGAGTATGACGCTCTCGTATCTTTTGCTTTTAATTTAGGAACTGGAAACGTGAATAAACTGGTAGCAAACGGTAGACGGTCACGAAAAGAAATTGCTGAAGCTATTCCTCATTATTGCCATTGCGGCGGCAAAAAACTTTCCGGTCTTGTTAGGAGACGTGAAGCAGAAAAAGCGCTCTTTTTATCCGGTAACATTTTAGCAAACGCTGAACCTAGTGAAGCGAAATATAGAGAAGTTGCAAGCGCTTGCATTAAAGGTGTATACGGCGATGGAGAAACTCGCCGTAAAAAAGTAACCGCTATGGGTTACAGTTATGCTAAAGTTCAGAAACTCGTAAACACTTATTTAAAGAAAGGACATTTTTAAATGAAAACAGAAAATCTTTTTAACATGTTTAACGCTCTTTTAGCGTTGGAGTTAGCGGAAAAAACACAGACACCGCAGACTATGCAGACACCGCAGACCATGCAGACACCGCAGACCATGCAGACACCGCAGACTATGCAGACACCGCAGACCATGCAGACACCGCAGACTATGCAGACACCGCAGACTATGCAGACACCGCAGACCATGCAGACACCGCAGACTATGCAGACACCGCAGACACAGACACAGAACCCTTACGACTTGGGAGCGCAGATTGAGGCACTCACTAAAGCAGTCCAGTCCAATGCGATTATGCACTCGGAACAGCCCAAAGCTATGACTGCTGACGAAGCACTGGCGGCTATTATCAATCCACCACAGAAAGGAGATAAATAATGAACACTTTAACCATTGAACAGACAAGCGCAGTACTCAATGACGTATTAGCACAGGTCACAGGCTCTAAAACAATCGGCACAGTAACGCCGGAAAACTTTGTCAGCGTTGCAACAACGGTGTTAAAACAGGACTATGATGTGACATTGAAAGCTATCTCACAGGTACTTTCCAGAACAATTTTTTCGGTGCGCCCCTATACACGGAAATTTAAAGGCATGGAAGCTGACGAAATCAGGTTCGGAAACCATGTTCGGAAACTCAATCTTTCGGACTTACCATTCGAGGATGACCAGAGATACACACTTGAGGATGATGTGTCGGTTGATATGTACAAAGTTCGCAAGCCGAAAGTTCTACAAGTCAATATGTACGGACAGGAAACATTTCAGACACATTACACAGTGTTCCGTGACCAGTTGGACGTGGCTTTTTCGAGCATGGAAGAGTTTGGTCGATTTCTTGCAATGGTGGCGCAGAATCTATCTGACACAATCGAACAGGCGCACGAATCACTTGCTAGAGCTACCGTAGCTAACTTTATCAACGGCAAAGTAAAAGGCGACGCTCCGAATGTAATTAAGTTAGTCACTGTTTATAACGATATGACAGGGGCGGCACTCACACCCGACACTGTTAAACAGCCGCAGAATTTTGTGCCGTTCGTAAAATGGATGTATGGTTATATATCTTCTATCTCTTCTTTGCTGACCGAAAGAACCGTTAAATATCACATCAACGTCACAGACCATGAGATTGCAAGACACACACCCGCAAGTATGCAGTCGCTCTACTTATATTCACCGGAGTTGAATAACATTAGAACGTCCGTTCTTTCTGATGTATTCAATCCCGACTTTCTTAAGTTGGCATATACCGAACAGGTCAACTTTTGGCAGTCCATAGATACGCCTATGGGAATTAACAATAAACCAGAATATCTCTTATCGGACGGTACTACTAAAGTTGAGGAAGAAGCTGTCACCACGTCAAACGTATTCGGTCTTATGTGTGACGTAGAAGCAATGGGCTACACGGTAGTAAACCAGTGGACTGCTACTACACCGTTCAATGCGGCGGGCGGCTACTCAAACATCTATTTTCATTTCACCGACCGTTATTGGAATGATTTCACAGAAAACGCAGTCGTATTTTTATTAGAGTAAGGAGTTCAACATTATGCAGATTGGCTTTACACAATTTTCAAAAAGAGAAAATAGTACAAAAAGACCAGCGCAAGAAACCTTTACTTTTTTTGACGGAGTTTTCAAAATGCAAAGTGGGATTTTAAGCCCCACTTTGCTTTTGACTTTACAAGCGGCAGACGGTACGCCGCTAAACCCTGTTAATTGGAATTATGCATATATACCGGACTATAAACGGTACTACTATGTTAAAGAATGGGTTACTAACAACGGTCAGTGGGCGGTTTTTTTAACAGTTGACGTTATGTCGACCTATAAGGAATTTATCGGTACGTCCACACAATATGTATTACGAGCGTCTAGTGCGCATGACGGCAGAGTTGTTGATACACGATATCCCGCTTTAAACTATGTCACCACAACGAGCGTTTCAGAAAGTAGCGGTATGTCGGCAGAGGGCGGGTCGTATATATTAGGTGTTATTAACGGAACGGTCGGAAGAACAGGTAGCGTATCTTACTATGTAATGACCAGTGGAGAAATTGCATATATTATGAATTGGCTTTTGACACAAGGAAACTACCAGTTCACGGACGACCTAGCGTTTGCAATTTTAAATCCAATAAGCTATATAGTTTCGTGTGTCTATGTTCCTTTTAAAGTTCCCGCCGCCAACGTTGACGCAATAAAGGTCGGATTTTGGACGGTAGATGGGGCTACTGGAAGAGCGCTTATATCACCCTCTCAAGGTCTGGGGAACGTTGTACTCAAAATCGCAGACCATCCACAAGCCGATAGGGGAGTATTTTTGAATAAAAACCCTTTCACACGTGTAACACTGTCTTGCAAGCCTTTTGCTAATATACCGATTGATATGTTTAAAGTCAGCGGCAACACAATAAATTGCCATATTGATTGTGATGTTACTAATGGTTTAGGAACTCTAACCGTTTATAGTGGCGGAAACTTGCTAGGTATTTATTACGCACAAATAGGAGTTTCGCTTGCAATGGCACAGGGAGCGTCCAACGCTTTCGTTGGTACTGCTAACACTATGTTAGTACAATCTAACGACCCTCAAATTGCACAATTTGAAAAAGCACTAGAGGACACACAATCTAAATATCCAGATTTCAATGTTCAAAATGTCTCCGGAGGAGCTTCTTCCGTTGGAAATTTTGGCGGGGCTATATTATCATCAGCTACTAGCGCAGTACCCGCTATTGGAAACGCTATTAAGTCCTTAATGCCACAGTTGCAAGTTACCGGAAGTCAAGGTTTTTTTGGTAACATTGACGAACTTATGACGCTATACATTGAATATACCCATATAGTGGACGAAGATAATGACGACATAGGTCGACCGCTTATGCAGAAAAGAGTTATCAATACTCTTTCCGGTTATATTTTAGTCAACGATGCTGATTTAGCAATAGACGGCTACGCCGGCGAACTTGCGGCTGTAAAATCATACATGAATGGAGGGTTTTTTTATGAATAAGTTACCGATGAATTATCCTGGTATTAACGCATACAATGGGAATATCTTTCCGAGTACCGTACATTCACGTGATAACATCACTTTTGCGTTTAACTACCGCTACTATTTTAACAAGTTATTAAGCGTATTCAAACATACGTTCCCCGAAAACTGGGATAAAAACTATGTACTCTACTCTCTGTACGGATGGGGATTTTTCGCCGTAATAAATACCGATAAATACGGCATTATTCCGCAGGCTTGCGGTATCAGTGGCTATAATGTGATGTATCAGCCGACACACTGTCAGATTGCGAACCCGCTTTTGCGAGGTATTCTAAATCCAAAAATCGGTGTGGAGTGCGAGTTGGTAAAATTACAATATGACTATACGCCGCCGATTGACATAGTAGCCACGTTTGCCGATATGAGAACACTCGCAATGCAGACTACGGATGTGAACCTGTTAAATAGTCATTTAAGTTATATCTTCGCCGCCAAAAATAAAGCACAGGCGGAAACGTTCAAAAAAATGTGCGATGAAATCTATCGTGGTGAACCGTCAACATTTATGGATTCTAGGATGTTCAACGAGACAACAGGTAAAATCGAACTTCCGTTTGTGTCGCAGAATGTCGCACAAAACTACATTGCTGACAAGACACTTTCGGCACTTGACAAGATAGACGCTCTTTTTAATACCACTATTGGAATTCCGAACACCAACTTATCTAAAAAAGAGCGCATGATAGCAGACGAGGTAAACGCCAACAATGTAGACACATATACTATGGCGGCTATGTGGCTTGAGAATTTGCAAGAAAGCTATGAAAAAGTAAACGCTATGTTTGGTATTAATTTAAGCGTGGAATGGAGATTTCCACCACAACAGAAAGGTAGTGATATAGATAATGTGGATTAGTGTACTAGGGATTTATAATCATGACAACACAATTTTCGACCAGTTCATATTGCCGAAACACGTTGACAAGAACATTCTTGTTAATCTGATTTTATTTCGTGCGGCAGAGTTGGAAATTCTGTACGCCGAACCAGAATTGCTGAAAAAATATATAAACTATTGGAGCGGCACACACGCCCATGTTTGGGAACATCTGCTTGAAACTACTGAATACACTTACAATCCGATAGAAAACTACGACCGAAATGAGGAATGGTCTGACAACGAAAGCGGCAATGAAAACGGCACAACGTCAAGTACCGGTAACTATTTTGACCACGGACAGGATAAAGGTGTTACGCAGACAGACACCGAAAACAAAAATTGCAATACCGCTTTTAACACTACTAACCTCTGGCAGACCGACCAGAGTAATAGCACCGCTTTTGAGCGACCGGACATATCTTTTACTCGTGATGGAAATAGTACCGCCGCCGGAACGGATAATAGAGACACTAAAAAAGAAAGCAAACATTCTGGTCGTGTGCATGGAAATATTGGAACAATGACAACGCAAAGCATGATTGAACAGGAAAGAGCTGTTGCAGAGTTTAATATATACGACCGGATTTGCAACGATTTTATTAACGAATTTTGTCTATTAAATTACTAAAGTTTCACGTGAAACATTTTCAAAAAAAGAAAGGATGATTATATGAGTTACCAAAATTTCCCTTATTCAAATTTCCACGAATTTAACGCTGACTGGATTTTAGAACAGGTCAGAGATTGCGTTAAAAAAGTGGCAGATTTAGGACTGTCTTTTGAACAGTTAAAAGAGTATGTTAATAACTACTTCTCTTCACTTGACGTTGACACCGCTATTGCTGATGAAATTCAGCGATTGATTGATAATGGCACTATGGGGGCGTTGATTAACCAAACATTGTTAGGAGAGATTAACGCTAAAGTAGATAGCTTAAATAGCTATATGGATAAAGTATATGTACGAGACAGCTATATATTGACTGTCGGACACTCTAACGGTGTCATGTTTAACACAATAAAAGCGGCTATTGACTACGCAATCAGTAAAGGTATGTCACTTACCAATAGATATACAATACTGATCGAACAGGGAGACTATTACGAACAGTTAGTGTATAATGACATACACGGTTTAGTTCTTTTCGGGTTAGGAAATGTACCGAATAATAACGTGCAGATTTACTACGCCGGAGAATATCCAGACTGTACCGTTCATATACAGGGTGATGTCTCTTTTTATAATCTTACGATTCGAAACACTATGTCTACTACTTATGCCGTTCATGTCGACCCATTAGACACTAATGTTAGTGGTGTCGTGACATTCCGCAACTGTCGCATACAAGGCGGAACTGCTGTCGGATATGGTAGCGGTACTAATACACATTTAAGGTTGTACGATTGCCAACTAGTCGCATCTGGTTCGTTTGCAAACCTCTACGCCCACAATTCGGCATATTCTGGAAGAACAGGACAGTATTTGATTGTAAATAATTGCTATTTTAATCATAGCGCCGGAAAAGCCGTAATAATAGATGACGCCGGATATAGTAACGGCAATACTACGAGTGTCATGACCGTTGTTTTTTCCGGTAACTGGACGGACTACGCCGGATATCTCAATATTCAGTTCCGCAAAGCGACAGGAATTGAAAGCACATGGAAAAGCTATCTCCCAAATAACGATGCCAATATCCGGTGTGGTACTGGGTGCGCTAACAATAGTGGAATCACCGGTCTAAACGTTATCGAGAATCACTTTGTACAAAGCATGGTAGGAACTAGTATGGCAGATAGTGCCGGAAAGATTTATGTAACAGCAACATTTCCGCCACATTTAAACGGCAATAACTACAATATCGCAGTCACGGCTTGTAATGTTGACGGCATAGGACATAATGCCACATTTCTAAATAAGGGCGAAAGTTTTTATCAATTCACCATTGATGGAGTTGCTACGACCGGTGTGCATAATTGGCAAGTAAACGTAGAGTTCACGGTCGCATAAATTAAAAGAGGGGCGTAATCCCCTCTTTTAAATTGTTAAATTAACAGATATATGAGTGTTTTGCATAACATTGAATTTTCTCATATTCTACCTCTTTTCTAAAATACTATATCGCAAAGTTCGCCGTGTGTGCACACTAATTGATGATTTTCCATATTAAGAAAATCTGTTGTGTCTAACATTTCAGCCGGTACACGATAGACCATGCCGTTTTCCTCGTTTTCATAGTAGTAATATTTCCTTGTTACCACAAAACCTTTTCTGTAAATTTCTCGTGCCATTCTTAAATTAGGTTTTCTCATGTTTCATATCTCCTTTATGTTGTTGTTTTTGTATCTCTCTTCCTTACATTATTACAATACCATATACAGTGCACTTTTACAATATACAAAATGCACAAAAAATCATGTTAAAATTGACGCAAATACTGACAAGCAAAAATCACTTTCAAAAGTAACAAGATTGCGTGCATAATCAGACATTACACGAGGGTATTTCAGTTTAAAACGTTTTAAGTCGATTTCCGCCGTGGTAAATACTTGTGGTGTACCGCTTATATGTTCCGATACATAATAGCGTCCGTCTTTTAAACGATAAATAGCAAATATATCGTCAATGGCGGCTATGCATTTTAGTCCTCTCAGATTGTAGCTTTTAATATCGTCAGTAGTATCGCCAAAATCGTTGTCCAAAGACATTGAGTTAAACGCCTTGTTTTTTGACGCTCTGTAAAGAGCGGTATCTTTTTTGAGATTACTTATCTTGCTATCCGCCAAGTTGATATAAGCAATACCTCTGTCTTTTAATACTGTAACTTCTCTTCCGCTTTTCTGCGCTCTGCGTGCTATGTTTACCATGCCAAAACTGATAAAGACAGGATTGCTAATATTATTCGAGTTTCCACAACAAAATACCTTTACCGGTTCAGAGCCCTCTAATTCTCGGTTTCGGTTTATGGTTTCGTAACAGTTTAAAAACGCTTCTCCCTCGTCCTTTATTTTTCGTGCATTTTTTTCCGGCACGAACTCGTCAAATATTAACCAGTCTACATCCGTAGCGTCAAACCCTCGCACGTTTGCAAATGTGGATAGTGCCATACAATAACCGAGCGGCTCTGGATTCTCGCCTAGATAATGAGCCGCCACATATTTATTGATTTTTTTAGTAGTGGTTTCTATGCCACGAACACGCTCTATTGACTTAAGCGGAGAGTATTCTTCCGTTCCGATTAAGTCAATATTAGTTTGAGTTCGGCGCAGATAAATGTATTTTTTTCCTAGCCGGATGGCGGTGTCAAGTAAACCAAAAGTCTTGCCAGTACCACGACCGCCAGTAATTAGATTAAATGTACAACCGAGCGACAGCACATAGTCAGTGTTTAAATATCCGCTTTTCTGATATAATTCCATGTTTTCTCCTTTCAAAAAAGCCCGCTCTAGGCGGGCTTATTATGCTTTGTTTATAAAGTGACTGTTACAAATTCACGGTCGTTTTTCGATTTGCCGGTGACAACCTTGATGTCGAAACCGGTTGTTATGCCGTCATCAGAAAGAAAGTCTACAATATTTGTAAAGGCTTCACGTGCCGTTCCGCTATTGGTGACATACACTCTACCGTCCATGTCCTCAATAGCAAGGAGTAATTTTTCTTCTCCAACTTCTCCGGTTTCCTCATTGATTTCTTTCTGTAACATTGTACTGTAATTTTTTACAGTCAACTTCTCACCGGCAACGTCTTTCAATTTAATGTTTTCTGCTCCCTGAGAATAGCGGTATTTATCCATTCCTGTTAATGGCGCACCCATTTTTAAAAATTCATACTTTTTCATTATTCATCAATCTCCTTTTCTTTGTTTTCAGTTAATCTTTCTGCGCTTAAAATAGATGTAAGCGGCACAAGATAGGTTTCTTTTCTCGTTCCAATGTTTGCAACAGACAGGACTTTCTCGCCATCTGCCGCATTTCTTTTAGCTTCCGCTAAAAGATAACGCTTATCTTTCTTTTCAGTGTAGTCTAACACTACACTATGCGGCGTGCCTGTGCCGTCTAATGATGTAACTAATACCTCGTAAATCGGCACTGTTACTTTGATTTTTTTTCCTAAATTCATATTATTTCCTTTTTTCTCCCCGTATATGCCGTTAGGTCAGCAAAAAATTAAATTCTTTTTAAAAATAAATCCACAAGCGAATTTCTAAATGTAGCTTTCTCACCGTCTTTTAACGTTAGTATTAAATATTCACCGTATTTATCAACATCATCGAATCCTAAATTATATATCTCTTTATCGGAAATCTCTTTTACTTCATAGCTGTCTATGTCGTATTCACATTCAGTTATCTTTGTTGAGCCTTTTTCATATTTAACCTTGTCATATACTTTTACTAATACTTTCATTTTAATTACCTCTCTTTCTTCCTTACAAGTATTATTATATCAGATTTGGTCGTTTTTACAATATACAAATTGCACAAAATTATTAAGATAAAACATTGTATTCTTTGTAACCATCTAATAACTCGGCGTATTCCGGTGTCAAGCCTAGTGTATAAGTAGATTCTTTAATACAGACATTACGACCAATGGCTAACGTGTGACCGTCTATGTTAATAATAGTATTAGTTCTATCATTATATACAGCCTCGTTGCCGCCGCCGCCGCCCTCTGGAAAAGTGAAGCCATCACAAAATGATTCCAAACCGCCGTGTGCGGCTAAATATTCAGCGCCGTCTTTTTTCGATACTCCGGCAAGTGTCAAGTATAGTTCTTTTTCTCCTTTTTTATTGATAGCTGTATAGGCATATTTTTTCGCTCCAAGCGTTTTAAAACGGAGCATATCCTGTTCCTGTTCGTACACGCCCATATAATGGGTGATACCATGCTTGTCTGTTGCAAATGCTTTATTCTTTTTGCTGTCCGCAAGTGCTTTTTTATTAAACGGTGTAAGGTCAACTTCTCCTATATACTTCACGCTGTCTGTGTCGCAATAAAGAAAATATGCGTATGGAGTGTCCTCTACAATCCAGATAGCCGCATGTAGCGCATAGCGTGCTAATGCTGTACACCATACGCCCCAAGCGTAACTTAAAAAACGCTTGCTATTATTATTTTCAAAATTAGATTCTGCGTTATCGCTTTCATCCTCAGCATATAGCTTCTCGTATGCGTCACTAAATAATATGGCTATCTTTACTACGTCTTGCGCCATCATGCCGTAACAAGCATTTAGCTTGTTTTTTTCTTTCGTATATAATACTTCTTTTCCGTCTATGTCCTTTAATTCAGTTTTTCTTACGTAGTAAGTGCGTACTACGTCTTTTAATTCTTCCGGCAAATCGCCGTAACGTGCATGGTATACTTCTTTAAATTCCATGCATTCTATGTCGTATTCTTTCAATACTATCTTAAAATCAATGTCAGTTAGAGTAGTCTCCATTTCTTCGCATTCAAGGATTCTGCCATTATCAAATGTGGCATTTTTTATATGTCGTGACTTGTCTTTTGTTAAGTATGGACATCCGTGATCCATGCGCCGTAGAGATACGTTTTTAAAGCGTACACGCATTAAAAGCGCACGCTTGTATGTGTTCAAATATTTAATTACTTTTTCTGTGTCGGGATTTTCCAACAGAGCGAACTGCGACATAGGAAATTGACCGTTTATAAGCACGTCTGGATAACTACTCGACCTGTCCGCACTATGTACATTTTCAATTATTTTTCCGCTAAAATAACGGTTAGCGTGTGTGTCGCCGCCCCTAAATGCTTCTTTCAATAACTCATAAATATGGTAGTCAATTTCCATATTTTTAAGATAGTTTTTACCTAGTTTTTTTAACGATTCTTTAGCGTCTCGCCGCACATATCCTGTTGACGTTAAAGGGATAGTATAAAGTGTATCACCGTCCATTTCCATTTCTTTTTTGATACACTCAACTAATCCCATAACATCATAAACGCTATACAATATTTCGTAATCGCTTAACTGCGTCCAAGGGTAACGTAGCTTACTATAATCAAATTGTACACCGTCTAATTTAGAATGTTCAACTTGCATTTTTTCTGTATACAGAGCCAAGCCCATATTACTATGGAGATAACTACACCTATATTCAAATGTATCCCATAAGACCGCCTTTAATATCTTACGTTTTTTAATACAAAAAACGTCCTCGGTTTTAAAGCGGGCTATGCCGCTTAAAAACTGGAACTCATAACTTAAATTGTGAACATATATAGCAAGGCGTTCGTCACGCATTAAATTTTTGTCTATTTGTGTTAAAAAATCTAGTGCGCTTGCTAACGTCCTACCTACTATCACATAGTCATTATTTAATGAGATTTGCCAGATGTAACAAAAAGACTGGTCGATTAAGTCGGAGCGTGGAGATGTCTTTTCGGTAAAGCGGCTTGTTTCAATGTCAAAAGCCGCTATTATGTCCTTGTAATAAAAGTGGCTGTTTTTTGTGCTCTGATTGCCACGCTGACGCTTTACTATATCACGGTTGCGAACGTAGTAGTATATTGGTGTCATGTCGTCCTTTTCATATTCATAAATAGTCTCGTTTTTAACATATATCATATGCCTAGCTTCTCCCTATAATAGTCAGAACCCGCTCCTTTAATGGTGTCGGTATCTTCTAATTCGTCCGACTTTTCTAGCCATTTTTCAAAATTTCTAGTAATGTCGTCCGAACCAATATTTTTTTCTTTCATGTTTTCAAATAATTCATAAACTCGTTCTGAGCCATAAAGTCTTTCGAGATTATTTTCGTGCCACTCGTTCAAAAAGTCGATAAACTCCCAGTAGTCACTTTCCTTGACATTAAATCCTTTAGCTTTAAATGACCGTAAGTTATCACGCTTTTGTTTTTTCTGATAACGTAACGTAGCACTTTTCGCAAAGTAAAAATCCGACACTTGCGTGAGATAGTATGGCAAGTCTCTAGGGGCTATGTCTTTCAAAACTGGGAAGCCTTTTCTATTCTGCTGATATACTGGCGTATTTCTATACTCAGTATCGGCTAGTCTTTTAAGTCGCCTTTGTGCGTTTTTACGCAGTCGGCTATATGTCTTTCTTGCTTCTTTCTCGGTCATGTTATTTCGGATATATTCCGGTGTCAAAAACGGGTTCATATAAACACTTCCTTTCCTATCTAGTATAGCATATTTAGCCGTTTTTTACCATTGTCACTATGCATAAATATTATATACAAAAATATATTATGTATATCATGTATATCATGTATATCATGTATATCATATATATTTCCGGAACAACTAATTTCAATTTGTCAAGTGATTATTTTAACTAATTTATGGCGGCGC
>ERZ857629.3710-NODE-3710-length-12568-cov-2.701830_pt1 | contig 12568 bp, 8 predicted proteins | sample MGYA00519700_ERZ857629 | MGnify/ENA primary metagenome ERZ857629 (study PRJEB31778, sample SAMEA3449351) | human gut metagenome | biome: human gut; feature: human-associated habitat; material: faeces | place: United Kingdom | collected 2010/2012 ... | reverse complement strand
AAAAAATCATAACTTCGCGGGCGGAAAATCACTCGTTTGTTTCGCATGTGGTGGTATAATTTAGGTATTCACGCTTTCGACGGCGCCGCTCGGATTCTCGCCCTATGGAAACCGAAAGCAGCCGCATGGTGCGACGGCCGCAAGGGCATTTTCGAAAGGATGCGCAGCGTCATCGACCCGAACTGCGACATAATCTGGGTGCATGCCGCCTCGCTGGGTGAGTTCGAGCAGGGACGTCCGGTAATCGAAGCGTTGCGCCGCACGCATCCCGAGTACAAGATACTGCTGACATTCTTCTCTCCGTCCGGATACGAGATTCGCAAAAACTATTCGGGTGCCGACTACGTTTTTTACCTGCCGCCCGATACTCCGTCGAACGTCAGGCGCTTCATGGACATAGTCCGCCCGAAAATCGCCATTATAATAAAATACGAATTCTGGCTCAACTATCTCTCGGAACTTCGCCGCCGCGGATGCAGGACCTATATCATATCTTCCATATTCCGCCGCAACTCCATATTTTTCAAGCCCTACGGCTGGGCGTTCCGCCGTGCGCTGAAAAGTTTCGACACGCTGTTCGTACAGAACGACGAATCCGTCGAACTGCTGGCCTCAATCGGTATTTCGAACGTCGAAAAGGCTGGCGACACGCGATTCGATAGAGTGGCGGACATAGCGTCCAAGGCAAAGAAAATAGAGGAGATAGAGAAATTCGCCGCCGGCAGGAAAGTTTTCGTTGCCGGCAGCACGTGGCCCCAAGACGAGGAGCTGATAGTCCGTCTGGCTAACGAGCATAGGGACACCAAGTTCATAATCGTCCCGCACGAAATCGAGCCCCAGCGCATCGACCGCATGGCGGAATCCATACAGGGCGGTGCGGTCAGATACACCCGCGCCGGACAGTGCGACCGGACGGCCGAGGCGCAGGTGATGATAGTCGATACGGTCGGAATACTGTCGTCGGTTTATTCGTATGCCCACTACGCCTACATCGGCGGAGGATTCGGCGTCGGCATCCACAATACGCTCGAAGCCGCCACCTTCTCGCTGCCGCTCGCATTCGGGCCCAATTATACGAAGTTTCAGGAGGCCGTCGATTTGATAAGGCTGGGCGCGGCGAAAAGCGTCGATTCCTACAAGCAGATAGAGGAGTGGTTCTCGGCACTGCACGACGACGAGAATCTGAGAAAACGGCAGGGCGACCTCGCCGGCGAATACATCAGGCAGAACAAGGGCGCGACCGAAAAAATCGTCTCGCACATTTTCAGCAAGTAACTCCCCCGCCTGCGCTTGTCGGTTTCCTTTACACGGCAAAACCCTCTCGTCGGAAATACACGGCAACTGCGCCGCCCGTGTTCCGGAACTCCATGGTTATACAGAGATGGTTCGCATTCGATGGAATAGAATAAAATTCTTATATTTGCACTCGTATGGTTTTTTCGCGCGGGAACATATTCGTCCGGACGGTGCTTCTGCTCGTGGTTGCAATGCAGATAGCCGCATCTTTGCCGCATCATCATCACGGCGGGGACGGAAAGGCGTGTTTTGTCTTTTCGCACTGCATGGATGCGTGCAGCGGGGATTGCTGCGCGGACCACGAACACGGCTGCGAGGGCGAGTGCACGCTTAAAATAGACGTGGCGCAGTTCTCGTCCGAAGATTCGTACAAATCGTTTTTCCATTGCGCATGCCTTGCCAACGACAACTTCGCCGTCGTGGACATTCTTCCGCAGCGAATGCCGTGCGTGTGCGGCTTGTGCGTTCAGGAAAGGCGGGACATACCTCTTTCCATCGATATTTTCGTAAACTATCAGCGGCAGGCCATCCCTGTCCGCGCTCCGTCGTTCTTGTAAGCCGGCAGGGGCTTCCCCCGCGGGCCGGCAGACGAAAGAGGAAAATTACAGTCGAAACGAAAATTTTTTAATCATGAAACATATCATATTTGCGGTAGCGGTATGCTACTGCGTATTCATGACGGGCTGTGCGTCCAAAAACGCTGCGAAAGAGCATCAGCACGGCCCGTCCTGCACCGAAAGTCACGAGGGACACAATCACGACGCTCATGACCATGAGCATGAAGAGCATGCGCACGACCATGACCACGACCACTCCTCGCACGAGGGACACGAGCATTCCGAAGATGAACACGCCGGAGCGGCGCACGCTTCGGACGAGATTGTTTTCCCGCAGTCTCAGGCCGCAAGGGTCGATTTCGAAGTGTCGGAGGTGGCAGCTTCGGATTTCAGCAGCGTCATAAAGTGCAGCGGCGAGATTCTGTCTGCTCAGAACGATTTGGCACTTCTGTCGGCTCCCGTTTCGGGAATCGTCCGCTTTGCCGTATCGCCTTTCGCCGACGGTTCGGCCGTTGCGGCCGGCAGTCCGGTGTTGTACATAGATTCCAAGTCGGTGGACGGCGGCGATGTCAGCGCGAAGGCGAAGGCGGCCTATGAGGCGGCCGAAGCTCAGCTTCAAAGGGCGCGGATGCTGCTGGACGATAAAATAATTTCGCAAAAGGAGTACGAGTCGGCCCTCAGCGAATATGCCGCCGCCAAGAGCCAATGGGAGGCGGTAGGCTCGTCGTCGGAGAAGGGTGTGCCGGTAAAATCTCCCGTGAAGGGATACGCGACGGGCGTTGCGGTCTCGGAGGGCGATTTCGTGCAAACGGGCGACATGCTGCTCGGTGTCGCCAAAAACAACCGGCTGCGTCTTGTGGCCTCGGTTCCGCAGAGATACTGTGCGGTTTTGCGCGACGTGAAGACGGCCAATTTCGTCGGCTCGGACGGTGAGGTACGAAGACTGTCGTCGCTGGGCGGACACCGCGTGGCCTCGTCGGTAGCCGCCTCCGCTTCTTCGCCTCTGGTAACCGTAACTTTCGAGTTCGATGCGGCCGCAGGCGTGCTCCCGGGTTCGTTTGCCGACGTATATCTGCTGGGCGAGACGAAACACGATGTCATCTCGCTGCCTTTGAGCGCTATTACCGAGTCTCAGGGCCACTATTTCGTTTTCGTGCAGCTGGACGACGACGGATATGCACGCCGCGAGGTGTCGATAGGGGCGACTGACGGCGAGCGTGCGGAGATATTGTCGGGAATAGAAGAGGGTCAGAGAGTGGTGACCCGCGGTGCGGTGCATGTGAAGATGGCCGCCATGTCGGCGATTCCGCACTCCCATTCACATTCACACTAAACGTTTTTAGACCATGCTGAATAAGATAATACAGTATTCGCTGCGCAATCGTATTCTGGTGATGATAGTCGCCGGAATTCTCGCCGCAGCCGGAATATACACGGCACAGCGAATGGAAGTGGACGTATTCCCCGACCTGAACGCTCCGACGGTGGTGGTCATGACCGAAGCCGGCGGTATGGCGGCCGAAGAGGTGGAGAAGGTCGTCACGTTCACCATAGAGACGGCCCTGAACGGTGCTACGGATGTGCGCCGCGTGCGTTCGTCGTCCACGACCGGATTCTCGGTCGTATGGGTTGAGTTCGACTGGGGTACGGACATATATGTAGCCCGTCAGATAGTGTCCGAAAAACTGTCCACCATACGCGAGTCGCTGCCTTCGTCGGTTCAGGAACCGGTGCTGGCGCCGCAGTCGTCGATTCTGGGCGAGATGATGATTCTGGGACTTACCTCGGATTCCGTCTCGTTGCAGGATTTGAGGACCATAGCCGACTGGACGATTCGCCCGCGTCTGCTTTCGACCGGAGGCGTGGCGCAGGTGGCCGTCATCGGCGGCGACATCAAGGAGTATCAGATACTTCTTTCTCCCGAGAGGATGATGCGCTACGGAGTGTCGGTGGACGAGGTGCTCACTGCCACGGGCGACATGAGCGTGAATGCTTCGGGCGGTGCATTGTACCAGTGGGGCAACGAATTCATCCTGCGCGGTGTCATGGCCACTACTTCGGCCGAGGAGATAGCTTCGGCGGTGGTGAAACTCTCCGCCGACGGGCTGCCGATATGTCTGAGCGATGTGGCCGATGTGAAAATAGGTGCGGCATTCCCGCAGCTCGGCCTTGCTTCGGAAAGGGGAAAGCCGGCCGTGCTCATAACCGTTACCAAACAGCCGCAGACCAACACCATGGAGCTTACCGAGAAGATAGAGGAGGTGGTGGCCGACATGCGGCATTCGCTTCCGGCGGACGTGAACATATCTACCGATATATTCCGGCAGTCGCGTTTTATCGAAAGCTCCATAAACAATATCGGAGAAGCCCTTGTCGAGGGCGCCCTGTTCGTGGTGATAGTGCTGTTCCTGTTTTTGATGAACTGGCGCGTGACCGTCATCTCGCTGGTGGCCCTGCCGCTTTCGCTGCTCGGCTCCATTCTTGTGCTCGAAGCTCTGGGTCTCACCATAAACACCATGTCGCTGGGCGGTATGGCCATTGCAATCGGCTCTCTTGTGGACGACGCCATTATTGACGTGGAGAATGTCTACCGGCGGCTCCGCGAGAACCATCTTCTGCCGCCGGAGCAGCGGGAGCCGAACCTTAAAATCGTATACGAGGCATCGAGCGAGATTCGCTCTTCGGTTATCAATGCGACGATAATCACGGTGGTGGCTTTCGTGCCGCTGTTTTTCCTCAGCGGCATGGAGGGACGCATGCTGACTCCGCTCGGGGTGTCGTTCATCGTCTCGCTGTTCATGTCCATGGTGGTGGCAATCACCCTTACGCCTGTCATGTGCAGCTATATGCTCACCGGCGAAAAGGAACTCCGCCGCAGCGAGAAGGAAGCGGTGGTCGCCCGCACATTCAAGAAATGGTACGAGGCGGCTCTTGTGTGGTGCCTGCGCTGGAAGGGTGCCGTGATAGGTGTCGTCGCAGCTCTGTTCGCCGGTGCTGTCGTAGTGTTTACGACGCTGGGCAGCAGCTTCCTGCCTCCGTTCAACGAGGGCTCGCTGACCATCAATGTAGGAGCCATGCCGGGCATTTCGCTCGAAGAGTCCGACAACATGGGGCGCATGGTGGAGAATATCCTGCTTGAAATTCCGGAAATCAAGACTGTGGCCCGCAAGACGGGGCGTGCGGAGCTCGACGAGCATGCTTTGGGCGTGAACGCTTCGGAGATAGAGGCTCCGTTCGAGCTGGACGGCAGAAGCCGCGCCGAGTTCATGGCCGACGTGCGTCAGAGGCTCGGTTCGCTGCGCGGCATGAGCATAGAGATAGGACAGCCCATTTCGCACCGTATCGACGCCATGCTTTCGGGTACGGAAGCCGACATAGCGATAAAGCTGTTCGGCGAGGACCTGAACACGATGTTCATGCTGGGCAACAAGATAAAGAGCGCTATTTCGAACATAGACGGCCTTGCCGACATAACGGTCGAGCAGCAGGTCGAACGTGCGCAGTTGCAGATAGTTCCGCGCCGACAGATGCTGGCCCGCTACGGAATCACCATGAGCGAATTTTCGGAGTTCGTCGAAGTGGCCCTGGGCGGCCGCAAGGTCTCGGAGGTGTACGACGGCAGTGCCATGTTCGATTTGGTGGTGAAGGTCAATCCGGACAGCCGCGCCGACATCGAGAGCATAGGCAATCTTCTGATTGATTCGCCTCTGAGCGGCAAGGTGCCTTTGAGCCAAGTCGCCGACATCGTTTCGGGTGCCGGCCCCAATACTATCAACCGCGAGAACGTCAAGCGCAAGATTGTGGTTTCGGCCAACATCACCGGCGACGATTTGGGCGGAGCGGTGGAGAGCATTCGTCAGGCTATCGAGAGTCAGGTTCCGATGCCCGAGGGGTATTACGTAGAGTACGGCGGCGAGTTCGAAAGCCGCAACGAGGCGATGAAGGTCCTTTCGTTCGCTTCGCTCATGGCTGTGATAGTGATATTCCTGCTCCTGTATCAGGAGTTCAAGAATGTCGGACTTTCGGTTATGGTAATGGTGACGATGCCGGTTGCCATGATAGGCGGCGTCGCTGCCGTGTGGATGACTTCGGGCGTGGTGAGCATTCCGGCAATCATCGGATTCATCTCGCTGCTCGGAATCGCCGTGCGCAACGGTATTCTTCTGGTGTCGCATTACGGCACTCTTCGCTCCGAGGGTATGAATTTGTACGACAGCGTTGTGCGAGGCTCGCTCGACAGGCTTAATCCGATTCTTATGACGACCCTCACCTCCGCTCTGGCGCTCATTCCGCTGGCACTTGGAAGCGACGTTTCAGGAAACGAGATTCAGTCGCCCATGGCCAAGGTCATTTTGGGAGGGCTCATCAGCTCGCTCGTTCTGAACGGTTTCGTCGTTCCGGCCATATACATTTTGTTGAACCGTAAAAAAGAGAATCATGTTTAAGAGTTTTATTGCACTGTTTTCGGCCCTCGCGCTCTGCAGAGCCTGCATCGCGCAGGACGGAGTGGCCCGAGTGGTGGCGCAGGTCGAGAGCAATAACATAGAGTTGGCTTCTTATCGTTCGCTCACCGAGGCTCGGAGCTTGGAGGCCCGTGTCGGCAACTCGCTGTCCAATCCCGAGGTGGAGTTCATACATTCGTGGGGCAGTCCCTCAGAGGCCGGCAAGACCGGCGAGCTGACCGTGACGCAGGAGTTCGATTTCCCTTCGGCCTATGTCCTGCGAGGCAAACTTGCGAAGACTAAGGCGCGGCAGTACGACAGCGAGTACGATGCCTTGCGCCAGAAGATTCTTTTGGAGGCCCAGCTGCTTTGTTTCGACGTAATAGCCATGCGCCAGCAGATAGAGGTTCAGCAGACCGTTCTTTCCCATGCCGAGCAGACGCTTTCCATTGCGCAGGAACGGCTGGACAAGGGCGACGGTTCGATACTGGATAGCGAACAGGCTCGCATGCAGATGATGACGGAGCAAAACGCATTGAGACTGTTGCAAATAGATTTGGAACAGGCCCTCTCGCGTCTGGAAGTGCTCAACGGCGGCTGCAAGGTCGATTTCGAGGACACTCGGTTTGCTGCCCCGCAGCAGCTGCCCGACTTGCAAAGCGTGCTGGATGACTGGCGCACGGCCTCTCCGCAGCTGCGTGGAGCTCTGCTCGAACAGGAATCGGCGGAGGCGGAGCTCAGAGTGAGCCGCACCGAGTCCCTGCCCAAGTTCACGTTAGGATATAAACACGAGTATACCGCCTCGGAACGTTTTCACGGCGTTGTCGCCGGCATGTCCATCCCCATGTTCGGCAATCGCAATAACGTGAAGCGCAGCAAGGCGCAGGTGCAGTACGCACGTTCGGCCGCCGAAGCGTCGCTTAGCGACATGACGACCGAGGTCGCATCGCTTTACGAGAAGACGCGGCTGCTGGCCGAAGCGTCGAAGAGCGCCGACGAGACCGTTCTCGGTCTCGAATCTTTCGCGGAACAGCTCGACAAGTCGCTGCGTGCCGGAGGCATGGGCATGGTGGAGTATTTCGTGCAGATGAACTCCCTGCTCTCGATTCGCAAGGAGGCGATAGACTTCAAGTTGCAGTACGTCAAGGCCTATGCACAGCTTATGGCCGTGAATTTGTAATGGAAAAATCTTGAAAGGATGAAAGGCAGAAGGTCGCAACGGCTTTCTGCCTTTTTTCATTTTACCGGATTCGAATTCGGAGTCGTTTCTTCTTTTCGGCAGAGCCGGTACAGCTCCTCTATTCTGTCGGCCGTGGCCTGCCAGCTGAAACGCACCTTCTCCTTTTCCACACCCAGACGCAGTTTTTCCGCGGTGTGCGGCGTGTAGAATTCCCCGATAGCGCCGGCGATGCTCTCGGCCGAAACATCGGTTACGATGCCCGACACTCCGTCGGTCACGATTTCTGCCAGACCGCCCACGCGCGTGGCTATCATCGGAGTGTCGAAATTGTAGGCTATCTGTGTGACGCCGCTCTGCGTGGCGCTGTAATAGGGCAGCACCAGACAATCCGCGGCCGAAAAGTACAGTTTTACGTCGGGGTCGGGAATGAAGCTGTCGCGGACTATTATCTCCTCTTCGAGACCCGCCTGCCGAATCTGGCGCAGGTAGCGTTCGCGTCCGCTGTAAAATTCGCCGGCCACCAGCAGCTTGCGCCCCGCGGTCCTGCCTTCCGTTTTCAACAGGCGCCATGCCTCGATGAGCATGTCGAGACCTTTGTAGTCGCGTATCAGTCCGAAGAACAGCATGTAGGAGATTCTCGAATCGAGCCCCAGCTTTTCGCACGCTTCGTCTTTTGAAATGCGTGCCCCCAGATTGTCGAAAAGCGGGTGGGGCGAGTACAGGGCCGGTTTGCTTTCGGTGAACAGCCGCAGGTCGCGGTGCACCTGTTCGGACATGTAGATGAATCCGTCGGCGGAATTTATGAAGTATCGCGTGAAGACGGTATCGACAAAGTGCCTTTCGTGCGGAATCACGTTATCCAACTGTACGAGAACTTTGGTGTGCTTGTTGCCGCGTGCGATGCGTGCTATGGTGCCGAAGCATGGCGCCATGAAAGGAGTCCAGTATTTGAGTATCAGCGCGTCGGGCCGCTCGCGCCTTATTCGCAGGCCGACTTTTATCCAGTTAGGTGGCCAGACGGTGTTTACGGCCCGCACGATGTCGATGCCTTCGGGCGCCTCGGATTCTCTGTACTGGCTTTTGCCCGGGAAAAGGATTTTCGGATACTGCACCGTAAAGGTCAGCAGTCTGCACTTCGCGCCGCGCCCGACGAATGTGGCGCAGAGCCGTTCCATTATGGTCGCTATGCCGCCGCGGTATGGATATGCGGGGCCGAGCAGGGTTATCTTCTTCATTGTCGGTAATACTCTTCGAGGCCGCTTTTCAGAAAGTCCGCGTAGCCTTGCACGTCGAGATTGTAGCCTCGCGGCGGAACCAGCAAATCGCCGTCGTCGCTGAGCAGCAGATAGGCCGGTTGGGAACTTATTCCGTAGAGCGTGTTCACTATGTAGGAGTTTTTCTTGCCCATGCTTTTAAGCGTCTTGCCGTCTTCGGTCGGGAAAAAGTCTTCCTTGCGGAGCTTGGTCTTGTCGTCGCCGTAGAGGGCGATTATCACGTAGTCTTCGCGCAGAATCTTGTCCACCTGCGGATCCGACCATACTCTGGCCTCCATTTCGCGGCAGTTCACGCAGCCGTGTCCCGTGTAGTCTAAAAATACCGGCTTGCCAACCTTGCGGGCGTATTCCAGCCCCTGCTCGAAATCGAAAAAGCCTTCCAGCCCGTTGGGCAGTTCGAGCATGTCGGAATATTTGACATCGTTCCGCCGTTGTTCGGGTTCTCGGACGGTATGCCGTACAGTTGTGGCGCCGAGAACGAACTCCTGCGATGTCATGGGCGGCAGATATCCGGACAACGCTTTGAGCGGTGCGCCCCACATGCCCGGAATCATGTATATGACGAACGAGAACACCGCGATGGCCAGCCCCAGCCGCAGAACCGAGAGCGGCTTGTCCTTTTCGTCGTACTTGAACCGTATCTTGCCCAAAAGATAAAGTCCCAGCAGCGAGAATGTGGCTATCCATATTGCGAGGTAGACCTCTCTGTCGAGCAGCCCCCAGTGGTATGTCTGGTCGGCTACGCTGAGGAACTTGAATCCGAGAGCCACCTCGACGAATCCGAGCACCACCTTGACCGAGTTGAGCCACCCGCCGCTCTTGGGAAGCCTGTCGAGCAGCGAGGGAAACAGAGCCAGAAGCGTGAACGGCAATGCGAAGGCGGTCGAAAACGCCAGCATCGTGACTACCGGCTGCCATACCATTCCCGAAGTGGAGTTTATCAGAACGGTGCCGACGATAGGTCCCGTGCAGGAGAACGAAACGAGCACCAGCGTGAGAGCCATGAAAAAAGTGCCGGCCAGTCCGCCGCGGTCGGCCTTGCGGTCCGTATCGTTCACTATGCGGCTGGGCAGAGTGATTTCGAACGCTCCGAAAAACGATGCGGCGAATATCATGAATACGACAAAAAACAGTATGTTGGGTATCCAGTGCGTGGCTATCCAGTTGAAAATGTCGGCCGTCACGGCCTGACCTCCCACTATGCGCGTGATGAGGATTATTATTCCTATGGGGACGGTGTAGAGCGCTATAATGAACAGTCCGTAGAATACGGCACGTATGCGTCCGCGGGCTGGGCTGCCGCCGTTTTTAAGGAAGAACGACACGGTCATTGGCACCATCGGGAATACGCACGGGGTGAGCAGCGCGGCAAGTCCCCACAGTATGGCTTCTATGACGGACGCCCACAGCGAACCGGTTTCTTTTGGTCCGGTGCTCTGTGGCTCGATGCTCGCAGCTTCCGCAGCGCCGTAGCCGATGTTTACGGAAAATTCGTATTCGGTCGGGGGCAGGCACTCGTTCGTTTCGGGATTGCAGGCCACCCATTCGACCGTTCCCGCCAGAACGCCGCCCTTGCCGTTCAGTTCGACCAACTGTGAAAAAATAGCCTGATTTTCGAAATATCCGACCTCCATGCCGAAAATATCGTCGAACACGCGCACCGGCTCCGACAGCGCCCGCATTTCGCCCACCGGCGTTACGGTGCTGCTCGGCGTCAGCGAGAAGCTCACAGGCACGGGGCCTCCGTCGTAGGGCCCCAAGTCGTAGAAATGCCACGGGGACTGGATGTCGGCAGTGAACCGCACCTGAAAAAGATTGTTTTCCGTATGCAGAACCTCCGTCGTCCATTTTATCGGTTGCGGCATCTGTGCGAGAGCGATTTCGCACAGCAGTGCGGAGAAGAGCAGAGCCAAAATTCTTTTCATCGGTTTTGATGCTTGATTAAGAATGTTACCAAAGCGCAAGTTACTAACTTTTTTTCATTTTTCGGCGTCGGTGCGGTACGGATTTTGTCCTTGTGCAAAATAGTTGAACCTATAAAAATCGACAGGTCATGAGTAAATATCAAGTCAGCATCGAGCGGCTCAATGGCGCCGTCGGGCTGGAAATTTCCACGCTTTTGCAGTATTTCTATTTCCATACCCATTTGGAAGACAAGGGCTATAAATACCTTGCCAAACTTATGAAGCAGATTTCGATTGCCGAAATGCTGCATGTGGAGATGCTCGCCGAGAGAATACTGTTTTTGGAGGGCGAGGTGGAGATGAATCCGGCTCACCGGACAGTTCCCGAAACCGACGTGAAGCGTATGCTCGAAATGGCCATTGCCCTCGAAGAGAGCACTGTGGACAACTACAACAAGTGGGCTCGGGAATGCAGCGAAGCTATGGATTCCGTTTCGCACAAGATGTTTCAGGATATAATCGCCGAGGAGGAGGTGCATCTCGACGATTTCCGCCGCGAACTGGACAAGATGAGAGCCTACGGAGACAACTATCTTGCCTTGCAATCTATCGCCGACGGCAAGAGCTCGGCCAAGGACGTTAAGCGGCGCAACGAAAAGAACGAATAGGCGGACTGCCTATTGATTTTCACGATTCCGCCCCTGCCGGATATTTTCCAGCAGGGGCGGAAAGTGTTTTGCGATGCGTTTATTTTACTATGTTCGGACGTTCGAGACCGTAATCCTTGATTCTGTCCTCGCGTTTGAGAAGCAGGGCGAAGACTATGGACAGCAGGCCGCACAGCGCGAAAATAAGCATCGGCAGCGTGTAGTCGTAGCTGGTGGTTACGATGCCGTCTATTTCCCTTTGGCCAGTGATGCAGTATTTGTCCAGCACGAAACCTATGAGCATGGGTACGAACGACAGGCCCCAGTTCTGTATCCAGAATATCATCGAATATGCCGTTCCGAGTTTGTTGAAGGGGATTATTTTTGCGACCGAAGGCCACATGGCCGAAGGCACCAGCGAGAATGCCGCTCCGAGAATCAGCGTCAGAACCACGGCCACCCAGCTCTGTGTGAGCGTCGGGATGGCGAACAGCAGGTGCACGGCCGCCAGCATCACCGAACCTATTACCATAATCGTCGCTCCCTTGCCCTTGTGGTCGTAAATCGAACCGAACAGAGGCGTGAGCAGAATGTTGCCGAATGGCAGCAGTCCGGGAATGACGCCGGCGAAGTCGGGAGCCACGTCGAATTTCTGAATCATCAGTTCGGTGGCGTATTTCAAGAACGGGAATACGGCCGAATAGAACAGGATGCAGAGAATCGTTATGTACCAGAATGCGCGTATGCGTGCGATGGCCAGTATGTCGGAAAACTTGAACTTGTCCTCTTCCGAACGCCCTTCGGCCTTCTCGGCCTCGCGGGTCTGGGCGTCGAGTTTCCGGTCCATGATTATGAATACCAGAAAAGTCATCAGGCCGATGCAGAGCAGCAGCAGGCAGAGCAGCAGCGGTGCGCTCGGGTGTCCCATGGCTTTGGCGTAGGGCAGCGAACCGAACATGGCGATTGCCGTGCCGATGCGTCCGGTGGCCGTGTTCAGCCCGATGGCAAGGGCCAGCGACCGTCCGGAGAACCATTTGACCACCACCTTGTTGGCCGTGATGCCTATCATTTCGATGCCCACTCCGAGAACGGCGAATCCGAGCGTGGCCAGCAGGACCTGTTTCTTGATGCTGAAAATCGTCCATCCGAAAATGGTGGGCGAGACAATCTGGTTGCCGAAGTCTGTGGCGACGGCCATGTATTTTATGCACGTTCCCACGAGCATTATCACTACGGCCAAAACGCCCGTGAAACGTGCCCCCTTGCGG
>ERZ857629.3707-NODE-3707-length-12574-cov-2.866203_pt1 | contig 12574 bp, 10 predicted proteins | sample MGYA00519700_ERZ857629 | MGnify/ENA primary metagenome ERZ857629 (study PRJEB31778, sample SAMEA3449351) | human gut metagenome | biome: human gut; feature: human-associated habitat; material: faeces | place: United Kingdom | collected 2010/2012 ... | reverse complement strand
ACCACCTGCTGTATAACGAGCAAAAAGGCGGGATTTGCGAAAAATGCGTGGGCAAAGGAAAGGCAGGCTGTATTAGGAATAAGTGCATACACGGATCGACGGTCAAAAGCATCATCGGAGCGGCCGAATGGCTTTTTTACAGGATAAAAAAGACCTATAAAAAGGTGGATGTCTTTATCTCTCCCGGTAATTTTCATTATTCAAAGCTGTGCCGACAGACCGGGGCTTTTTGAAGGCAAAACCGAGGTCGTGCGCAACTACGTCACCGAAAGAAGACTTCCCGAAAATGCCGAAAGCAACTTTGATTTTCCATATGTTGTTTTCGCCGGGAGGCTGAGCAAGGAAAAGGGAACCGACATTCTTGCAAAAACCGCAAAGCTGCTGCCCGATGTTAAATTCGTCGTTATGGGCGACGGCCCCGAAAAAGCGGCCTTCGACAACATCGAAAATGTCGTTGCAACAGGCTTTGTCAGCGGTGCGAAGCTTGACGAAAACATCGCCTTTGCAAAGGCCCTGCTGCTGCCGTCGGTCTGTTTTGAAAACTGCCCGATGTCCATTCTCGAGGCAGAAATGTTCTCGGTGCCCTGTGTTACCATGAATATGGGAGGCATGGCCGAGCTTGTGGAGGACGGAAGGACGGGACTGCTTTCAGGAGGAGTCGACGCCGAAAGCTTTGCTGCGGCGGTAAGGGATATTTTGTCCGACGAAAAACGCCTTGAAGCCATGAGAGAAAACTGCAAAAAGAAGTCGGAACAGAATCTGACCCTTGATACCTACTGCAAAAGGCTTTTGGAAATTTACAGGGCGGCGGGGGAAAAGCAATGCCGAAAATAAGCGTGATAGTGCCCGTCTATCGGGTGGAAAAATATCTTGGGCGCTGTGTAAATTCGCTGCTTGGCCAGACCCTTTCCGACATTGAAATAATTCTTGTGGACGATGGCTCTCCCGACGGCTGCCCCGCCCTTTGTGACGAGTTCGCAAAAAAGGACGGCCGTATAAAGGTTCTGCATAAAGAGAACGAGGGACTCGGCCTTGCCAGAAATTCGGGAATGAGCCTTGCGGTCGGCGAATATATCGCCTTTGTTGATTCCGACGACTATGTAAAGAGCGAAATGTATCGCACCCTTTACGAGGCGGCGCAGAGGGAAAATGCCGACATCGCCATGTGCGGGCTGTGCTGTATCGGCGGAATAATGAGCGCAAAGGAAAACGACGTTCAGAACATAAACTGCTTTGACGGGTATACCGTTTTCGACGGCAAGGAAGGCATAGACCGCCTTATGCTCGACATTTCGGGCGCTCTTCCGAAGGAAGACCAGGACAGCAGATACGGCTTCAGCAGCGTTAAAAACATCTACCGCAAAGAGGTGCTTGAAAAGAACAGAATAAGATTTCTTTCGGAAAAAGAGGTCATGAGCGAGGATGTTTTTTTCCTGCTTGATTTTCTCGACAAATGCGAGTGTGCCGTGGGTGTGCCGGGAGCCTTTTACTGCTATTGCCGAAACGGTCAGTCGCTGTCAAAAAGCTATCGGAGCGACCGCTTTGAAAAGTGCAGGCTTATTATCGACGGTATAAACGGGGTGCTTTCAAAGCGAATGGACGAGAGCGTTTATAAAATATACACCGATCGATTGTTCCAGGCCTATGCCAGGGCGGCCTGTATGCAGGAAGTTCAGTTTGCGCCGTCAAACGGCATTGATAAAAAGGAGCTTGACAGGCGCCTTAAAGCCATATGCAATTCAAAGAGGCTTAAAACCACCCTTAAAAATTATCCGTGGCACAAGCTGCCCTTTACCCAGGCGGCCTTTGCCTTTACAATGAGGTTTTCCCTTGTCGGGCTTCAAAAGCTTCTTGTTAAAATGAAAGGCAAAGGAGGATAAATTTTACGGGTCGGGCACCGCGGAAGGCAAAGAGACGGATCCCGTTAAAATTTCCGCGGTAATGCCCAAGGTAAGGATAACCGCGCAATTTCGTAAAAACCGAGAAATGGAGAAAGATATGTACTTTTCTGTGATAGTCCCCATATACGGTGTGGAAAAATATATAAGAGAATGTGTCGACAGCATACTTTGTCAGGATTTTTGCGACTTCGAGCTTATACTTGTGGACGACGGCTCAAAGGATAACTGTCCCGCCATATGCGACGAATACGCCGAGCGGGACGGCAGGGTAAAGGTCATACACAAGCAAAACGGCGGCCTTGTGTCGGCGCGGCAGGAGGGACTGCTTGCCGCAAAGGGAAAATACATAATAAATGTCGACGGAGACGACAGCATCGAGCCGGGTTATTTTAAAAAGGCCTGCGAGCTTTGCGAAAAATATGATCCTGACATTATATCATTCGGAATATATTACGATTACGGCGGTAAAAAGGTGTTTGATCCCGAGCCTGTGGAAAACGGGCTTTACACCGACGAAAGGTTAAAGGAAATACACAAAAAAATGCTGCTTACAAAGGATATGAAGCATATGCACTATTTCCTTTGGGCAAAGGTGTTTAAAAAGCAGGCGGTTTTTGACTGTCAGCAAGCGGTCGACAGAAGAATTTCCATGGGTGAGGATGTGACCTGCCTTATTCCTGCATACCTTAAAGCAAAGCGGATATATATATCGGACGAGGCTGTGTATAACTGCCGCTGCCGAAACAATTCCATGTCGAGAAGCTATAAGCAGAGTCATTTTGATGATATAAGGCTCGGAGTATTGCGGCTTTTAGAGGCGGGAAAAGAAGCAGGAGAAACGACGGGCGCCGATGAAAATTTCAATGGCGCGGTCGACCGATATGCTGCCTTTATGTTTTTTGTCATTTTCGCCTGCGGGGCGCAGCAGGGAGAAAAAAACGTCTGTAAATATGCGAAAAGCATTTTCGACGGCTGCTTTTGCGATGCTTTTGAAAGGGCAGAGTTTTCGGAAATAACCGTCAAGAGCAAATGGGCGGTTTCGCTGCTTAAAAAGAAGAAATATAAGACCGCATATACCTTTTTAAGGCTTTGCGGAAAACTTAAAGGCAAAGGATAAAATAACAAAAATGAAAAATGTCACACCTGATATTTCGGTGGTAATGGCCGTTTACAACGGCGAAAAATTTTTAAAAGAGACCCTCGACAGTATTCTTTCTCAGACCTTTGAAAATTTTGAGGCCGTGGTGATAGACGACTGCTCGACCGACGGCACGGCCGATATTCTAAAGGTCTACAGCGAAAAGGACGGCCGTATAAAGGTCTTTAAAAACGAGACCAATATGAAGCTTGCAAGGTCATTAAACCGAGGCATAGAGCTTGCGCAGGGAAAATACATCGTCAGAATGGATGCCGACGACATATGTCTTAAAAACAGATTAGAACGGCAATTTTCCTTTATGGAAAGCCACCCTAAAACCGACCTTTCCTTTTGTAAATTCTTTTCCTTTCACGACGGAGAAACAATTCCCGGGTGCGTCGGCCGCAAGACCGATAAAGACAGCATAAAGGCTATGTTTTTGTTTTTCTGCCCGGTGCTTCATCCCGGGGTTATAGTGAAATCGTCGGTTATGAAAAAATATAAATACGACCCGAGTCACACCTGCTCGGAGGATCTTGATCTTTGGATAAGGATGGTGTGCGATGGGGTGAGCATTTCCTCAAGCGGCGATTTTCTTATGCTTTACCGTATCCATGGCGGTTCCATAACCGCCAATTCCCTTGAACGGCAAAAAAACGAGGTGCTGATTAGCGAAAAATTCTTTTACGAAAAAATGCTCGCAGGTTTTCCAAAAGAGCTGGAGCGTTTCTATATAAACGGAATTTATTTTAAAACCGATTTCGACAAAAACAAGCTTTGCGTTTTTTATAAATACATTTCCGCCGAAAACGACAAAAAAAGATCCTTTTCAAAGCAGGGAATAGTTGATTCTTTCGCCGAGATTTTGGCTGAATACAAGCGGCAGGGCAAACTCAGTTCAAAAGAAATACCCTTCATACTGCGATTCGGTGGACTTAAAATGGTAAGGGCGCTTGTCGGCAAAAAGGCAAGAGCGAAAAATGACATAAAATCGGCGCGGCAGGCGGCGGCCGAAAACGGATTTGTGCTAAATAGAGAGGAAAACGGTCTGCCGATATATTGTTTGGAGAAGAGATAAGATGAAAAGTAGTAATATTTTAACCGTTGTGGTGCTTGCGGCGGTATTCATTGTGCTGCTGGGACTTGGAATGTTTTTCATTCTGCGTGCCCTTAAACACTTTGGCGAAAAAAAGCCGACCGATTTCAAACCGCTGCTTAGCGTGCAGAAAAAATACGACAAAATACGGCGGGTAACAAGAATCCCCTGCGGCGTTATTTACATTATGTCCTCGGACGATAAAAGCGCCCTTTCCCATAAGGGCGGGCACAGTCTTGCATATACCCGCCTTGAGGATACGGTGCTTGCCTCTTTCGACGGGCGGGATGATGCCGTTTCGAGAATAAAGAACGGTGAGTTTCTGGTGCTTACGAGAATGAGCGAATCCCGTCTTGCGGCGGTTATCGGGCAGATAAATCAGGATGTCCTGCTCTTTTCAAAGACCCATCCCGGTGAGCCTTCGCTGACGCTGAGCTTCGGAGCCTACCTTATCCCGGCAGGAAACATAGATTTTGAGGAAACGGTGTCGAGGGCAAAGATAGCCTGCGCCGAGGCCAAAAACAGCAAGCGGGATTACGTGGCATGGGATTATAACCTTCAGACAGATTACGAAAATCACGTGGCCGTTGAAAAGGATCTGCGAAGCGGTGTTGAAAACAACAATTTCTTTTTGGAATTTCAGCCCATAATCGATATTTCCAGCGGTAACATCATCGGCGGCGAGGTGCTTACAAGGCTCAACGCCAACTCAAAGGTGCTTCTTCCGGCCGATTTTATCGCAGCGGTCAAGGACAGGAATATGGATGCCGAGTTTGACTTTTTCGTGCTGGGAAAGATGTGCCAGTGGATATCGGCACATGAAGATGTGTGCAAACGCATAAGCTATATTTCGGTCAATTTTTCGAGAATAACCCTTTCACAAGAGAACACAGGACAAAAAATTCTCGAAACGCTTGAAAAATACGGCGTTGCAAAGCCATTTGTGGCGGTGGAACTACTTGAAAATATCGGAGAAAACAAGTATAATACAGAAAACATACAGAAAAATCTGGCACAGCTTAAAAATGCCGGCATAGCCATACTGCTGGACGATTTCGGAGACGGATACAGCTCCTTCGATGATCTTAAAAATTATTCGGTCGACGCTATTAAGATCAGTAAGACCATTGTCGAGAATGTCTCCAGTCAGATAGGCCTGAGAGTCTTTAAGAGTATGATAAATGTGGCAAAAAATATGGGTGTGGTTATTGTTTGCGAGGGCGCAGAAACCCTTGAACAGATAGAAATTTTAAGAGACTGCGGAGTGGTTTTTGTACAGGGATATTATTTTTACCGCTCGGTCAGTCCCGACCAGTTTGAAAAGGCAATTATAAAAAACAGAACAAGACAAGGAGATAACTGATTATGAAAGTAAGCTTATTCGGATATAACCGCAAGGAGACCGACGATTATTTTGACTATCTTACAAAAACCAATGCCGAGCTGTCACGGCAGATCGAGGAGCTTGAGCAAAAGGTGGCTGAAATGGAAAAATCCCTTTCTGAATACCGTGACCTCGATGGGGTAAACAAAAAGGAGATAGAGGTGCTCAACGAAAAGCTGACCGGATATGAGCTGACCGAGGATGATTATAAGCGCCAGTTGGACGAGCTTACCCGCCAGCTCAATGCTAAGGCCGATATGCCCGACACCGAGAAGCTTGGCATAATTTTTGCCGTTGCCTACCGCGACATAGAAAACAAAAACAAGGCGGTAAGTGAAAAGATAAGAGAATATGCTAATATGATGTTCAACCGTATGGCAAAATATCAGAATGAGGTGGCCGATATTGTCGATTCGGTCAACGAGATGCAGAAGAAGCAGAAGGAAGCGTTGACAAAGTTATGCGGCGAGGCGGTTGAAAAGCTTGATATGCTGACCGCTGCATCGGATCAGACCATAAGGGATATGCACAAGATCGAAACCAGCCGCGACGCCATTACCGGTCAGATTGAAAATATGATAAGCGAGACCATCGACACACAGAAAGCCCTTAATTCCCGCACTGATTTTTAAGCTGTGAGTCGATTGGTGCTTCTAGATCGGCAATGTACGACATAATTTGCTTTTTGCTGTTGGAGAAAATGAAAGACTGAAGGATATTGTTATGTCTGAAAAAACTTTAATGCCCGAAAAGTTTTTTGCGCTTTTAAAATCTAAAATTAATAAGATCCGTACGACCGCCTTTTTGTCGGCGCTGCTTTGCGGAATTGCTGCCCATTTTTACCGAATTACCAACTGGCTTCCCAATTGGGATTCCCTGGTCTTTCGCAACGACCCTCAGCATATGGAACCCCTCGGACGGTGGTTTTTATCCTTTGCCTCAAGTTTAAGCACGGGGTATGAACTGCCTTGGCTTAACGGAATTTTGGCACTGCTTTTTGTGGCGCTGGCATCTGTATTTGTGTGTGAGACGCTTGATGTTAAAAAGCGGGCGTCGGCCGCCATGATAGGCGGAATGACCGCTGTATTCCCCACCGTTATATCCACCTTTACATATTGCTATGTTGCCGATGCTTACTGCCTGTCTTTCCTTTTTGTGTGCATCGCCTGCTTTCTTCTGACACGCAAAAAAGGTGTTTTGAACACTGTCGCTGCGGTGGTGCTTATGACCCTGTCGCTGGGCATATATCAGGCCTATATTATGGTGGCTGTGGCGCTTCTTACCTGTGTGCTCATTCTCGGCCTTGTCACAAAAGCCGACAGTCACCTATGTTCTCTTAAAAAGCTTGCGAAATACGCCCTGTGCGTTGTGGCGGCGGTTCTGTGTTACTATCTTATCTGGCAGGCGGTAATGGCGCTCGGGCATATGTCGCCGTCGGATTATCAGGGTATTTCACAAACCACCGAGCTTAAAAACTTTTCTCTTTCCTTTGCTGTGAGCGCATCACTTTATTACTTCTATAAATTCTTTGTGGATTTTTCCACCGGCATAAATGTTTATTCGATCGTTAATCTGGCAATTTTTGCCGTGGTGGGAGCGGGATATGTAGCCTTGGCGGCCAAAAAGGTCAGAGGATGGGCGCTTCCGCTGCTAATCGCATATGTTATATCGGTGCCCTTCGGTTGCTCGGCCATTTATTTTGCAAAAAGCAGTCTTGATTATCATACCCTTATGAAAATGAGCTTTTTCGTAGTATATATATATCTGATAATGCTTTATGAAAAACTGGAATTTAAAATTCAGCCTTTAAACGCCGTCAAATGTTGGGCAATAGTCGGACTGTGCGCCGTTATGATATATTCAAACATCTGTACCGCAAATGTGGCCTACCACAAGCTTCAGATGGCCTTTGAAAAATCCTACGGAATACTGGTCAGAATATCCGACCGCATCGAGCTGCTCGACGGCTTTGACAGGGCAGAGAGAATATTGGTTATCGGAAGACTTGAAAATTCCGACGATTATTCCATCGATTTCCCGCCCGAGATAACCGGCACAACCAACGGACTTATCGTGCGTCACGACGACGAGGTGGTGGGGCAGAGCGTAATGACATCGGCCCTTAACGATTACTGTGATCTATCCCTCGATTTTGTTTCCGGAACCGAGGCGCAGAGAATTGAAAGCCGCCCGCAGATCGCGGCAATGCCCTGCTGGCCTAATGAAGGCTCGGTCGTTAAAACCGAGGACGGAATTATCGTTGTTAAGCTGAGCGAGCCCCTCGTCGGAAAAACCGAGACCACGTCCGACGGTACAGCTGAATAACAGGATCCATGGACCTGCGGCAGGACTGAAAGCGCCGCAAAAATCAGCAAAAAACAGTCGGTTAACAGTCGATCAACAGTCGAAAACCCGTTTGTCGAAATTTCGCTGAAAAAATCGTTTAAAGGCGGTTTTGAAAAAGGGAGAAAGGGGAGTATCAAGTGGGATTTGAACCGCACATTTATTATTGCGCCGATGATTTCGGCCTGACCGAAAAGAGCTGCGTCCGTATTGAAGAATGCTTTAAAAAGGGCTGCTTAAATAAAATAAGCGTGCTTTCAAACGCTCCTGTTTCCGACATAAAACAAAAAACCGACAGGCTTTTCGGCGCAAGACTTTGCATCCACCTTAATTTTGTCGAGGGGCACTGCGTCGGGCAAAAAGAAAAGCTTTCCCTTTTGACCGATAAAGACGGAAATTTCAAATATTCCTTTGTGGGTCTTTTGAAGCTGTCGATTTTTAAGAGAAAAGAATTTATCCGCCAGATAAAACACGAAATGGCGGCGCAGATAGAAAAAATGCGCTCGGTTTTCGGTCAGGATGCGCCGGTCTTTTTGGACAGCCATCAGCACACTCATATGATACCCGCCGCTTTTTCCGCCCTATGCGAGGTTTTAGATGAACAGGGAACAGCGGCAGATTACATAAGGATTCCTTGCGAGCCGACAACCCCGTTTTTAAAAACTCCCTCACTTTATTTGCGGTATCTTTCAAAAAATCTTATAAAACAGATGCTGCTTAATTTTTTCGGCCGTATAAATCGGAAGAAATTCAAAAAAACAGGAGCAAAAACAGCGGCTTTTTTCGGAATAATGTTTTCGGGAAATATGGAGCAAAGGACGCTCGAAAAGCTGCTGCCCAAATATGTTGACTACGCCCAAAAGCGCGGCTGCGACATCGAGGTGCTTTTCCACCCCGGTTTTGTAGAGACTGATGAGCAAAATGAAATTCCGGGCAACATAAAATTCAAGGGTTTTTACCTTTCAGTGGGCAGGAAAAATGAGTATAGGGCTGTTATATCGCTGAAGTAAACGGTACCCGACCGCAGTAATTTTTACGAGACAATAAAAAAGGAGCAACGGTGAAAATCCGTTGTTCCTTTTATTTTTTTATTGGGCTTTTTGTTTCCTTAAAACGTTTGTGGCGAGGGTCCATTGGTGCCTCTGCTTTTTTAGATTGTATCCGCTTTATTCGTCGAGAAATTCGTCGATGATATATCTCGGGCGGGCCTGCACCTCTTCATATATCCGCGCAATGTAATGCCCGATTATTCCAAGGGTCAGCATTATTATACTTCCGATAAAAAGCAGCAGGAATATGACGGTGGTCATACCTTCAATGGCTCTGCCGACTATCTTGTCAACCAGGCTCCATATGCCCACGATTATCGAAATGATAAAAACCAGCGCTCCGCACCAAGTCACCATCTGCATGGGGTGGGTGGTAAAGCTCGAAATGGAGGTCATGGCATATTTAAAAAGCTGCTTGGTTGACCACTTTGAGCTGCCGCCGATCCTTTCCCGTACGTCGTATGTCACCGATGTGCTTTTGTATCCAACCCATGACGAAAGGGTGCGGAAAAACATTTTGTGCTCGGGCATTTTTGCCAGCGTGTTGACCACCTTGCGGTCGAGCAGTTTGAAGTCGGAGGCGTTGCGCATATCTATCTTGGTTATTTTGGACATTATGTTGTAAAAGAAATTTGCAAAGGTGCGGTGCAAAACGCCCTCCCGACCGCGGCAGGATTTTACCCCTTCAATGACCTCAAAGCCCTGTTCCCACAACCGATACATCTCGGGCAGCTTTTCGGGCGGGTGCTGAAGGTCGCAGTCCAAAACGGCCGCACAGTCGCCTTTGCAGTGTTTAAGACCGGCAAAGATTGCCGCGTCCTTTCCGAAGTTGCGGGTAAATCTTACGCCCTTTATCCGGTTGTCCTTTTGGTGTTCGTCGCAAATGATCTGCCAGGATCTGTCCCTTGAACCGTCGTCCACAAAAACCATTTCAAAGGCAATATGTTCGTCGGTCAGTATCCTTTTTATTTCTTTTACCGCCCCGGAGACGGTTTCCTCTTCATTATAAACGGGAATGACGATCGAAAGCATTTTAGTCCCCACCGTTCCTTAAAATGTCATAAACTGATCAAAATAATTATATAACATTTTTTCCCGTTTTGCAACAAAAACCTCAGAGTTTTTAACAGGGCTTTTGCGAAAAAAGATTAGCTGTAAAAGCTTAATACTTTGACAAAATAAAATCAAAAAATGTCTGCTTCTTTGTCTGTTTGCCCGGGGGGCGCTCCTCGCTATTTAAAGCGAAGAAGAACGGCATCCGCTCCCGATATTTGAAGTTGCCACCGGAAAAATGCGAGGCCTCTTGGCAGCGGCCCGATTTAGAGCAGGCAGAGCTGCCGGAGATTATGACCGCGCAGACAGCGGCAGAACTTGTCGGACACAACCCGCAGCACATTCACGAATGAATACGGGAAGAAATTCTAACAGGCATCAAGCTTGGCAGTATACGGTACTTTGCCAAAACGAAACTTGTCTTTTGGGTCTTGTCTTTTCGGAGTGCCCATGTTAAAATATTTATAATAGAATAAAGGAGGTCGATCGCAATGGATCAAAGTCTTTCCCCGTTGTTTACTCCCTGGAAAATCGGAAACTGTGAAATCAAAAACCGTTTTGTTCTCACCAGCATGGGCGGAACGGATCTGTTCGGCTGGATGGAAAAAAACCATTTTGACAAGGATGGCGCACGCTTTATTATGGAAGTCGCCAAGAACGATGCAGGTCTTGTTATGCCCGGATGTCAGCCGGTCTACAACCCCATGTTCGGCCAGTGGCTGCACAAGAATAAGAAGATGTTCGCTGATCTGAAAAAATGGATGCCGGAATTCCACAAGACCGGCGCAAAGCTCTTTGTACAGCTGACGGCGGGCTTTGGCCGTTCCTTTACCATCAGCAAGATGATGGAGAACCTCTACACAAACAAATTCCTGCGCGTTGTCAGTAAGCCTTTTATGGATCTCGATAAAATAACCGCATCAGCCAGCCCCTCTCCGAACCGCTGGTCAGACAAGGTGCCCTCCCGTGAAATGACGGTTGAGGAAATCCGCCGTTTTGTCGATGCCTTTGCACAAAGTGCCAAGCTTCTGAAGGATGCGGGGGTGGACGGCGTTGAGGTTCATGCCGTGCACGAAGGGTATCTTCTCGATCAGTTTACACTGCTGTATGTCAATAAACGCACGGACGAATACGGCGGTTCCTTTGAAAACCGTTATCGCTTTGCAGTAGAGATCGTGCAGGCAATCAAAAAGGCCTGCGGCAATGATTTTCCCGTTTCTCTGAGATACAGTGTGCTATCAAAGACCAAGGGTTTCCGTAAAGGAGCTCTGCCAGGGGAGGACTATGTTGAGGCAGGCCGCGATATGGCGGAGTCGGAACGGGCCGCAAAATATCTGCAGGATGCGGGCTATGACTGTCTGCACTGCGACAACGGTACCTATGATGCCTGGTACTGGGCGCATCCTCCTGTCTATATGCCGGAAAACTGCAACCTCGCCGATGTTGAACATATTAAAAAGTTTGTAGACATTCCTGTAATTTGCGCCGGACGGCTTGATCCCCGCACGGCGGCGGAGTCCGTCGCAGCAGGGCAGCTTGACGGTGCCGGTTTTGCCCGTCCCTTCCTTGCCGACCGGCAATGGATCGTCAAATTGAAGGAAGGTAGGGAAGAGGATATCCGTCCATGTATTCTCTGCCACAACGGCTGCTTCAATATGTGTCACTACAAAGGCGTTCCGAACGATCAGGATCTTTCGGACAGTCTGCACCTTGCCCGCTGTGCCGTCAATGCCGAAACCATGCAGTGGAATAAGCATTACATCCGCCAAGCATCCTCTCCGAAGACGGTGCATATCATCGGCGGAGGTATCGGTGGAATGGAGACCGCCCGTGTGCTCAAACTGCGCGGACATAATCCGATAATTCATGAAAAAACCGGCGAGCTCGGCGGAGCATTTATCGCGGCCAGTGCCGAATCCTACAAGGGCAAGCTGCGTGATCTGCTTGCCTGGTACCGTCGTCAAATGGCGGAGATGGAAATTGAAGTGCATCTGAACGAGCAGGTAAAGGATGTTTCGGCATTCCGGGGACATCCCGTTATTGTCGCCACCGGTGCAACGCCGCGCATTCTGCGTCGTGTTCCGGGACACGAAAAGATGATTGAGGCGTGTGAATATCTCCGCGGCGCACCGACCGGGGAAACCGTTGCCGTCATTGGCGGGGGACTTACCGGCTCGGAAATTGCCTATGAACTCGCCCTACAGGGCAAGAAGCCCGTTATTGTTGAAATGAAGGATGATCTGGTCAGTCAGAAGGGTGTATGTCTTGCGAATTCTTCCTATCTGCGTGAGTGGTTTGAGCTGCACAAGGTGCCTGTTTATCTTCAAACGGTCCTTAAAGAGGTGCGCGACGGAAGCATACTCTGCACCGAAAAGGACGGGAAGGAACTGGAAATCCCCTGCGACAGCGTGATTTCATGTGCAGGATACATCTCTGCACCGCTTCCGGAGGCAGGAAAGGCCAGGCTTGTGGGCGATTGCCGTCAGGTCGGAAATTTGCGCAGTGTCGTTTGGGATGCCTATGAAGCGGCAATGAAGATCTAAGAAAGGAATGGGCAGCAATGGAATATAAAATGAAACTCACACCCGAGCAGCAGGAGATCCTGAACGG
>ERZ857629.3705-NODE-3705-length-12575-cov-9.173722_pt1 | contig 12575 bp, 9 predicted proteins | sample MGYA00519700_ERZ857629 | MGnify/ENA primary metagenome ERZ857629 (study PRJEB31778, sample SAMEA3449351) | human gut metagenome | biome: human gut; feature: human-associated habitat; material: faeces | place: United Kingdom | collected 2010/2012 ... | reverse complement strand
AAGAAATTAAAACAGAATCCAAGTTATTGATATAGTTGCCATAAGCTTTTCATTCACATGAAATCATTTTAAGGTAATAAGGGTTCAGGATCCTGAACAGACAAATTATAATAGCTCATAATTTAGTCTGCCCTGCCAAGACTGCCAAGGTGAGCGCACATCATTGCACAGCAAATTGGAACTTTTGATGTTTCAGCACTGCGTAAGCCTTTGTGCAGTCTTGGCTATAACTAAAAAGAACCTTCTGTAAATTGGTCTACTTCCTATTATTTGAGAACTGATACGTTACTATCAATTCCATTTTAATTCAAGTTCCTATTTCTTAATAGTTAGCAATAAACTTTTTGTTGTATCTTTGCACCAACAAAGTTAAGTAATTTGGAATTAGCAAGCAACAAAGCGTTTATAAAACGCGCTTCTATCCTCAAAAAACAGAAATAATAATAACATTACAATAAACTCGGCATGAAAAAGTCCCTGACCAAACTGTTTGTTGCATCAATGATGCTCGGCGTAACTTTTAGTATTTACAGCTGCAATTCCAAAGGAGAAAAAGCATCTGCCACATCAAAGAACAATCAAGTTAACACTAAAAGCGATAAAGAAGAAAATGGAAAAATCGCTTATGTGTGCATTGACAGTATAATAAACAATTACGAATTCTGCACAGAGCACAGTAAAGTTCTGGAGAAACGCATGAACAATATAAAAGCTACTCTTGCATCCAAGGGTAAAGCTTTGCAAAACTCCGCAATAAACTTCCAGCAAAAAGTACAATCAGGAGCAATTACTTCGCAAGAGCAGGCACAAAAGATTCAAGCCTCTTTACAAAAGCAACAAATGGAATTAGAAAACCTTCAGGACAAATATTCTGCACAGTTTGAAAAAGAACGTCAGAAATACAACGAAGAAATGAAAGATTCTATTGAGAATTTCCTGAAAGACTACAACAAAGACCACAAATATGCCATGATACTGAGCAAAGTGGAAAACAATATTCTTTACGCCGACAAAAGTTTGGACATAACGGAAGACGTTCTCAACGGACTAAACAAACGCTACAAATCTTCAAAAGACAAGCAAGTTAAAAAGCAGAAATAATGGTTCACAACTTTGTCAAGATTGCCGGTGCCATTCCACATGTTGCGGTTGGGAATTGCAATTATAATACCAGGCAGATAATAAATCTTATAAAACAAGCAGAAGAAAAAGGGGTGGAAATAGTCTGCTTCCCCGAGCTTTGCATTACAGCATATACTTGTCAAGATTTATTTGAAAGCACACTGCTACTTGACAAAGCAATAGAGAATATCTACAATATAATAGAGGCAACAAAGCACTCGGACATTATATCAATTGTTGGTGCGCCTATAAAAATAAACACCTATCTTGCGAATTGCGCAATAGTTATACAACAAGGAAAAATTCTTGGCATTGTTCCTAAAACATATCTGCCCAATTACAAAGAGTTTTATGAGAAACGTTGGTTTGCCTCAAGCGATGAGATTCCAAACAGCATAATAAATATTTGTGGTCAGACAGTAAACGTCAATACTAATCTCCTTTTCCAAACAGAGCATGCGACTTTCGGTATCGAAATATGCGAAGACATGTGGGCACCAATACCTAAAAGCTCTCATCTTGCACTTGCCGGCGCAGATATTATTTTTAATCTGAGCGCAGACAACGAATGCACAGGAAAATATGATTATGTAAAGTCTCTTGTCATAGGACAAAGCGGACAAACCATATCCGGTTATTTATTTACAAGTTGCGGTTGGGGAGAAAGTACACAAGATGTAGTTTTTGCAGGGAACATTTTTATCTGTGAAAACGGGAAACTTTTGGCACAAAGCAAAAGATTTTCTACCGAGGAACAACTTACAGTAAGCGAAATAGACACAGAATTAATTCACCACGAAAGACGAGTAAACACAACTTTTAGACACTGTGCTCAAAATAATATTTCTCTCAAAGATTTTATTGTAATCCCTGCTTCGAAGCAAAAATCCTCAAACCAAAGTCTTACACGTGCTATTGCCCCATTACCTTTTGTTCCAACAAAAGAAAACTTTGACGACAGATGTCGCGACATTGTAAATATTCAAGCCTTGGGACTTGCAAAAAGAATCTCGCACATAAATGCCAAATCCGCAGTAGTCGGCATTAGCGGCGGATTGGATTCAACATTGGCTTTGCTTGTTTGCGTAAAAGCTTTTACAATCTTAGGAAGAAATCTACAAGATATAATAGGCGTTACAATGCCAGGATTCGGAACAAGCAACAAAACTTACAACAACTCCATTAATCTAATGCACGAGTTAGGCGTAAACATTAGGGAGATATCTATAAAGGACGCTTGTCTTCAGCATTTCAAAGACATTGATCACAATCCTGAAATTTTTGATACTACTTACGAGAACAGTCAAGCCAGAGAAAGAACTCAAATTCTCATGGATGTCGCAAATCAAACGGGAGGCATTGTTGTCGGTACAGGAGATTTAAGCGAATTGGCTTTAGGCTGGGCAACATATAATGGCGATCATATGAGTATGTACGGAGTAAATGCTTCTATTCCTAAAACACTCATTCGACATCTTATAAAATGGTTTGCTGATAGCAGCACAAACACAGCAGAAAAAGAAACTCTTAAAAGTATAATTGAAACTCCTATCAGTCCGGAATTGATTCCTACCAACGAGAAAGGCGAAATAACACAAAAGACAGAGGATAAAGTCGGTCCATACGAATTGCATGACTTTTTCCTTTACTACACCCTCCGATACGGATTTCGTCCTTCAAAAATATTCTTCCTCGCCAAGAAAGCTTTTATAGAGACAGAAAATCCCAAATACAGCCAGGAAGTCATTAAGTATTGGATGAAAGTATTTTTCCACCGTTTCTTTCAACAGCAATTCAAAAGAAGCTGTCTCCCCGACGGACCAAAAGTTGGAAGTTGTTCTTTCAGCCCCAGAGGAGATTGGAGAATGCCCAGCGATGCAGACTCTGCGTTATGGGAAGAAGAGTGCAATCTATTATGAACTTAAAGTAAAACTGCATAGTAAAATAAAAGCAAATGAAACAGACAATATTGGTTACAGGCGGAACCGGTTTCATCGGTTCACATACAACCGTAGAACTTCAGCAGGCAGGCTATGATGTAGTAATCATCGATAACCTTTCAAACTCAAAAGCTGACGTTGTTGACGGCATTGAGAAAATAACAGGCATTCGCCCTGCATTCGAGCAAGTTGATTGTCTTGACATGCCTGCTCTCGAAGGTGTTTTCAAGAAATACCCTAACATTTCAGGCATTATCCATTTTGCGGCAAGCAAAGCCGTTGGCGAATCAGTGCAAAAACCATTGAAATACTATCGCAACAACATCGTTTCATTAGTAAACCTTTTGGAATTGATGCCCAAGTATGATGTCAAAGGTATTATATTCTCTTCTTCTTGCACTGTTTACGGTCAGCCCGACAAAGAAAACCTTCCCGTAACAGAGAAAGCTCCTATCAAGAAAGCCGAAAGCCCATACGGCAACACCAAACAGATTAACGAAGAAATAATAGAAGACGACATTAAGAGCGGTGCCCCCATTAAAGCCATACTCCTACGCTATTTCAATCCCATTGGTGCTCATCCGTCTGCTATTATTGGTGAAATGCCTAACGGTGTTCCCGCAAATCTAATTCCCTACCTCACTCAAACGGCTATCGGAATCCGCAAACAGTTGAGCATCTTCGGAGATGATTACAACACTCCCGATGGTACTTGCATTCGCGACTATATATATGTTGTCGATCTTGCTAAAGCACACGTTTGCGCCATGAAAAGAATTCTCGAGGACAAATGTCAGGAGAATGTGGAAGTATTCAATATAGGCACAGGACATGGCGTTTCCGTTATGGAACTTGTTAATACTTTCGAAAAGTGTACCGGCGTGAAACTTAACTACCAGATTGCTCCACGTCGTGCAGGCGATATTGAGAAAATATGGGGCAACGTAGATAAAGCCAACAATGTACTCGGGTGGAAAGCGGTTCATACTCTTGAAGACGCTCTTTCATCTGCGTGGAAATGGCAACTAACACTACGCGAACGCGGAATCATGTGATTTTGCAGCCATAAATCATAACAATCATATAAATCCCGCAATACAAATACACTTGTGTGTTGCGGGATTTTCTAAAAACGAGAAAGATGAACGGTGTTCCTTCCACTCCTTATTATATTTTATATGAGGACAAACTGCGCGAAAACTTGAAACTTATAAACAAGGTTTCAAGCGAATCGGGTGTGGAAATTATATTGGCTTTCAAAGCTTTTGCCTTGTGGAAGACTTTTGATATTTTCAAAGAGTATATCTGTTCTACAACGGCAAGTTCTCCTTTTGAGGCAAAGCTTGCCAATGATTATTTCGGTAGCCTTGCCCATACCTATTCTCCTGCTTATGAAGAAAACACATTCAATACAATTTTGGAGTGTTCCAAGTGTATTACGTTCAATTCTCTTTCGCAATATTCTCGCTTCTACGACAAAATTAAAGATTGGAACAGCAATCCTGCAAACCATAACATATCCGCAGGAATAAGAATAAATCCCGAGCGTTCGGAGATTGCCACCGACATCTACAATCCGTGTGCCCCCGGAACACGTTTCGGAATTTCTGCATCCGATATGCCCGCAAACTTACCTGACGGAATAGAAGGCTTTCACTGTCATTGCCATTGCGAAAACGACTCTTACGCACTCGAACGCACCCTTGACACCATAGAATCTAAATTCGGCAAATGGCTTGGAAACATAAAATGGCTAAATCTTGGCGGCGGACATTTGATGACACGCAAAGGATATGACATTAACCATCTTGTCAAAATTCTTCGAGACTTCAGACATCGCCATCCCAATCTTGAAATAATCATGGAACCCGGTTCGGCTTTTGCATGGCAAACCGGAGATTTGATTGCAAGTGTTGTTGATATTGTTGAGGACAAAGGCATAAAAACAGCTATTCTAAACGTCAGCTTTACCTGCCATATGCCCGATTGTCTTGAAATGCCTTATCAACCGGAAGTAGAAGGTGCGTTGTCTCTGGGGAATGAAATCAAAAACATTACGGATGAAAACATTTTCCGCCTTGGAGGAAACAGCTGCCTCAGCGGAGATTTCATGGGATATTGGTTGTTTCCTAACGGGCTTAATGTTGGCGACGAAATCATATTCAAGGACATGATACACTACACAACTGTAAAAACAACCATGTTCAATGGCATTCAACACCCATCCATATGCATGAAACGGCACAACGGAAACATTCAAATGCTTCGCGAATATAAGTTCGAAGATTACCGCGACATGATGGACTGACCACTGGATTCAAAACAAATACAGCACAATAACCTGTAAGCAATATGACCATGCAAAATATAAAACGTTTCGCCATTTTTGCACTTCTCGCATTTGCGACCCTTTCATCGAAAGCGCAAGGAAACATTAACGACATTTACATTGCGCAATACTGGAATATGGCGGTGGAGCAAATGCAAAAATACCGCATTCCCGCAAGCATTACCCTTGCCCAGGGAATTATAGAAACGAGTGCGGGAAGAAGCATGCTATGTACTAAAGCCAACAACCACTTCGGCATAAAATGTTCAAATGGTTGGACAGGACCTTACATGCTTGCCAATGATGACAGACCGAACGAGAAATTCAGAGCATATAAAAGCGCAAGGGAAAGCTACGAAGACCATTCCAAATTCCTGACACAGAACCCGAGATATTTTTTTCTTTTCAAATTAAATCCCAAAGACTACAGAGGTTGGGCATACGGGCTTAAAAGTGCGGGATATGCCACGAATCCGCGATACGCAGACATGCTTATCGGACTGATTGAGGATTATCAGCTGTACCGTTTCGATGATTCCCATGCCATAAACCCGCGTCAGGTACAACGAATAGAGCAACGTCAGGAACACCGTGTTTATTTCAATAATGACAACTATTACGTTATAGCCCGTGCAGGAGACACATTCAAGAGCATATCCAAAGAAACGGGTGTTTCACGGCGTAAAATCATGAAATTCAACGAGCTCGAAAAAGGATATACTTTACGGGAAGGCGATGTTGTATATCTTGAGAAGAAGAAAAAGCACGCCGAGCGTTCTTACAAAGGCAAACTCATAACTGTCTCCGCAGGCGAATCTTTCTATTCCATATCACAGCGTTTCGGAATTCAATTGAAATATCTGTATAAAATGAATAATCTGTCCCCCGATGCCGAAATCTATGCAGGACAAGAATTGTTTGTTTACAGATAAGTGAAAGTGCCGATAATTGAGGCTTGAAACATAACGCAACAACCCGCAAAAGAGGGCTTTTATAAGTCGCAATTTTCCAGCATCTTATAAAAGGCAAAAATACAAGGCACTTATTTTAAAATAAGTGCCTTGTATTTTAAAATATATGCCTTATGTTTTTTACGATAAGCCATATGTTTTTTTCGATGTTGCGGAACCTTTGTTTTTCATGCCCTTTATCGCATCATAAATTGCGGTTTCCGCATGCCGCAAACAGCAACTTAAACCGCAAAGAAAAAGATTAATATTTGCATGAATGCAAAAAAAACACTACCTTTGCACCCGTAAGTTACAGAAACAGGTTCTTACATACAAGGAAAGATGCCAGAGTGACCGAATGGGGCGGACTCGAAATCCGCTGTACGGCTTGTCCGTACCGGGGGTTTGAATCCCTCTCTTTCCGCAAAGCACGATTGAGATTTTCAATCGTGCTTTTTCTTTTGCATACCCGCACACTTGTGCCAAACAACGTTTTAGACAAATTTTCAAGCGTATGATTTTGTGGTTTGTAGGCGTTGAAGTAAATTTGCAGTAATTTTAGAAATAATAGACTATAATGCAGAAGAAATTCGAAGAACATTCAGACTTCAACCTGTCAGAAATAAATAAACAAGTCCTTGAAGAATGGGACAAAAACCACGCCTCAGAGCGCAGTGTAAGCGAACATGAGGGCTTCCCTCATTTTACTTTTTATGAAGGTCCCCCCTCTGCAAACGGACATCCGGGAATTCACCACGTTCTTGCGCGAACCATAAAAGACACAATCTGTCGCTACAAAACGATGAAAGGTTTTTATGTTCCGCGCAAAGCCGGTTGGGACACCCACGGACTTCCCGTTGAGCTTGGTGTGGAGAAAGAAATGGGAATAACCAAAGACGATATTGGCAAAACCGTTTCCATAGAAGAATACAACGCACACTGCCGCAGCAATGTGATGAAGTTTACCGCCGAATGGGAGAATCTCAGTCGCCTGATGGGTTATTGGGTTGACATGAAAAGGCCATACATAACATACGAGAACTATTACATAGAATCAGTATGGTGGTTGCTTCACAATCTGTACTCACAGGGACTTATATATAAAGGATATACCATACAACCTTACTCTCCCGCAGCAGGAACAGGCTTAAGCTCTCACGAACTGAACATGCCGGGATGTTATCGAGATGTAAAAGACACCACGGTAACGGCTATGTTCCGCATGACATCCCCGCAGGGTGCTTTCAAAACAGACTGGGGAGAGACATATTTCATGGCATGGACAACAACTCCATGGACATTGCCTTCGAATACGGCTCTATGCGTAGGACCAAAGATTGATTATGTTTTGGTTAACACTTTCAATCCCTACACATCCCAACCGATTTCCGTTGTAATGGCAGAAGCAAGAATAGCTTCTTATTTCAATCCCGCCGGTGCCGAAGCAGCAATGGAAAATTACGAGAAAGGCGGTAAAATACTACCCTACCGGGTTGTTGCACACTTCAAAGGCACAGACCTTGAAGGGCTGAAATACGAACAGCTTTTTGCTTATGTAAACCCGGGTGAGGGCGCATTCCGCGTAATACTTGGCGATTACGTAAGCACAGAGGACGGTACAGGTATTGTTCACATTGCCCCTACTTTTGGTGCAGATGATGCTTTCGTGGCAAAGAAAGCAGGCGTTCCCGCATTGCAACTTATAGACAAAAACGGCAACAAACGTCCGATGGTTGACCTCAAAGGACGCTTCTATAAGCTTGAAGATCTTGACGAAGACTTTAAGCAAAAGCACATGAACGTTGATTTGTACAAGACGTACGCAGGAAGATTTGTAAAAAATGCCTATGATGACAAATTGACCGACAAAGACGAAACGCTTGACATATCAATCTGCATGGAACTTAAGGCATCCGGTCTTGCATTTAGAATAGAAAAGCACGTACACAACTATCCGCATTGTTGGCGTACAGACAAACCTATTCTCTATTACCCACTTGACAGTTGGTTCATTCGTTCTACGGCGAGAAAAGAGCGCATGTTCGAATTAAACAAAAACATCAAATGGAAACCGCAATCCACCGGTACGGGAAGATTTGGTAAATGGCTTGAAAACCTTAACGACTGGAATCTGTCGCGTTCTCGTTTTTGGGGAACTCCGTTACCTATATGGAGAAGCGAAAGCGGAGAAGAAATTTGCATAAGCAGTATAGAAGAACTGTACAGCGAAATAGAAAAGAGCGTAAAAGCAGGAAACATGACCACGAACCCGTTCAAGAAAAAAGGATTCGTGCCGGGCGATTACTCTGACGAGAATTACCACAAAATAGATCTGCATCGCCCTTACGTAGACAACATCATTTTAACCTCACCTTCGGGTAAACCCATGAAACGTGAGACCGATTTGATTGACGTATGGTTTGATTCCGGCTCCATGCCGTTTGCGCAGTTGCATTATCCGTTTGAGAATCGAGAGCAAATAGAAAAAAATCTTTCATATCCCGCAGACTTCATAGCAGAAGGCGTTGACCAAACGCGCGGTTGGTTCTTTACTCTTCACGCAATCTCTACAATGATTCGCGACAGCCTTGCCTTCAAAGCTGTAATAAGCAATGGTTTGGTTCTTGACAAGAATGGAAATAAAATGTCCAAACACTTGGGCAACGCCATAGATCCTTTCAAAATTATTGAGAAATACGGCGTAGATCCTGTGCGTTGGTATATGATGACCAACTCTTCTCCGTGGGAAAATTTGAAATTTGATGAAGCCGGCGTTGCAGAAACTTCTCGAACTTTCTTTGGCAAATTGCATCAGACATACTCTTTCTTTGCAATGTATGCCAACGTAGACAATTTTAATTACAGCGAAACTGATGTTCCAAGCAACGAACGTCCGGAACTTGACCGTTGGATTCTTTCGGAATTAAACAGTCTCGTAAAAAAAGTTGACGAATCATATAATGATTACGAGCCGACACGTGCGGGACGGTATATTGAAACTTTCACAATTGACAATCTTTCAAACTGGTTTGTGAGACTTTCAAGAAAACGTTTTTGGGGAAGTTCTATGAGCCAGGACAAATTGAGCGCATATCAAACACTTTACACCTGTCTCGTAACACTTTCAAAACTTATTGCACCTCTTTCTCCGTTCTATGCTGACCGTCTTTACAAGAGTCTTGCAAGCGTTACAGGAAAAGATTTGTGCGACAGCGTACATTTATCAGAATTCCCCAAAGTAAACGACTCTGTTATAGACAAAGAGCTTGAACTTCGTATGGAAATGGCGCAAAAGATTACTTCCATGGTTCTTTCGCTCCGCAAAAAAGAATCAATAATTGTGCGTCAGCCTCTTCAGAAAATCACTATCCCTGCATCTAAAAACAGTGATACGAGAAAGCATATCGAAGAAGTAGCCAAACTTATCCTTGACGAGGTTAACGTAAAAGAATTGGAATTTGTTGAGGACGACAATCTTTTGAAAAAGCGCGTACAACCGAACTTCCGAATACTTGGAAAGAAATATGGCAAACTGATGAAGGAAATAGCTCAAGCCGTAAAGGATATGTCGCAAGAAGACATCCGCAAATTAGAAAGCGAAGGAGTTGTCTCATTCAACATTCTTGACCAAAACGTTACCATTAATCTTGACGAAGTTGAAGTAGTAAATGAAGACATTCCCGGATATGCCGTAGCAAATGACGGAGCTCTCACAGTTGCTCTTGACCTTGAGATTACTGAAAACCTTCGCATTGAAGGTCAGGCAAGAGAACTTGTAAAACATATCCAGACCTTCCGCAAAGAGAGTGGCTTTGAAATAACCGACAGAATCAATATTACAATAGAAGATTCGGACGTTGCGAAAAACATCATCAGCAATTTCAAAGATTATATATCAACACAGGTTCTTGCAAAATCCTTTACTATTTCTCACAAAGTTGAAAACGGAGAAGAATGGAATATCGGCGACACTAATTTAACCATTAAAATAGAAAAGTAATCTTTTCAAATATCAAAAGACTATGGCTGAAAAAACAAGGTACAGCGACGAAGAACTTGCGGAATTCAAAGAGATTATCCTCAAGAAGATAGAAATGGCAAAAAGGGAATACACCCAAATGATGTCTGTTCTTACCAACAAAGCCGGTAACGACGTTACAGACACCTCTCCCACTTTCAAAGTTCTTGAAGAAGGCTCTGCCACGCAGGAAAAGGAAGAACTTACTACAATGTGCGCACGACAACAAAAATTCATACGCGACTTACAGCAAGCTCTCGTAAGAATTGAAAACAAAACCTATGGTATTTGTCGCGTTACCGGTAAACTTATACCTAAAGAACGGTTACGCATAGTTCCGCATGCTACATTGTCTATTGAGGCCAAAGAAATGCTTAACAAGCAAAAACACCGTATTTGAAATATATTCCGTGCTTAATAATAAAGTTAAAATAAACGCTATAACGGCAGTGGCTATTGTTGCTGCCGTTATATTTATTGACCAGTCCATAAAGTTTTACGTCAAAACCAACTTCGCTTTGCACGAAGCCCACGAAATAACATCATGGATGTATCTGTACTTCGTTGAAAACAGCGGAATGGCTTTTGGAGTAAACATTGCCGGAACATTGATACTAACGGTTGCGCGGTTGATATTCGTGGGATTCCTCATATATTATATAAGCAGAATTTCCCGCAAGAACGTTCCGAGAGGATACATCATTTGCATATCCCTGATTATTGCCGGTGCTTTGGGAAACATAATTGACAACGCCATATACGGCATGATTTTCAGCGAAAGCACCGACTATAATGTTGCCTCGCTTGTATCTTCCGGCGAAGGATATGGCAGTTTCATGTCGGGAAAAGTGGTAGATATGTTCTATTTTCCGATTATTGATACCTATCTTCCCTACAATTTGCCCTTAATAGGCGGAGAACATTTTGTTTTTTTCGCACCAATTTTCAATTTTGCCGACTCTGCCATAACCTGTGGCTCGCTTTGCGTAATATTATTCTATAGAAAATATCTTTCTGCTACAAGCAAATCATCGCATACGCAGGAAAGCAAATAAAAACATGTCATAAAAAGGGAAGTAACTTCATGAAAGCATCAAAAGTAATCACGATATTCCTTACGGCTACAGTCATATTTGCAGCCACATCATGCAAAGTACGCACTCCCAAAGGAATTATTTCTCCCGACAAAATGGAGAACTTACTTTATGACTATCACGAAGCGCAAGCCATAGCCAAAAACACAAACAACAAGGACAACAACACGGAAATTTACACCGAAGCCGTGCTGCAAAAGTACAATGTTAGCCGGAAGGAGTTCAACAATTCAATGGAATACTATTCCCGACACGCAGATCAGCTCTATAAAATATACACCAACCTCGAAAAGCGTTTCCAGAACGAAATACAAGCCAATGGCGGTGCTTTGGAAAACGACATAAACTATTCCAATCTTACTGCAAACGGAGATACGGCAAACATATGGACTTTCAAAACGTATGGTTTGCTTCTCCCCCAACCCGGCAAGAATCGTTTTGAATTCCATATCAATGCCGACACATCGTTCAAGCCGAAAGACAGGTATGAATGGCACTTCACAACCATGTTTGTCTATAAAGAAGGACGCAAGAATGCACAAGCTGTAATTTCAATAAAATACGCAAACGATTCTGTTTCATGTGCACAGCAACCTATCTATGGCGAGGGAGACAACGTCCTTACCATAGACGCTTCCAACCTGCCCATCAAACAAATAGAAGGATTCGTTTATTTAGACGAGCCCAAGAGCGATGCCGTAAAACTGCTTTTCATTTCAAAAGTTTCCATGATACGTTTCCATACAAAAGAAACCGTGGAAACCACCAAACCGTCAGTTGCCGACAGCACGGCAAATTCACAAGAAGCAGCAAAGAAATCTTTCATCGACTCCATACAGCAATCCGTAAATAAGAAAGATGAAGGAGATCATTTCCGCGCAACCACACGCAAACGCGCTCTCCCCCACCAAAAAGAATAATTTGTATCGTTTGCTTATTGCTTTCATCTTTCCACAAACGTAGTTACACATTGCCATAGAGATATATAAACCATACAAAATGAAGTCAAAAACCAGTATTTACAGGTTTCTGTATTTCAACACCTTATAACAATCAAAAATACAAGGCATATATTTTAAAATACAAGGCACTTGTTTTAAAATAAGTGCCTTGTATTTTTTG
>ERZ857629.3703-NODE-3703-length-12581-cov-2.456011_pt1 | contig 12581 bp, 12 predicted proteins | sample MGYA00519700_ERZ857629 | MGnify/ENA primary metagenome ERZ857629 (study PRJEB31778, sample SAMEA3449351) | human gut metagenome | biome: human gut; feature: human-associated habitat; material: faeces | place: United Kingdom | collected 2010/2012 ... | reverse complement strand
ACTCCGGCTCGGACGTGAACTGGTCGCAGGCCACCACGGCCCACTTGGTCATGTCGCAATCCTTAGGCATCAGAATGTCGGCAGGATAGAAGCCCAGCTTCTCAAACTTCTTGTTCATGTTGTTCCTCCTATTCAAAAATACATTGCATCAAGCAGTTTTTGCTTCTATCCTGCATTATACATAAGTCCGCCGCCTATTTCAATCACTTTCCGCTAAATAACCCAAGATATTTTAGGAGCCCTTACAATTTTTGCATCAGAATATTTTCCTCCGCCTTGGGCAGACTATCACCGGCGGATCATTTCGAAAAAGGAGGGAATCCATCGTGAAGATTGTGGATCGCATCGCCTTGATTCTGGTCATTATCGGCGCACTGAACTGGGGCAGCGTGGGACTATTTGCCTTTGATTGTGTGGCGTTTATCTGCGGCGGACAGTTGTCTACCCTCAGCCGCATAATCTATGCGCTGGTGGGAATCGCCGGTCTATGGTGTATCACACTGCTATTCCGTGATTCCGATGAGTGTACTTGAGCCAAATCGTAAACCGGCGCCGCAGCTTCAGCGGCGCCGGTTATTTTCTGTCCGATCCAGCCGTTCCCCCAGGTGCTGCAGCGGCTGTGCCAGGGGCAGCCCGATCAAGTACCCGCAGGCACAGCCTGCAACATTGGTAATAAGATCTGTAATATCACAGGTACGGTCAAAAAAAGGCTGCAGCAGCTCGATGGTGGCGCTGCATAGGGCCGCCTGAAAAAGCGTAATAAAAAATCCTCTGCCGGTACACCGGGGTAGGAGCACTCCAAAGGGCATGAACAGCAGTACATTCAGCAGGATCTGCCCTACACTATCACCCCAGCCGTGAAGCAGGTCCCGAAAGGGATAAAGATTTACCGAGAACCTGTGCGCCGGCACATAGGGCACCCTGCACAGCACCGGCAGCAACGTCAGATCCAGCACAGTGCAGAAATAGACATAAAGTGCTCCGGACAGCAGCCGGCGGCTGCGGCTGTATTTATGCCGGTGCGGCAGAAACAGCAGGCAAAAGATGCCGGCCTGAACAAGCAGGTCCGGCAGCGCGGACGCCACGGCAGGCCCCCCCTTCATCGGATATAGAGCAGTATAGCACGGCGGGGGTGCGGAGGGCGTCGAACCGGGCGGCAGGGCGGGCAGTCCCTTTGGGACACACACGGCAAGGCGGCCCCGGGCTGCGCCGAATGCGCCGCCCGGAGCCGCCAAAGCTCTCCCATCCCGGGGAAAGATCATTGCATGCTGTCACTCTTATGCTCGCCGGTGACGGAAAACTCCACCCACCCGGCGATGTTTACGGCGTGATCGCCGATGCGCTCAAAATATTTGGCGATCATCAACAGATCCAGGGCGTATTCGCCATCGGCGGTATTCTGCGCGATCATAGCGATGAGCGTTCCCTTGACCCGGCAGAACGCCTCGTCTACCACGTCATCGTACTCGATCACCGCCCGGGCCAAGCTCAGATCCTGCCGCACATAGGCATCCAAGCTGTCGGTGACCATTTTGATGGTGGCCTCCGCCATGACCCGGATGTCCCGGCACTCCGCGCCGGTCCGGCCACCCAGGGTGGTAATAATCTCGGCAATGTCCTCCGCCTGATCGCCGATGCGCTCCATGTCGGTGATCATCTTCAGCGCCGCGGAGATCACCCGCAGATCCCGGGCCACGGGCTGCTGCTGCAGCAGGAGCTTGAGACAGATGGACTCGATCTCCCGCTCCAGCTGGTCAATACGGTGTCCCTGCTCCTGAGCCTGGTGGGCGTCCTCTGCGCTGCCCTGCAGCAGTGCCTTGCCGGCGGCGGCAATGATGCTCTCGCACTCGCCGCCCATCTCGGTCATTTTTCGATTCAGCAGCTTCAGCTGCTCGTCAAATCTGCTTCTCATGGCATCACCCAAACCTTCCTGTTATGTAATCCTCTGTCCGCTCTTCCTTGGGCTGGGAGAACAGCTTCTCCGTCTGGCCGAACTCCACCAGCTCGCCCAGCAGGAAAAACGCTGTGTTATCCGAAATACGCACGGCCTGCTGCATATTGTGGGTCACCATGACTATTGTGTACCGCTCCTTCAGCTGCAGGGCCAGCTCCTCAATACGGGAGGTGGAGATGGGGTCCAGGGCCGAGGTGGGCTCGTCCATCAGCAGAACCTGGGGCCGCACAGCCAGCGCCCGGGCAATGCACAGCCGCTGCTGCTGACCGCCGGAGAGCCCCAGGGCGCTCTTTTTCAGCCGATCCTTCACCTCGTCCCAGATGGCCGCGTCCCGCAGGGCCTGCTCTACAATCTCATCCAGCTCTTTTTTAGAGGTGGTCCCGTGAGTACGGGGACCGTAGGCAATGTTATCATAGATGCTCATGGGGAAGGGATTCGGCTTCTGGAACACCATGCCGATGTCCCGCCGCAGGGCGCACACGTCCACGTCCTTATCGAAAATGCTGCGGCCGTTATAGCGCACCTCCCCGGTAATCCGCACCGAGGGGATCAGGTCGTTCATGCGGTTCAGGGTTTTCAGAAAGGTGGACTTTCCGCAGCCGGAGGGCCCGATGAGGGCCGTGATGTTCTTTTCGGGGATGGCCATGTCGATCCCCTTCAGGGCATGGGTATCTCCGTACCAGAGCTGCAGATTTTCCGCCGTAATAATATCACTCATACGCTTCTCCTTTTGGCAAAGTATTTGCCCACCAGCGAGGCAGAAAAATTGATAATCAGCGTCAAAAACATCAAAATAGCGGCGATGGCAAAGGCGGCACCGAATTCACCCTCCTCCTTGGCATACACATAGAGGGCCACGGTCAGCGTGGCACCGGGGCTGACAAGGCCGCTGAACAAGCCATTGATAGCGTGGGCGAAGCCCGCCGTGAACAGCAGCGCCGCCGACTCGCCTAAAATACGTCCCACGGAGAGGATGCACCCGGTGACTACGCCGTCCACGCAGCCGGGCAGCACTACCGTGCGGATGACCCGCCACTTCCCCGCTCCCAGGCCGAAGGCGCCCTCCCGGTAGCTTTGGGGTACAGTTTTCAGACTCTCCTGGGTGGTCCGCATGACCGTGGGCAGATTCATGATCACCAGGGTCAGTGCGCCGGCCAGCAGGCAGGTGCCGAAGTTATTGGAAAACAGCAGCATACCCACCAGGCCATAGATGATGGACGGGATGCCAGACAGGGTCTCGGCGGCATACTCGATGGCCGCCACCACGCGCTTATTCTGGGCATATTCCGTCAAGTAGATGGCGGCACCCACACCCAGCGGCAGCACGATCACCAATGTTGCCAGAACGATATACACCGTGTTGAGGATATCCGGCAGGATGCCGATGCGCTCAGTGAGATGGCTGGGCTTGGTAGAGAGGAACTCCCAGCTGATATTGGGGATTCCCTTATATAGCACATACCCCAGCAGAAACAGCAGCAGCGCCGCCGTGAGGCCGCTGCAGACATACATCACGCCGCGCATGAGAGCAATATAACTCTTTCTTTTTCTGCTCATATCATTTCTCCTTATCCCGCTTCAGAAAGAAATTCAGCGCCGCATTCAGAAGCATAATGAACAGGAACAGTACCAATGCAATGGAGAACAGGGCGTTGCGCTGCAGGCTGCCGGGGCTGGAATAGGACATCTCGCTGGCCACCGCCGTAGTCAGGAAACGCACGCTTTGGAACAGGCTGGGCATATTGGCCACATTACCCGCTACCATCATCACGGCCATGGCCTCGCCAATGGCGCGGCCCACGCCCAGCACCACCGCTGCGGCAATGCCGCTCTTTGCAGCGGGTACGGACACCCTGAAGAAGGTCTCCACCGGAGACGCGCCCAGGGCCAGGGAGGCGTCCTCATACTCCTTCGGCACGGCGTCCAGCGCCGTGACAGACACCTTGATGATGCTGGGCAGGATCATAATGGCCAGCACGATGATGGCCGCCAGCAGGCTGGCTCCGTCCGGCACATGAAAAATGCTGCGCACCGCCGGCACCAGCACCAGCATGCCCACCAGGCCATATACCACCGACGGGATGCCCGCCAGCAGACTGACGGCGGTCTCCATGGCGGAGCGCACCTTTTTTCCGGCCACCTTGGACAGGAACACTGCGGTAAAAAAGCCCACCGGCACACCGATGAGGATAGCACCGGCCGTGCCATACACACTGGTGAGGATAAAGGGCAGGATGCCGAACTTGGGCTCGGCCGCCGTAGAGGCCCACTCCTTGCCGAACAGGAATTTCACCAGCCCGATCTCCTTGATGGCCGGGATGCCGGAAATAATCAGATACACCGTGATGAGCAGCACACACCCCACGGTGATTAGTCCCAGCAGAAGGAAAATGCCGTGGACGACATTTTCAAATACTCTGTTTTTCTTCATATCTTACCTCAATGGAAGGAAGCGGCGGCACCGGGGTACCGCCGCTCCTATTCCTTACTTTACAGGCACTGCTCCTGCCTTGCTGATGATCTGGCTGGCTGCATCGGAAGTGATGTAGTCGAAGAACTTCTGTGCGCTGTCGGAGAGCTTGGTCCCATCCTTAGTCACCAGGACGAAGGGACGCTGCACCACATAGCTGCCGTCCTTCACGGTTGCCTCACTGGGAGCCACACCGCCCACGGTCAGGGCCTTTACGGTATCCTTCACAGAGGCCAGAGAGGCATAGCCGATGGCATCGGGATTGCTGCCCACGGTGGTAATAACGTCGCCGGTGGAGGTCAGCTCCTGGCGATACTGGCACTTATCCTTGGTGCCGCTGATGGATTCGAAGCCATCCCGGGTACCACTACCGGCCTCGCGGCCGATGAGCACGATCTCAGCGTCATTGCCGCCCACGTCCTTCCAGTTGGTGATCTCGCCGGTATAGATCTTTGCGATGGTCTCCAGATCCAGCTCCCGGACAGGGTTGGCAGGGTTTACGATCATGGCGATGCCGTCGTAGGCCAGCACGGTCTCCTGCAGGCCCTTAGCCTTCTCCTCGTCCTTCAGGCTGCGGCTGGACAGGCCGATGTCGCAGCGGCCCTCCTCAACGGCCTGGATACCGGAGCCAGAGCCAGTGGCGTTGTAAGTTACGGTGATACCGGTATCGGCCTCAAAGGTCTCGCTCAGGGCGCCGATGACCTTGCTCATAGAGGTGGAACCATCGGTGGACACCGGCTCCTTGGCGGCGTTGTTTCCGCAGCCCACCAGCGCAAATACCAGCAGCATAGCCGCTGCAATACATCCAATTCTCTTTTTCATCTTTGTTACCTCCTTGTACTGTTGTTTTCTTGATTCTCTTGACCACGGTTTTATCGTAATTCCTGCGAGTAAAATCCGAAAGCAAAGGCGAGTTAAATATAAGTAAAATATTTTCCCCTATGTAAAAGCTGCATGTCCGTATCCTTCTACCCATCCCTTGTAAAGATCACCTCCGCCCCCTTTGATAAAAACAAGCACATCACAGAGTAAGCAAATCAGCGAATTTCACGTCAGAGATAACCGTTTTTAGATGGTACCCCGCCGGGCAAATATCCGCCGTTTTTAGTTAATTCGCAGGTAATTTGGATGTATATTTTGCAGATTCAATTCAGAATTCTACAGCACAATGAAGAAATAGATAACTCCGAAGCCCTTTAAAAATATAGAAAGAGCCGGGAAACCATTGCGGTTTCCCGGCTCTGAGTCTGTCGATAAAGTGGTAAGATTGGCGATAACGGTATCAGAAAATCACCATGTCCCACTGCCACTACCACTTTCCTTCGCCCATATAATTATACTGCAGATCTTAAAATAGCCATAGCTGTTCCCCGTTTTTTATGTCGTGCTGATATAGCGTGAGCTGAGAATCCAGATACCCACATTCATTACACAGAAGTTCTCCTCCAGAGGCATGGTACCTCTGCTCAGATAGATCCTCCACCGCCTTTACGATTAGAGGAGTCAGTTCCCCCACCGTTAAAAAGCTTGGAATAAGAACATCATATTTTTTTGCTAATGCCGGTATTGTCAAGTTGATCAAAATATCCATTTTTACTTCCCGCACCCCACCTGCGGCAAATGCGCATTTGCACATCTGCCGCAGATATTTTCATTTGCCGCTGTTGATGCGTTGCATTTGCTCTGTCACCGCATCCATATCTTTTTCAACCTCTGTATGCAGCCTGACGGCCACCTCTCTCAGCCTTTCAAGAAATGCAATGCTTTTTTTGATCTGCTTTTCCTGCCGCTGCAGCCAGGCGCTTCCGTTTGGAACGCACATCGCCAGCCGGCCCGTAAACAGTTCCTGCAGCAAGCGGATTTCCCGCAGCTCCTCCTGTACAATATCCATTTGACGCTGCAAACCGGCATCGTTTACCTGAAACAGCATGGATGCTTACATCCCGGCCAAAGAGACTACGTCGCCAATCTTCGACATGGTCTGAAAGACACTCTCGATTTTTTGCTGCACGTCCGCCGAAGCGCCATGATACTCTCTCACCATTCTCTGATAAAAGCCTAGCTGTTTCTGCAGATAACACAGCTGGTTTCTCGTCGATGTAACCGCCATCTGAAGTGAGTCCGCAAGACGATCGCCCTCTACATCGTTCCAAAATATCTTGAGCTCATTCTTATATTTCTCCAGCTGCTCCATGTGTTCGTTCAGCATGGAGATGTAATTTGTCAGCTGATCGATCTTGCCCAGATAAATAGTCTCAGTATACTTTAGCATAGTTTCTGTCTCCTTTCCCGTTACCCCATTCTGGTTGCAGTGCCGTCATCTATAACTTTCTGATGGCTCTCAACATATTTGGTGATTGCACTTCCGATCTCTGCCATCGCGTTAAAAAACGACCTGCTCAGATGGTTGCCGAAGCTTTCGATCATGCTGCCGGTCCTTTTCAGGATGACCGTCAGCGGATCCCCCTCTTCAGCCAGATCCTGCATGCAGCGGCCCGCATCCCCATTGATCGTCGCGACCAGTTTCAGCTCCGCCTCCACCTCAGCCTGCCAGTTTTTAGCCCGGGATTCTTCAAAAGAAATATTGGCCATAATGTTCTCCTTTCAAATTTAAATGTTTCTGATTTTTCGGATCAATTCCTGCAGCTGGTCCATCTCTCTCTCCACGCCTCTCCGGTATGGAGCCACGAACCCACCCTGCATGTTTTTGTCTGCAGTGTCGTGGTCGTTCTCCAAAAGCGCTTCCAGCTTTCTGAGATGATGCAAAAACTCCTCTGCTGCATCCATCATGTCCGCCTCCTTTCTCTGCAGGGTTTTTGTATATCAGGAAAAAATACTCCTGTCATCCTCCGGTATTTCCTCCACCCGGATTTCTCCGCAAGGCATCAGAAGAGGATAGCAGTCGTCGTTATACCGCATGACAGCCAAATTGTATTGCAGCAGCTCCTTCGCCTTTTCCCCATCCATAGGTACCGCGCAGAACTTTTGCTTATCAAAGCGTCCGCCGAACAAGATCATATGACCGTTTAGGGCGTACCCGTTATACAGTATGCTCTCTTGACACCGTTTTTCATCTTTCGGCTCAAAGAAGGCGATCACGCGCATGTTATACTGCCACATGCCTTTAAAAACGCCATCCAGCAGCATCTCAGACATCATGTCCAAGTTCGACACCATATCCGCCAAATTCTCTATAAAAACTAAAATCGGTGTCGTGTGCGACCGAACATATTCCGCCGCCCGAGCAAGCTCGTCCTTGTTTTTTTCGTCCAGATCATTTGCCTGACAAAAGTCTGTCAGGAGCTTTTTCCTGACATTTATGTGCTTCATAATTTCGTCCAGCAACAGGGTGCCCTGTTCTTCATTCGGCGCATACAGGGTCATATCTTTTCTTGCAGCAGCCTCACCGGCTCCTTCTGCTTCCCCGGTAAAGATACTGCTTTCGCAGCGGCAAACAGCCAAAATCTCCATTCGTTCTCTTTGCGCCGCATATAGGAAATTGCTCATGATGGGTACAGTTCCCTGTGGATTTCCCAAATAAACACTCAACGCGCTGAATTGCTTCAGGGGAAGAGCTACAGGATTTTGCTTGAAGTAACCCAGCGGGATCCGACCGGGTTTAAACTGCGCTGCGAACTCCCTGTAATCGGCATCTTGCTTATGAACCGGCAGACGTATAGCCGCCTGCGCCTCACCGCTTTGTTCTCGCAGGCCTTCCAGCTCCGCTTTTAAGTGTTTGTTCCGCTCCGCATCCTCCAGGTTCGGGCAATACATGGCCGCATGAAATTCCAGCGGAGCCTCCTCCCACTTGTAAAGCCCCCGTCCCGGTTGATCCGGTGGGACATAGGAAACCTTGCAGTTCAGCGCCTCGCCATAATCAAACTTTTCCCGCATATGCAGGCATAATCTGCCTCCCAGCTCCTGCTTGATCCGCACCGATATCTCATTCAGATGGCTGCATGTAATAATGTATTTTATGCCATAATTAACGCCATCCCGAATGTATTTCTGCAGCTTGTAGCCGTGCGCCTCGCCGGTTTTGGTAGCGTTTAGTCCCGCAAAGCCGTCGATGACCACCAGGATTAGCGGCAGCTGGTGCTCAGCATGCGCCGCCTCAAAGCTGTCTGTTTCCCACTGGGAAAACAGCTTTTTTCGCCTGGCCACGATCCCATTGAGCAGAGTGAAAAAGTCATTCAGCGAGTCCTCATTTTCCTCAATCAGTACCGCACCGCAGTGGGGCATGACGTCAAACACCTTCAGCATCCGGCTGGAATAATCCAATATGTAGAATTGCACCTCGCCGGAAGAATAGTTCTTGCAGAGGGAATACAGGATACTTTGTACCATGGTCGTCTTACCGCTGCCACCCTCTCCGACAATCATCAGATTTTGACAGTGTTCAAAATCAAAAAACAGAGGAAACTGCTTCTGCCGGGATGGGTCATCCAGCCTTCCCAAATAAGCTTGCACCGGAGTTTTAGGCATCTGACCCTGCTCAGAAACATCCAGCCGGTTCGGCAGCGGATCCTTCCATAAGGACCGCATGGGGATCTTCTCCTCCTGCGCCAATTGGCAGAGCTGCTGTACTACAGCGGTGACCTGCTTTTTTCCGGAATCGCTGCGCTTCGCCTCCGGCGCTATGCGGAGCACCGTCTGCCCAAGGTTATCCAGCACAGCAATGGAGTTGTCTACTCTCTCCTCCACTGTGTCCTGCGGCTCATATTGTGCGCCGCACCAGGCGGATTGCGCCAAGGCAAAGTACTCATTATACCCAACCTGCAGATAAAACCGCCCCACATCCTTCAACTCCGCAGCCTCCGGGCGAAGCAGCATATCCATACTGTCGGATTTATCCTGCACCTTCAGGCACACCTTGAACTTCGCATTGCTTCGAATCTGGTCGTTTACCACACCGCTGGGCTTCTGAGTCGCAAGGATTAAGTGAATTCCCAAGCTGCGGCCAATGCGTGCGGCACTGATCAGCTGCTCCATAAAATCCGGTTGCTGCTGTTTCAGCTCCGCAAATTCATCGGAAATGATGAACAAATGCGGCATTGGTTCGGCTACCTTTCCGGCACGAAACAGCTTTTGATACGCATATATATCTATGGTTTCGCCGCCAAGCCGGTTTTTCGTCTCGTTAAATACCCGCTGCCGCCGGATTAGCTCACTCTGGATCGACATCAACGACCTCTGAATCGCACTGCCGTCCAAATTCGTGATTGTGCCAATCAAATGCGGCAGGCGAATCCCAGCTTCCGCATCTTCAAAGGCGCCAACCAATCCTCCGCCCTTATAGTCAATCAGGATAAATGCCACCTCATATGGGTGATAGTTTACCGCCAGCGACAAGATGTATGTAATAATAAATTCCGATTTGCCTGACCCCGTCATACCGGCCACCAATCCATGCGGGCCTTGATATTTCTCGTGCAAATCCAAATTGAACACAGATCCATCCGTGCCGATGCCAACCGGCGTTGAGAGCGATTTGACAGGATTATTCCTTTGCCACCTATCGCGGATATTGAGATGCTCAATGCGGCCAACACCGAATAGATCCAGAAATGAAACCATTTTCGGCAAAGCAAATCCTTGCTCGCCGATTTTCAGGCGGGTGTTTTCTATCCTTTTGACGCATTGCTCTCTCTTGATCTCGTCGCATTTTTCCAGCCAGAAATAATCATCGTTTCTTTCCAGCTGCTTCAAATATGCAACGGTATGCGTACCGTTTTTGTTAAGCTGAAAGATTCTCTCGCACTCCTTTGGAAAACCGTCAAACGCAGCCAAAATGGAAACACCGATGTTTTCCTCTAGATGAAGCACCCTTTTAAGAATCTCCATGCTGTCAAAGATTTTCTTATCCAGAGCAAAGATCACATAATACGGATGCTGCTTCAGAATTTCCTTCAGTGCCCGGGGCGAATCCAGATCATTCTCCAGCTCTCGTTTTAGATATTCACTGATAGAATACGCTTCCGTCACATCACATGCGAGGAAGCGGAAAGTCCGCTGATCGTTCCAAATATGAGGAATGTATTTGACAAATTCCAGCTCCTCTACATCGCACACATCTGCCAGGAAAACAACCTTTACATCGTCATAGCTGTGAGTCACTATAAGCTGCAGCAACACATTTCGAATAAACTCCACCATATGCCGTCGGTCTCCCGCCACGCCGTTTATCTTTTCTTCGGTAAAGGACGCAAGAATGGGCACATCCTCCAATATGATGGGCTTTTCCACCAGGTTATACATCTGCATTTCCAGGTGATCCTCTTTTATATTAAAGCGGCGCTTCGGATAGCTGATTTCTGCCTGCAGGGGAAGCTGTCCGCTGCCAATGCGAAGACAGAGGAAGTCGTCATCGGTTTTTTTGTGCTCCCATAGCTGCTCTTCCCGGTTGGCTTGATCCAAAAGTGAATTTAGCTCCGGATAATTTCTATTGAATACGTTTTGCTCTCTTTTACGCTCCTTTTCGATCTCCAGTTCCTTTTCCGCTAAATACTGGGTATAGCTCTTTACCCGGCGCTCCTCATATTCCTTGCGCTCTTTGTCGGTGAAGCGATTGGTCAGCAGCGGGAACAAGAATGAGCTGAGCAGCATTGTGAACTGTCCTGCCAGCAGGGCGCTTCCGCCCATGACCGCCGAGCTCCCCATCTGCAGCAGCAGCGGCATATTGCCGTTCTGTGCCGACATAGGCGGCGGTTCGACGGAAATGGTAGGAAACGCCATGGACAGCCGTTTCCGGGGGGAGGGTGTGAAATATTGTTCCCTTTCCTCCGCAGGCATCTGCTTTGTCTCTCTGTGTTCGATGCTCCGAACGGGTCTCAGTACCCCGGGATTCAGTGAAACCGGTCTACCCCTGTCGTTCATGGAGACAAAGTCAAAGCCCATGATGATCCGCAGCCCTGCAATGTAAATCACATCCCCCGGAAAAACCGGCACCTGGTGGATTCTCTGTCCGTTGACAAACGTTCCGTTCAGGCTATGCTCATCAGTAATGACCCATCGGTTTTTGTTCCAACAAAGCGTTGCGTGTCTTCTGGAAACGCAGTTTAACGCATACTGAATATCGTTTTCATCCGTGCGCCCAATGGTGATCTGAGCCGCCCCATGGATCCGGTAGTTGTGATAGGTGCTGTTTTCCGCGTCGGCGCGCTCCGAATACAGGGTATACTCCTGGTCGTCATGCCAAATGGTAAGAAACTGTCCGTTTAAAAGCGGAATACACCTTTCCGGCTCCCCCGAATCGGTCTTGAAGCAGGCATTTGCTGTGCATACTGCGTACCATTTTTCTTCCCGGCCCTCTATATAGAAAAAGTCGTACCACGCATCGGGCTCATTCCCGGAAAACCGAAATTTTCCTTCTGCTTTTTGTGGAAGCCACAGGCTTTTGATAGTCTGGTCAGCATCAATAAGCATGATTTGAAACGCAGATGCTTTTCTCTTTTCTTTCATCGGTCTGCTATCCACGTTCACTTTCTCCCTTTCTCCATCAGGCTCCCTTGGTCCTGTAACGGTAAACGGTTCTTGTCTCCACCTGGCGGTCGCTACTACTGCTTACCGCAGAGCTGCTCCAATCCGACCAAGCCTCCCACCGCTCATAGTAGTAGGTGGTGATCAAAGAACGGTCACGGTAGCGGTATTCAGTGCGGCTTGCGTTGGGAGTATTTATATTCCTAAATACACGTTCCCCATTGTAATATGCCCATACATGCCCTGTTCCGTGCCAATCCTGCCAATTCATTTGGCTTTGCGGTGTAGTACCCCACACTTCTCTATAGCTGCTTTCCTGTATAGTGCTTCGTCCGCAGCCGCCGCCCCATGTGCTCGGGCACTGGAAGCCATAGCCATGCCAGTGATTTCCGCAGTTTTAGCAGAAGAAATAGCAATACATATAGGTAGTGCGTGTTTCCACCTGCCGGGTGTCGCTTTCTGACACGGCGCTGGCGGACCAGCCGCTCCAATCGCCCCAATCGGTATAGTAGGAGTCCGAATTTACCATTGTCCAATCGTCAAGCGGGTAAGCCGTAGAACTGGTGGTTTCCTTGTCCCTATAGCGGTACTGGGTCTTTTTCTCCACATCATAGTCCCCGGAGGGCGGCGTCGAGGTTGTCCAATAGGGCCACGGTCCCGGATCTTTTTTTGCGGGCG
>ERZ857629.3702-NODE-3702-length-12583-cov-14.932072_pt1 | contig 12583 bp, 16 predicted proteins | sample MGYA00519700_ERZ857629 | MGnify/ENA primary metagenome ERZ857629 (study PRJEB31778, sample SAMEA3449351) | human gut metagenome | biome: human gut; feature: human-associated habitat; material: faeces | place: United Kingdom | collected 2010/2012 ... | reverse complement strand
GCTATTTTACCAATTGTTCCTTTATATGATGAATATTTTCTTTTGTTTCTTTTTAGTGGCTTTAAACCTAATTTCATAGGGATGTTTTTCGTAGTTTTACATTTACTACAAATTGATGGCAAATCATTAAAATTCTTTATACTTAATAAGAATTATCTATTAGATTTTCTTGCTTTAGTATAAAATTCTCTTTTGAATATTCTATATGATATGCTTGAGTTTTGAACTTTTTAATTTTTTTTCAATGTCTTTATTTGTCAAGATGTAGATAAAAATGTAAAAATATTGGTAAATTATTGTATATATAAATATTTTTTAGTATAATTTTATTTAGAGAGAATGGTGTTTATGAAAAAGAGAACAATAAGCGCAATGATACTGATGATTATATTGATAGGATCAATGATTATTAGTAGTAAGTTATTTGGAATAGTGATGTTGTTAGTATCTATATTAGGATTTAATGAGTTTTTTGATATTAAATATAGTGATAAGATTAAGGAACTTAAAAGTATAAAGGTATTGGGAATTATATGTATGATGTTAGTAGTCCTTAATAAGACATTTTATACGTTAGATATGAATATAGTTATATTGATACCTTTATTGACACTTAGTTTGCCGGTGGTATTTTATAATAATAATAAAGTATATAATATAAATGATTGCTTGTATGTACTGGGAATTGTTTATTTCTTAGGATTATCTTTTGGAAATATTATATATTTAAGAGATATTAGTATGTTACAATGTATATTTATATTTATTATTGCTTTTATTACTGATACATATGCGTATATTGGGGGAAGTTTAATTGGTAGACATAAACTTACTTCGATATCTCCTAAAAAGACTATTGAGGGAAGTCTTGTTGGTACTTTAATGGGTGTATTGATTGGATATGTTTATTATTATAATGTTGTTGGAGGAGTTAGTGTTATAGAGTGTATAATGTTATGTTTAATATTAACGTTATTGTCTGAAATAGGGGATTTAATGTTTAGTAGTATTAAGAGATATTTTAATAAGAAAGATTATTCTAATTTAATACCGGGGCATGGTGGTATTTTGGATAGATTTGATAGTGTTATATATGTATCATTAGGATTATCTTTAATACTTAGTATAATATAGGGAGGTAATAGAAATGTCAATTATATGGTTTATATTAATTTTAGGAGCAATAGTAGCTGTACATGAGTTTGGGCATTTTATCTTTGCTAAGTTGTCTAATACTTATGTATATGAGTTTTCTATAGGTATGGGAAAGAAAATCTTTGGAAAAAAGAGAAAAGATGGCGAAACGGAGTTTTGTATTAGGGCTGTTCCTTTAGGGGGATATGTAATGATAGCTGGTGAAGACGTGGAAGATGAGGCTATACCTAAAGATAGACAGATGTGTAATAAGAGTTTTATTCAGAGGTTTTTAGTTCTTTTTGCGGGGGCTTTTAATAATTTTGTATTTGCTTTTTTGATTTTGTTTGTTAGTGCTTTAATATATGGAGCTGTATCAACGAAGCCTTATATTGGAGAGGTTAATGCTAATTATCCGGCTGCTTTAGCAGGTATTGAAAAGGGAGATTTGTTAGTTAGTATTGATGGAAAGAAGATTAGTAGTTGGGATAGAGCATTAGTTAAATTACAAACAACTAATGGAAAAGAAGTTGTTTTTGAGGTAAAAAAGGCTAATGGGGAAATTAAGAAGTATAGTGTTAGTCCAATTAAAGAAAAAGATAGTGTTGGTAATGAGAGCTATAAATATGGAATAGCTACGGCTTATGTTAAGGAATATGGCTTTGGAAAATCACTAAAATATGCAGTTAATAAGTTTGCATCATTATTTGAGAGTATGTGGGATACGATAAAGTTTTTATTTACGGGAAAGGTAGGCATTAATCAATTATCTGGACCAGTAGGAATATATTCGATTATTGATTCGCAGTCTAAAGAAGGATTAGAGGCAATACTTTATTTGGTAGCTTATTTATCAATAAATGTGGGAATTATTAATTTATTACCATTTCCAGCTTTTGATGGTGGAAGAATATTATTCTTGTTTATTGAGAAGATATTTAGAAGACCAGTATCTAAAAAGGCAGAAAATATTATTCATATGATAGGTTTTGTTTTAATACTTATGTTACTTGTATATGTAACGGGAAATGATATTATTAAATTATTTAGATAAGAGTTGGAGAGGAAATGAAAGATATATTTTATTTGGATAATGAATATAATTTATATGATAAAGAGGGAAATGTTATATGTAATCTTAGAGATAATGCTAGTGAATATGGGGTAGACTTAGTAAGTAATATGGTTTATAAAAATGGTGAATTGGTTGGGATGATTGATGATCCTAATGCTTTAGGGATGAGTCATAAAAATAGTGATACTAAGGTGAGAAGATTAGTGCCAGGTAATAATCAGAATGATAATTTTGGAATGGGGAAGATATCTATTATTGGATTATTATTGGTAGTGGGAATATTCTTTATAATATATATGGTTTTAAGGTAATAGAAAACATAACAGTTTTAGGATACTGTTATGTTTTTATTGGTTTTAGATGGGAGATCTTCTTTAGGGAAAGAGATACTTAGAGTACCATCTTTGAAGTAAGCTTTGATCTCAGTTTCTTTTTTAATACCAATATAGAAACTTCTTTTTATTTCACCATAAAATCTTTCTCTTCTTATATATGTGTCGGGAGTGGATGAGAGAGTGTTTTTAGAGGCGGTAATGGTTAAGTAACCAAATTCATAATTGATTCTGATGTGATCTTTTTTAATACCGGGCAAATCTATTTCAAGAATATAGTAATTTTGTTTTTCATAAATATCTGTTTTCATATATTCTTTTTCTTTGGTATAGGGCATATTGAAAATATCAAAGTAATCATTTAGATAATAATTTCTTTTAGGTAACATATAATCATCCTTTCTTTATTAATATTATCTAAATTTTGGAAATAATACGTTTTAATGTTATAATTATATGGGTGATTATGAAATGAATAAATTATATTTGATAACTGGTCCGTGTGGAATTGGTAAGAGTACAGTTAGCATAGAAATAGCTAAAAGAATTGATAAATCAGTGTTGATTGAGGGAGATGATATTTATAATTTCTTTGTAGGAGGGAGAATTAGTCCTTGGAAGGATGGAGCACCATTAGATTTGTTTTGGGATAATTGTATATATCTTATTAATAGCTATTTAAGTAGGGGATATGATGTAATTTTTAGTTATATTATCAATCCAAAAGATTTAGAGATGCTTAGGAAGAAGTTTAGTGATTATCAGATTATATTTAAAGTTTTGATAGCTAAAAAAGATGTAGTTATTAAAAGGGATAAAATGCGAATTGTAGATAATCAAATGGGAAATAGGGCTGTTGTTTTGTTAGATAAATTTATTAATAATTATTCAGATGAATTTTTGTTAGATACATCTTTATTAAGTGTAGATGAGGTAGTAGAGAGAATTATGCTGTTATAGATAGTTTGACGAAATTATTGATTTATAGGGAAATAGTTAGTAAATTGATGACTTTTTGTGAGAAATTTGATAAACTTATGGTAGGTGGTTATATGTATAAGAAGGCTCTTGAAGTATTAAATAAATTTTATGATAATGGATATTTAGCCTATATAGTTGGGGGATATCCACGTGATACATTATTAGGGATTAAGACTACCGATATTGATATTTGTACTAATGCTAAACCAATGGAGATTATTAAGATATTTGATACAGATAAAGTTAGTGATATTAATTATGGTTCTGTAAAGGTAATATATAAGAATGTTAAGTTTGATGTTACTACTTTTAGGAGAGATATTAAATATGAGAATAATCGTAAGCCAGTGAAGATTAAGTATATTAATGATCTTAAGAAGGATTTGTTAAGAAGGGATTTTACTATTAATACTTTATGTATAGATAGAGAAGGAAATTTGGTGGATATACTTAATGTTAGGAAAGATATTGATGAGAGGATAATTAGGACTGTTGGTAATCCTAGATATAGGATTAAGGAAGATAGTTTGAGAATTTTAAGAGCAATTAGATTTGCTTCAATATTAGATTTTAAGATAGATAGTAAGACTAAGAGTTATATTATAAAGTATGGATATTTACTTAAGAGTTTGTCTTGTTCTAGAAGACGAGAAGAGTTAGATAAGATATTTTCTTCTAAAAATAAGGAAATGGGAAGAGATTTGATTGTTGAATTAGGAATAGATAAACATTTGGGAATAGAAAATCTTAAAGATATAGTTATGTGTAATGATATAATAGGTATATGGAGTCAGTTAAAGATGCGTGATGAATATCCGTTTTCTAAGCTTGAGAAGGAAACAATATTTAAGATTAGAGAGATGTTAGAGATGGATATTGATAGTTATAGTGTTTATAAGTATGGGCTTTATGTATCTAGTGTTGTTGGTTCTATTAAGGGGATTAGTTATAAAGAGATTAATGATATATATAGTAATTTGGTTATATATTCAAGAAAGGATATTAAAATAGGGGGAATGGATATAGCTAATGCTTTAAAGAGGGAACCTGGTAATTATCTTAGGGAGATATTTGATGATATTGAGAGGAAGATTATTGGGTTAGAGATTGATAATAAGTATGAAGATATTATTGATTATGTAAAGAAAAATTATTAATGGAGGTTTTATGGGATTATTTGATAAGATAAAGAAGGCTTTTTCGTTTGGAAATGATAAAGATAAGGATAATTTAAATAAAGAAAATTTAAAAGTAAAGAATGAAGTTAAGAATTATGATGATGGTCTTAAGAAAAGTAGACAGGAGTTTGTTAGTAAGTTAAGTAATTTATCAGTTAAGTATAAGAATATTTCAATGGATTATTTTGAGGAGTTAGAAAATATTTTAATAAGTGCTGATATAGGGGTTAATACGGTAATGACTTTTGTTGATAGACTTAAGGATAGGGTTAAGAAAGAAAAGATTACTGATAGTAATTATTTAAAAGAGATTATTGTTGATGAGTTATTTGTAATGTATGTTGGAAATAATATTATTGATAGTAAGATTAATTTTAGTGAAAAGGGACCGACAGTTATTTTATTTGTGGGGGTAAATGGGGTTGGAAAGACAACGACGATAGGAAAGATTGCTCTTAGATATAAGAATAAGGGGAAGAAGGTTATGTTAGTAGCAGGAGATACTTTTAGAGCAGGGGCAGTAGAACAACTTGGTGAATGGGGAGAGAAGACTGGTACTTTGGTAGTTACTGGTAATTCAAAAGATCCTTCTTCGGTTATATATGATGGATTAGAGAAGGCTATTGAGGAAGAATATGATTTGGTATTAATAGATACGGCTGGAAGGTTACAGAATAAGAGTAATTTGATGGAAGAGTTATCCAAGATAAATAGAGTTATTAAGAAAGTTATTCCAGAAGGAGCTAATGAAACTTTATTAGTAATAGATGCAACAACGGGACAAAATGGTATTAGTCAAGCAAAGGCTTTTAAAGAGATAACAGATATTACAGGGATAGTTTTAACAAAGTTAGATGGTACTGCTAAAGGGGGAATTGTTTTAGCAATAAAGGAAGAAGTAAATATTCCGGTTAAGTTTGTAGGACTTGGTGAAGGAGCTAATCAGTTAGAAGTATTTGATATAGAGAAATATATATATGGATTATTTAAAGATTTATAAGGAGAAAAAGAATGAAAGAGAAAAATAGACGGGTAGTTAAGGTATTTAGTGTAGTAGTATTAGTAATATTATTAATGACTTTGGGGTTAGCAACAAAATATAGTGCTTTTATTCCTTCTTCGATGTTTATGGGATCACTTCTTTTATTTAGTATTAGTTATTATATAATGAATGATAAGGAGAAGAAGGGAATATTATATACTTTATTTATATTAGGGGTATTATTAATAATAGGAGCAATAAGTTATACGATTATGAGGTTGATATAAGTGGATAATATAGAAAAAATAATAATATTATATGATTATTATGGAGAGTTATTTAATGATCAGCAAAGAGAGTATTTTGAAGAATATTATTTTAATAATTTATCTTTGGCAGAGATAGCTAATAATACAGGTAAGAGTAGAAATGCGATACATAAAGTGATAAGAAGAGTATGTGATAAATTAGAAGAATATGAAGAGGTACTTAGATTGTATCAAAAAGATAATAAGTTAAGAGAGATTATTAAAAAGATAGATAATAATGAGATAAGAAAAGAATTAGAGGAATTAATTTAAGGGTGTGTAAGATGAAAGAGAGATTACCAGTATATATAGATAATTTAGAATTACCAGAAGATAAGTATAAGAAATTGGATTATGAGAAGAAGGAAGTATCCTATGGATATGTAAATATTTTATATATATTATCTTTATTAATAACGGGGGTTAGTATTATAACAATTTTATTATTAGGAAAATAGGTGATATAATGGGGAATGAAAGTATATTAGAACGATATGGAGAAAATTTGACGGCAGTTAAGTATTTAGTTAATCCGGCGGTGGCAAGAGATAAAGAACTTAAAGAGTTAGTAATGGTTTTGTTAACGCCGGAAAAGTCGGCTTGTTTAGTAGGTAAACCTGGTATAGGTAAAACTGCTATTGTAGAGGGGCTTGCTTATAGGATGCAACTTAATGATATGCCAAATGCTTTGAAAGGATATTCAGTATATAAGATAAGTACACCTTCGTTAGTAGGAAGTACAGATGGTGAGAATAAAGTTATGGCTTTAGTTAAGGAATTAAAGACTAGAGATAAGATAATAGTATTTATTGATGAGATTCATATGTTGATGGGGGCTAACAACCAGGGACCAATGGATTTAGCTAATATGTTTAAGGAAGGTTTAGGTAGAGGAACTGTTAAGTTAATTGGGGCTACAACAGTGGATGAGTATGAGAGATATATTCTTAGAGATAAGGCTTTTGTTAGAAGATTTGAGAGAATAGATATATCTGAACCTACACAAGAGATGTGTGTACAGATCCTTATGAGAACAGTACCTAAAATAGAGGCTCAAACAGGGGTTAAACTTAATTATACAGATTTTATTAAAGAGAAAATAATGAAGTTTATAGTTAATATGACTAGTGAATATAAAAGGGTATATGAGATATCATCTAGATATCCAGATATTGCTTTAACAGTATTAAGACAAGCTTTTTCAGCAGCACTTTTTGATAATTCTTCAGAAGTTAAATTTAAACATATATACGAGGCTGTTAAAAATACAAAGGCAGTATATCCAGATGTTATTAAGAAAGAGTTAGTAGTATTTAAAGATACTTTTAAAGAAGAGTTAATGCAAGAAGGAACAATTATCTCGGATATGGAATAAGATAATTTAGTAAAGGGGGAGTAGGATGACTCTTGAAAATTTATTCGAAGGAATTAAATATAAGTTAATAAAGGGAAGTATGGATAACTTAGTTTATGATATAGCTTATAATTCGAAGAATGTTAAAGATGGCGATATGTTTGTTGCTATTTTAGGAAATAGAGAAGATGGACATAGTTATATAGATGAAGCTATTAAGAATGGAGCTAGGGTAATACTTATATCACAAGATATAGATGTACCTTTTGATGTAACAGTTATTAAAGTTAAGAATACAAGAAAGATATTGTCAAAATTAGGGATGAAGTTATATCGATATCCACAAAATAAAATGAAGACAATAGCTATTACTGGTACTAAAGGTAAAACGACGACTAGTTTTATGATCAAGAAGATTATTGAAGAGAAAGGTTATAAGTGTGGGTTAATAGGAACAACAGGAGTATATATAGGTAATGAATTTCGTTCTTTAAAGAATACAACACCAGAATCTATTGATACTATTAAGATAATGGATGAAATGGTTAAGAATAAGATTGAATATATGATTATGGAAGTATCTAGTCAAGCACTTAAATATGATAGAGTAAATGATATAATATTTGATTATGGAGTTTTTACTAATTTAACTAAAGATCATATTAGTAATGATGAACATAAAGATATGAATGACTATATTAGAAGTAAAGCAAAATTATTTAGTCAATGTAATTATGGAATATTTAATATGGATTCAAAATATTTTTATGATATGGTTATGTTGGGAGATGCTTCGATTAATACCTATGGGTATAATTTAAAGGCTGATTTAAGAGCTAAGGATATTAAATTAATAAGAGATGGGCATTATGTGGGAATAGAATTAACTACCGAAGGAATGGTTAATGATACATTTAAAATAAGTATGCCAGGAAAATTTTCCTCATATAATGCAATGGCTGCAATAATGGTGACACATATGTTGGGAATAGATACAGAAAGTATTAAGAAGGCTCTTAGTAATTTTTCAGTTAAAGGAAGAGTAGAACCAGTAAAGGTATCAGATGATTTTACTTTATTAATAGATTATGCACATAATGGTATTAGTACAGAGACAATTCTTAAAACAATAAGGGAATATGATCCTGGAAGAATAGTAACTATTTTTGGTTGTGGAGGTAATCGTAGTAAAGATAGAAGATATGATATGGGAGAGATGGCTTCCAAGTATTCAGATTATTGTATTATTACCGAGGATAATAATAGATATGAAGAGTTTGATGAAATCGCTAAAGATATTTTAGTGGGAGTAGAGAGGAATAATTGTGAATATAAGGTAATTCCTGATAGGAAAGATGCGATTAGGTATGCAATTGTAAATGGTAAAAAGGGGGATATAATTATGCTTCTTGGTAAAGGACACGAGGATTATAAAGAAATTAAGGGAGTAAGATATCCTTTTGATGAGAGAATAGTTATTAAAGAAATATTAAATGAATTAAAGAATAAATAAAAATAAATTATCAATATTATTAGATAGAGGGTTATATAAGAAATAAGTAATATGATCTTGGTTATATAATAGTTATATTTTATAAATAGAGAGTGTAAAAAACTTTGTGTAAGGTTACCAATCCATGGTAATAAAGATATTTGATGTTGATTAGTATCAATCTCTTTTTGTTACTTAAATAATAACATAATTTTCAAAGATCAATTTAATCGTTCGAGTCTGTAAATAATTATTAAAAAAATGTACCTTTAGTAACATACTAAAGGTATCAGATTTTGTCAACAGTCTGAGGAACTCTAAAGAGTTCCTTTATAGTATTTTATCTATGATACCGTATTCTAGAGCTTCTTGGGCATTCATATAGTAGTCTCTGTCGGTATCTTTTTCTATTTGTTTAATTGTTTTTTTGGTATTTTTAGCAAGAATAGAATTTAATTTGGTACGTAGATTTAATATTCTTTTAGCAACAATATCTATTTCTGTTGCTTGTCCTTTTACTCCACCTAGAGGTTGATGAATCATAACTTCACTATTAGGTAGACAATATCTCTTACCTTTTTTTCCACAAGATAAAAGGAAAGCTGCCATTGAAGCACACATACCAACACAAGTTGTTGATACATCACTTTTAATAAAGTTCATTGTATCAAAGATAGCCATTCCTGAAGTTATAGAACCTCCGGGAGAATTAATATAGAGATAAATATCTCCTTCATCAATACTGTCAAGATATAGGAGTTCAGCAATAACAACATTGGCTAAGTCATCATCTATTTCTCCACTTAGTAGAATAATACGATTTTTTAAAAGACGAGAATATATGTCGTAAGCACGTTCTCCCATATTACTTTTTTCAATTACTGTTGGAATTAACATTTTATCACCTATATATATAATAATATAAAAGGGGATTATTTTGTTTAGGAAGAAGTCGACAAAAAAGTATATATTGTTATATAGATGAATGTATGTTATAATTTGGTTAGATATGATATAAAGTTGTCTTAAGACAGCTTTTTTTGGAAAGGTTTAGGTATGAAAATAGAGAGAGTTATAGTTGGAAGACTTTTATGTAATTGTTATTTGTTATCTTATGGAGAGAAGGTTTTAATTATTGATCCGGGAGATAACTATGAGATGATTGTTGAGAAGATTGGCAAGAGAGAAGTGGTAGGAGTTATTGTTACTCATAGACATTTTGATCATATTGAGGCTTTATCTATGATAGTAGATAAGTATAAGGTTAAGGTATATGATAGAAGTAATTTAGTTAATGGATGGAATGTTATTGATGTTTTTAAGTTTATAGTTATATATACTCCAGGACATAAGGAAGATGCAATAACTATTTATTTTAAGGATGATAAGGTAATGTTTTGTGGAGATTTTATTTTTAGGGATTCGATAGGTAGATGGGATCTTGAAGGAGGTAATATTCAAGAGATGTGTAGATCTATTTTAGAAATTAAGAAGTATGATAGAGATATTATAATATATCCGGGACACGGAGATAAGACTACATTAGGGTATGAAATGGATAATAATATTTATTTTAGGGATGATGTAAAATACTTTTGACAAAGTTATAAAGATAATTGCTTTTATGTTTTATTAATTATGGGTATAATGGTTATAGATAGGAGGAATTGTAATGAAAAAAATAGGAAAGATAACTATTTTATTTGTAATAGGAATAGTTATTTTGATAGGGGTAGATGGTTTTTCAGCAAAGTATTTAAAGACTAGACCGTTGATTGCTAAGAAAGAAGATGCTCGTTATGAAGATAAGAGTTATGATGGGAAAGAAAACTTATATAGTATAGATTTAGGGGTAGTATATAAATCATTGTTTGCTGATATATATTATTGTGATACGACAGTAGATACTTATAATGATGGACATATGGAAAGGGAACAGAAAATAATTAGGTATTATCTTAAGAAGGGGGAAAAGTTTACTTGTAAGAGTTCAATTAGTTATTATCCAAATTCAGAGGAAATAAAAGATTATCTAAATAGTAGTAATCCGAGTGATCTAGAGTATATTAAGGCTGTAGCTAAGAGTTTATATAGGGAAAATTTAACGGGAATTTATGATATTAATAATAAGATGGGGGTAATGATATGTAATTTCTTGGGATATCCAATTGATAATGAATATAGAGATGTTTATATGTTTAATATAAATGATTTTAGTAAGGATCCGGTTAAGTTAGTGATAGATGGATTTGATTTGACTTGGAGGAGTATGAATTATAAATCATCTCCGAGTGGAAATATTCTTAGTTTTTATTATGGATGTGGTTATAAGGATCAATGGGCAGGTAATAGAAAATATAGTATTGAGGATTGTAATAATAATATAAAAACATCAGGAATATATGTATTTAGAGTTAATGGAATAAATGATTATGAGAAGATTAATTTTTATGAACAGGATAATAGTTATTTAAGGGAATATCCAGAGAGTTATTTTCTTATTGATAAAGTTATTAATGATGAAGAGATGATTATTAAGTTTGTACTTACTAAAAATAAACAGGAAGAACCTGAGAAGATATTGAGGGTTAAATGGAATTTTATTAATGGAAAGAGTGAGGAGTATTCTGATGAGTAAGTTAGTAGGAGATAGAATATATTCACTTAGAAAGAAATTAGGATTGTCACAAGAAGAATTTGCTAATAGAATTGGTGTATCTAGACAGGTAGTTAGTAAGTGGGAGATGAATCAAGTAGTACCTCTTACTGATAAGTTAAAGAAAATTAGTGAAGAGTTTAATGTTAGTTATGAAGAGATATTTAATGATAAAATAGTTGTTAATAATGATAATAATAATAAAAGAAAAATATTTAAGTATGTATTAATGTATTTGATATTGGTGGTTATTGAAATTGGGATAATATTTGTATATACATATATTCAAAATAATAAGGGAATGAAGTATAATTGTTTAGGTGTACAGAGTTATTATATAGATAAGATATATGATAGTGATGATATTAATTATAATTATGTTACTTTAAAGAATAGAGATAATAATATTAAGACTGTTAAAATATCTAAGTTAATAGCTACTTATTTAGATAGTGGTAAGAGTTATGAGTTTACTTTTAAGGGGGTAAATGATACATTAGATATGAATTATATATTTAATAATAATGAGATAATTAATATTAGATATATTGAGAATTATGTTAATAGTAATGATAGAATTAGTTGTAAAAAGAAGCGTTAGTTGACGCTTCTTTTTCAGAACGTTGACAAAGTCAATGCTCTTTTCTAAAAGAAAAGAGCATATAGAAAGAAGTTTTGCAGATTCAAAACAAAATCATGGATATAGGTATGCTATGTATAAAAGAGTTAAAAAAATCAACATTATACATGGCTTATTTGTGCTGCACAAAATATGAAAGATATAGCAATTAAAAATGATAATGTAGGGAAGTTCCCTTTTACATTATCATCATATATCAACAATATTATAAGAATAATAAAAATGAACTTAAAAATTTTATTTATAAGAAAACTCTTAGAAAAAATCTAGGGGTTTGTCTATACTCTGAGTAAGAAGATAATTCTTACTTTTTTTCTGGGGATATTCTTGTAAAAGATTTTATCTTATAGTATAATTTTTATATGATAAGGAAGTGGTATTATGTATTTTAATACTAATGTTAATGGTACTAATATTGATAAGGAATTTAATAAGGAAGAAAAGTTTAATT
>ERZ857629.3699-NODE-3699-length-12590-cov-2.652094_pt1 | contig 12590 bp, 6 predicted proteins | sample MGYA00519700_ERZ857629 | MGnify/ENA primary metagenome ERZ857629 (study PRJEB31778, sample SAMEA3449351) | human gut metagenome | biome: human gut; feature: human-associated habitat; material: faeces | place: United Kingdom | collected 2010/2012 ... | reverse complement strand
GTCAACGTGAGCATAGTGACGTTTGTCGGTCTGATACTCAACGTGAGCGGTGTTGATCGTAATACCTCTTGCCTTTTCTTCGGGTGCTTTATCGATTTCGTCATATCTCATCTTCTGAGCATCGCCCTTACAAGCAAGAACCATAGTGATAGCAGCAGTTAAAGTGGTTTTACCATGGTCAACGTGGCCGATGGTACCAATGTTTACGTGCGGCTTACTTCTGTCGAATTTTGCCTTTGCCATAATTTTGTTTCCTCCAAGAATGTTTTTAATATTTCTTTTTTATTCTTATTTTAAACGCTTTTCGCGTTTTTAACTTTTTATTCCGCTATTCGCTTAAGTCTTTAATAAGGATTATTCCTTATTTCCGCGAGCGCCGACGATTTTCTCGGAAACACTCTTAGGAACTTGCGCATAGTGGTCGAACTGCATGGTATAGTTACCTCTACCCTGCGTTCTCGAACGAAGGTCGGTTGCGTAACCGAACATTTCGGACAGCGGGATTTCCGCGTCGATAACCTTCGAGCCGTTTCTGTCGTCCGTACCCGTGATAGTACCGCGGCGCGCAGTAACGTTACCCATTACGTCGCCGAAGTAATCGTCGGGAAGAACGATTTCAACTTTCATTATAGGTTCGAGTATAACGGGATCGGCCTTTGCAGCACCGTCTTTGAACGCCATACTACCGGCAATCTTAAACGCGATTTCGGACGAGTCGACTTCGTGATAACTTCCGTCGTAAACGGTGGCTTTGAAGTCAACCACTTCGTAACCTGCAACGATACCGTTCTTAGCAGCTTCTTCGATACCTTTTCTGATAGGTTCGATATATTCCTTAGGAATGCTGCCGCCGACGGTTTCGTCTTCAAATACGAATCCGCTGCCCGGTTCGAGAGGTTCGAGTCTGACTTTACAATGACCGTACTGACCTTTACCGCCCGACTGGCGTTTATACATACCTTCGCAATCGACCGCTTTACGGAACGTTTCCCTGTAAGCAACCTGCGGCTTACCGACGGTAGCTTCTACTTTGAATTCGCGCAGCAATCTGTCTACGATGATTTCAAGGTGAAGTTCGCCCATACCTGCGATGATCGTTTGCCCGGTGTCCTTATCGGTATAAGTTTTGAACGTAGGATCTTCTTCGGCAAGTTTGATGAGCGCGAGCGTCATCTTTTCCTGACCGGCTTTGGTCTTAGGCTCGATAGCTACTCTGATAACCGGCTCGGGGAATTCCATCTGTTCGAGAATGATGGGAGCGTTTTCCGAACACAGCGTATCGCCTGTGGTAGTTTCTTTAAGACCTACGATAGCGCAGATATCGCCCGAATAAATCTCGTCGATCTCTTCACGGTGATTTGCGTGCATACGAAGAAGTCTGCCAACTCTTTCTTTCTTACCCTTGGAACTGTTGTAAACGTAAGAACCGGAGGTAAGTTTACCGGAGTATACTCTGAAAAATGCAAGTTTACCTACGAACGGATCGGATACGATCTTGAATGCAAGACCTGCAAACGGTTCGTCGTCGGCGGTTCTTCTGATTTCGGGTTCGCCCTTGGAATTTACGCCCTGAACGTGATCGACGTCGATAGGACTGGGGAGATAATCTACAATAGCGTCGAGCAGGTGCTGAACGCCCTTGTTACGATAACTCGATCCGCAAAGAACGGGAGTAACCTTCATCGAAAGGGTTGCCTTACGAAGTCCCATTTTGATTTCGTCGATCGTAAGTTCGCCGCCGTCGAGGTATTTCATCATAAGATCGTCGTCGGCTTCGGCAGCCGTTTCGACAACCTGAGTATGATACAGTTCCGCATCCTCACGATATTCTTCGGGGATAGCGACAACCTCTTCTTCTTTGCCGAGGTCGTCTTTATACATAATCGCATCCATAGCGATAACGTCGATTATACCCTTGAAAGAATCTTCTTTTCCGATAGGAATCGTGATAGGAATAGCGTTGGTGTGAAGTCTGTCCTTCATCATCTGGATAGCTCCGAAGTAGTTAGCTCCGTTGATATCCATTTTGTTGACGTATGCGATACGGGGGACGTGATACTTATCCGCCTGTCTCCATACCGTTTCACTCTGAGGTTCTACGCCGCCTTTGGCGCAGAAAGTAGCAACCGCACCGTCGAGAACGCGGAGAGATCTTTCAACCTCAACCGTGAAGTCAACGTGTCCCGGCGTGTCGATAATGTTAATACGATTACCTTTCCATTGACAAGTCGTGCAGGCGCTGGTAATGGTAATACCTCTTTCCTGCTCCTGCACCATGAAGTCCATGGTAGCGGTACCGTCATGCGTTTCGCCGAGCTTGTGCGTTTTGCCCGTATAGAACAGTATTCTTTCCGTCGTAGTCGTCTTGCCCGCGTCTATATGGGCCATAATACCAATGTTACGCGTATTTTTTAATTCAAATTCTCTCGGCATTTTTCCCCTTTAATTACCAGCGGAAGTGTGCAAACGCTTTGTTTGCTTCCGCCATTCTATGAACGTCTTCTTTCTTCTTTACCGCGCCGCCTGCATTGTTGTAAGCGTCGATAAGTTCGTTAGCAAGTCTTACAGACATATCTCTGTCGCTTCTGTTTCTTGCATAAGAAACGATCCAGCGGATAGCGAGAGTTTGTCTTCTTTCAGGTCTGATTTCGATAGGAACCTGGTAGTTAGAACCGCCTACGCGTCTTGCTTTTACTTCGAGCAAAGGCTTAACGTTTTCCATAGCTTGGTTGAATATATCCATAGGATCCTGACCGAGTTTGTTTTTCATGATTTCGAACGCTTCGTAAACAATACTCTGCGCCGTACCCTTTTTTCCGTCGAGCATGACCTGGTTAACGAGTTTTGTAACCACGGTGCTGCCGTATATAGGATCGGGTAACACGTCCCTCTTGGGAACGCCTCCTCTTCTTGGCATATTAAATGTCCTCCTTTAATTTTTCAGGGCTCAGCCCTTAAAGTACAGCTATCGCAATTTAATGCGAACCTTCTGCCTTGCGGCATACTGCCTACTATTATCGGGCTTTACGAATCAATCTATTCCGAAATAAGTAGGGTAAATTTGTTTTAACGATTACTTAGGACGTTTTGCGCCGTATTTACTGCGCGCCTGTCTGCGTTTTGCAACGCCTGCGGTATCGAGAGTTCCACGGATGATGTGATATCTTACACCAGGTAAATCTCTTACTCTGCCGCCACGGATAAGAACGGAACTGTGTTCCTGAAGGTTGTGACCTTCGCCGGGAATGTAGACCGTACCTTCCTGCTTATTGGTCAAACGTACTCTCGCAATCTTACGTAAAGCCGAGTTAGGCTTTTTCGGTGCGGTGGTCGTAACGGAGAGGCAAACGCCGCGTCTCTGAGGACATTCGTCCAGAATCGGAGCTTTGCTCTTCTTTACAGCCGTAGTTCTTCCCTGCTTGATAAGCTGGTTAATTGTAGGCATGTGTTTCCTCCTTTTTTATTTCGGAATATTTCTTTCGTGCGCAAAAATTTGCGCCCCGTTAAAGAAGCATTTTCAAGGGCATAGTGCGCCCCGCCCCGACGGGCGCGGCGCAGCCTATACCGCTAACTTCATAATTTTAGCATTAAAAACGCATACTGTCAAACGTTTTTGCCGCTAACGCGCAAATTATTCGTCGTCGTCCTCGTCCTCTTCCTCTACGGGTTCGGGCTTGGTGACTACCATTTGCGGGTTGAGAGATTTATAATCTCTTACGCCCGTACCTGCGGGAATAAGTTTACCGATGATGATATTTTCCTTAAGACCTGCAAGCGGATCGACTTTATTCTTGATGGCAGCTTCGGTAAGAACCTTTGCTGTTTCCTGGAATGATGCCGCGGACAAGAAACTTTCGGTAGCGAGCGCGGCTTTGGTGATACCGAGGAGCACACGTTTCGCGTTGGCGGGTTTGCCGCCTTTTTCGATTGTTTTCTTGTTTTCTTCTTCAAAACGGAAGATGTCGACGTATTCGCCCGGGAGTAAATCGGTATCTCCGCAGTTTTCCACTCTGACCTTTCTGAGCATCTGACGAACGATAACCTCAACGTGCTTATCGTTAATATCAACGCCCTGAGAACGGTAAACCGACTGAACTTCTCTTAAAATGTAGTCCTGTACGGGTACGGGACCGCTTGTTTTAAGAATATCCTGCGGGTAAACCGAACCGCCGGTGAGTACGCGACCGACTTCGATCTTTTCGCCGTCTTTAACGCGGAGTTCCGCGCTGAACGGGATTGCGTAATCCTTGACCGTTCCGTCCTCGGTTTCGACCATAATGTGGCGGAGATTATCTCTTTCTTCTATCTTGACCTTGCCCGATACTTCGCAGACGGTTGCCTGTCCCTTAGGTTTACGAGCTTCAAAAAGTTCTTCTACACGGGGAAGACCTTGCGTGATATCGCCGGTGGACGCTATACCGCCGGTGTGGAAGGTTCTCATTGTGAGCTGAGTACCCGGTTCGCCTATCGACTGAGCCGCGATAACGCCGACCGCTTCGCCGACATTGACGGGTTGATTGTTCGTACTCATGTTCTTGCCGTAGCACTTAGCGCACACGCCGTTTCTTGCGCGGCAGGTGAATACGCTTCTTACGAGTACGGATTCTATACCGGCTTTGACGATACTCTTAGCCTGATCGTCGGAAATCATCGTATCCGCGGGAACGAGAACTTCGCCCGTCTTGGGATCCACGACTTCGTCGATCGTGTATCTGCCGGAAATTCTGTCTTCGAGTTTTTCGATTATGCCGCCCTTGATATCGCGGATAGCGGAAACCATCATGCCCTTGGGCTTTTCGCCGAGCGATGCAAAACAGTCCTCTTCTCTTACGATAACGTGGTGAGCAACGTCTACAAGACGTCTGGTAAGGTAGCCCGAGTCAGCCGTTTTAAGAGCCGTATCGGCAAGACCTTTACGACCGCCGTGCGACGAGATGAAGTATTCGAGAACGGACAAACCTTCACGGAAGGAAGATTTAACCGGTATTTCGATAATCTTACCGTTCGGGTTAGTCATAAGACCACGCATACCTGCGAGCTGCTTAATCTGGTCGATAGAACCACGAGCACCCGAGTTAGCCATCATCCAGATGGGGTTGAATTCATCGAGGTTGGCTTTAAGAAGTTCGGTAACCTTGCCCGTAACGGCAGACCATTTTTTAACTACTTCGTTATATCTTTCGTCGTCGGTTATAAAACCTTTCTTATAGATGTTTTCGATCTCGACGACTTCCCTGCCCGCAGCGTCGATAAATTCGCGCTTGGTATCGGGAATCTTCATGTCGAATACGCTGGTCGTGATAGAACCGACGGTGGAATATCTATAACCTAAGTTCTTGATATTGTCGAGGGTATCGGCAGCGCAAACCGAGCCTTTCTTTCTGAAGCAGACGTCGACGATTTTCTTTAATTTGCTCTTGTCGACGACCTCGTCGATTTCGAGTTTAATGTAATCGGAGGGTTCTTTTCTCTCGATAAATCCGAGATCCTGCGGAACGATTCCGTTGAATATGAGTTTACCTACGGTTGTTTTGATAACGCCCGTAACGCGACCGAAAGGCGTATCGTCGACCACGCGGCGAACAAAAATTTCGTCCTGCATGGAGATCGTCTTGGTCTGATAAGCCATCATAGCTTCGTCTACCGAAGAGTAGATACCCGCGTTGTAAAGTTCGCCGTCATCGCTTTCGGTGTATCTGTCGTCGTAAGTAAGGCAGGCAAGACGGTCTTTGATTACGCGCCCTTCTCTTATAGCCTGTTCAAGACGGTCGATATAACGATGCTGATGTTTTCTTCTTACGATAGTAAGGTAATAACAACCCAAAACCATGTCCTGCGTAGGACTCATAACCGGCTTACCATCGGAAAGTTTAAGAATGTTGTTGGACGAAAGCATCAAAAATCTTGCTTCCGCCTGAGCCTCTATCGAAAGAGGAACGTGAACAGCCATCTGGTCGCCGTCGAAGTCGGCGTTGAACGCGCCGCAGACCAACGGGTGAAGTTTAATCGCTCTGCCGTCGATAAGTACGGGTTCGAATGCCTGAATGGACAGTCTGTGCAGCGTAGGAGCACGGTTGAGCATTACGGGGTGATCCTTGATAACGTCCTCGAGAATATCCCAGACGATAGGATTCATTCTTTCTACCGTACGCTTTGCGCTCTTTATGTTGTGGCACTTGCCCGATTCGACGAGTTTCTTCATTACGAAGGGCTTGAACAACTCGATCGCCATTTCTTTAGGCAAGCCGCATTGATAAATTTTGAGTTCAGGACCTACGACGATAACCGAACGACCGGAATAGTCTACACGTTTACCGAGAAGGTTCTGACGGAAACGACCTTGTTTACCGCGGAGCATGCCGGAAAGCGACTTAAGATCGCGATTGCCGGGCCCGCTGACGGCTTTACCGCGTCTGCCGTTATCGATAAGAGCGTCAACGGCTTCCTGCAACATTCTCTTTTCGTTTCTTATAATGATGTCCGGCGTGCCGAGTTCCATCAGTTTTTTAAGACGGTTGTTACGGTTGATAACCTTTCTGTAAAGGTCGTTAAGGTCGGACGTGGCGTATCTGCCGCCGTCGAGCTGCACCATAGGACGCAGTTCGGGCGGGATTACGGGAATAACGTCGAGAATCATCCATTCGGGGCGGTTGCCGCTCTTGCGGAACGCCTCGATGATTTCTATTCTCTTAACCGCCTTGATACGTTTTTGTCCGCCGGGGGTGGTTTCGATTATACGCTTGACTTCGGCACTCTCTTTTTCGAGGTCGATAGCCATTAAAAGCTCTTTGATGGACTCCGCGCCCATACCTACTTTAAAGCTGCCTTCGCCGAACTGATCGATCGCCTCGCGATATTCCTTTTCGTGAAGGACCTGCTTATAAGCAAGCGTGGTGTTGCCCGGATCGAGTACGACGTAGCAAGCGAAATAAAGCACTTGTTCAAGGGCTTTCGGGCTCATGTCGAGCATAAGACCGATTCTTGAAGGAACGCCCTTGAAGTACCAAATGTGCGAAACGGGAGCGGCAAGTTCGATATGCCCCATTCTTTCGCGTCTTACCTTTGATTTGGTAACTTCGACGCCGCACTTATCGCAGATTACGCCTTTATATCTGATTCTTTTATATTTACCGCAATGACATTCCCAGTCCTTTGTCGGTCCGAATATTTTTTCGCAAAACAAGCCGTCGCGTTCGGGTTTTTGCGTTCTGTAGTTTATGGTTTCGGGTTTGGTAACCTCGCCGTAAGACCACTCTCTGATTTTTTCGGGAGACGCGACACCTATCTGAATAGAATCGAAATTGTTAAGTTCAAACATTAAATAACCTCCCTGTTATCAGTTATCGTCGTCATCGTCGTAATCATCGAACAAATCACCGGACTTGAACGAGAATCTCTCGTCGTCGTCGAATTGATCGATATCGTCGAAGATGTTGGAAATATCGTCCCCGTCGCTCTCGGTTTCGTGTTCGTCCCGATCGTTCGTTCCGAATACGTCATCGACGGATACTTCTTCGTATCCCTCTTTTTCGCGAGCGTGCGGCTGCTGCATATCAACGTCGTCGTCCGTAAGACTCTTGAGCGATACTTCTTCGCCTGCTTCGTTGAGAACTTTAACGTCGAGCGCGAGCGACTGCATTTCCTTAAAGAGAACTTTAAAGGATTCCGGAATACCCGGTTCGCTTATATCGTTGCCTTTGACGATGGATTCGTAAGTCTTGACTCTGCCTACGACGTCGTCCGACTTAACGGTAAGTATTTCCTGAAGAATGTGCGCCGCGCCGTAAGCCTCGAGTGCCCAAACTTCCATTTCACCGAAACGCTGTCCGCCGAACTGGGCTTTTCCGCCGAGCGGCTGCTGCGTTACGAGCGAGTACGGACCCGTGCTTCTTGCGTGAATCTTATCGTCGACAAGGTGGTGCAACTTAATCATGTACATCTGACCGACGGTAACTCTGTTTTCAAACGGTTCGCCCGTTCTTCCGTCGTAAAGCTGTACTTTTCCGTCGACCTCGCCATACGGGTTAATAAAGTGATTATCCTCGAGGAGCGATCTGATATCGCTTTCGCTTGCGCCGTCGAATACGGGCGTTGCAATCTTCCAACCGAGTTGTTTGCAGACAAGACCGAGGTGAACCTCGAGAACCTGACCGATGTTCATTCGCGAAGGAACGCCCAACGGGTTAAGCACGATTTGCAGCGGCGTTCCGTCCGCAAGGAACGGCATGTCCGCTTCGGGGAGAATTCTTGAAATAACACCCTTGTTACCGTGACGACCCGCCATCTTATCGCCGACGGAGATCTTTCTCTTCTGCGCGATGCTGACTCTGACGAGCTTGTTAACGCCCGGCGAGAGTTCGTCCTTGTTCTCTCTAGTGAATATCTTGATATCGACTACGATACCGCCTTCGCCATGCGGTACGCGCAGCGAGGTATCTCTTGCGTCTTTCGACTTTTCGCCGAATATCGCGCGGAGCAATCTTTCCTCGGGGGTAAGATCGGTTTCGCCCTTAGGCGTAACTTTACCTACGAGAATATCGCCCGAGCAAACCTCTGCGCCGATTCTTACGATACCGTCGGCGTCGAGGTCTTTAAGAGCGTCCTCGCCGACGTTGGTAATATCTCTCGTGATCTCTTCCGCACCGAGCTTGGTTTCACGCGCTTCGGTGTCGTATTCTTCTATATGGATAGACGTAAATACGTCGTTCTGAACGAGCTTTTCGGAAAGAAGAATAGCATCTTCGTAGTTGTAACCTTCCCACGTCATAAAGCCGATGAGAATGTTTCTGCCGAGGGCAAGCTCGCCGTCATGCGTTGCAGGTCCGTCCGCAAGGATATCGCCTTTCTTTACAACGTCGCCCGTCTGAGCGAGAGGTCTTTGGTTAAGGCAAGTACCTTGGTTGGATCTTTCGAATTTTTTGAGTTTATAAACGTGATCGTTGCCTTCGGTATCGGTTACGATCATTTCGTCGCCGCTCGCACGTTTTACAACGCCGTCGCAATCGGCAATGATCATAACGCCCGAGTCGTATGCGATCTTGGCTTCTACGCCCGTCGCAACGATAGCGTTTTCGGGTTTAAGCAGAGGAACTGCCTGACGTTGCATGTTCGAACCCATGAGCGCTCTGTTGGTATCGTCGTTTTCCAAAAACGGAATAAGCGCGGTAGCAACCGAAACGAGCTGTTTGGGCGATACGTCCATGTAATCGATTTCTTCGCGGGGAACTTCGGTGATCTCTTCACGACGACGGCAGGATACACGTTCGTGTACGAAACGACCGTTTTCGTCGAGCGGTTCGTTCGCCTGCGCGACGATGAATGCATCCTCTTCGTCCGCGGTAAGGTAGTCGACGTGATCGGTAACGATACCCGTTTCTTTATCTACCTTTCTGTATGCCGATTCGATAAAGCCGTATTCGTTGACTTTAGCGAAAGTGGAAAGCGATGTGATAAGACCGATGTTCTGACCTTCGGGGGTTTCTATCGGGCACATTCTGCCGTAGTGCGTGTAGTGAACGTCACGAACTTCAAACGTTGCGCGCTCTCTGTTCAAACCGCCGGGACCTAACGCCGACAACTTTCTCTTATGCGTAAGTTCGGCAATCGGGTTGGTCTGATCCATGAATTGCGACAACTGCGAAGAACCGAAGAATTCCTTGATAGCGGAACTTACCGGACGAACGTTGATGAGCGCTTCCGGCGTAATGGTCTGCGGATCCTGAGTAGACATTCTTTCTCTTATAACCCTTTCGAGTCTTGCAATACCGATTCTGAACTGGTTCTGAAGCAGTTCGCCTACCGAACGAACACGACGGTTACCGAGGTGGTCGATGTTATCGGTAGTGCCGATACCGCAGTTAAGGTCGAGGTTTATAGATACGGTGGCGATGATATCGTCTACCGTGATATGCTTATGATTGAGTTTTTCAAGCAACGGACGAACGACTTTCTTCTGGTCGAACGTGAGTTTTTCGATTTCCGCGTCGGGATTTTCGGCAAGACGTTTTCTCATGTCGTCGACTATTTCATAGAAACTAAGGCATGCCTCTACGAAACGTTCGCGGGTAATCTTTCTCTTTTCGGCGTTCTTTCTGTCCTCCGCCTTTTCTTCCACGCCTTCCGGAGTGTAAGTTTCTTCAGTATAATAAATATCGTTGATTCTGTCCTTGAAATGTTCGGCGGTATCTTCAACCGAGGCGGTCAAAGCATAGTCGCGTACTTCTTTCGAGAAGGTAATCATCGGGTAATAAACGGTTTCGATAAGACCGAACGGTCTGTAAGGAATACCGAGCACGGCGGTGAAATCAACCGAGTTGTTTGCTATTACCTTGTGCGGCTTGTTGCCCGCAACGAGTGCGACGAATTCGTTTATACCGCTGTTCTGAATAAGTTTAGCCTTTTCGTAAGAAATGACTTCGCCCTTGGTAGCGAGAACTTCGCCGTCGGGACTGATAACGTCCTCGTACGCGGTAAGACCGACGATACGCACACCGAGGTTAAGACGTTTGTTATATTTGTATCTGCCGACTTTGGCAAGATCGTATCTCTTTGCGTCGAAAAAGAGGTTCCTGAGATTCTGGCGAACGGCTTCGTCCGTGGGAACTTCACCGGGGCGCAGTCTTCTGTATAATTCGAAAAGACCTTCGTTTTCGGTACGAGCGGTGTCTTTTTCCATCGTCGCGGCGATCATGGGATCGTTGTCGAACAATTCGGCAAGCGACTTATCCGTACCGAATCCGAGCGCACGCAAAAGCACGGTCGCGGTAATCTTACGCGTCCTGTCTACGTGTACCCAAAGTACGTTTTGCGAATCCTGTTCATATTCGAGCCACGCGCCTCTGTTAGGAATAACCGTGGTATCGAAAAGTTTCTTTCCCGAACGATCGAGAGTAACGCCGTTGTATACGCCCGGGCTTCTTACGAGTTGTGAAACTACAACTCTTTCCGCACCGTTGATAATGAACGAGCCGGTATCGGTCATCTTAGGAAGTTCGCCCATGAATACTTCCCTGTCGATTATTTCGCCGGTTACCTTGTTGACGAGTCTTACCTTAACACTGAGTTTAACCGCATAGTTTACATCTCTGTCACGGCATTCTTTCTCGCTGTATTTGGGTTCCGTTCCCAACGTGTGATCGAGAAAATATAGTTCGAAGTGGTCCGAGAAGTCGGTTATCGGGGAGAAATCCTCAAAGACTTCCTGAATACCTTCGTTGATGAAGGCCTTGAAAGAATCTTTCTGGATCTCGATCAGATCGGGAATAGGCTGAACTTCCTTGATTCTCGAAAAGGTCTTTCTCTCTACCCTGCCAAATTTTTCCGTTCGCAAATCTCGCGTCATCAATACACTCCTTTTTTAAAAAAATGCAAAATACATCTTGCTTTTCGTCAAGTTCAGGTGTATAATACATATAGTTTTGAGTAGTCAATTCTTTTTAGTCGCTTTGCCGCCGCATTTTTGCGACAGACTTTTGTCGGGTTATGTATCCGAGTGCCATTCAATCGCACCCGCCATACATTCGCCCTATGTACATGCGCACACACGTTATATAATCATGCGCACACACGTTATATAATAATGTAAAGCGCAATCACGGTAAACCGACGGTCGGCAACGAGTTTTTAAGCCTTTGAACCATCCATTCGTTCAAACGCTCGTTTGCAAGCAACCGCTACCCCGAACCATTCATTCGTTCGCGTTAAGCGGTAATTCGCAAGTTTGGTTTTCTCGATTGCCTTGCCGATATCTTCGGTAACATTCGCGGGGTTTGAACAATCCATTCGTTCTTACGCGCAGCGAATTTTACAACCGCTCGGGCATTTGCCTTTTGCCTTTGTTCCGCCGCGATGACAAATCGCAGATAAAGCGGCAAGACCATAGCCGCATTGAACAATTCAGTCGTTCAAAGTGCGCCAAGTCGCCCGTCAGGCATAAAGCGACAATTATAGAATTTTAGCATTATACTATTATAATGTAAAGTAAACAAGATGTCAAACAAAATTTAAGATTTACCGAAAATATTTTATATTATATTTTTTCATCAATTTATCGATGATTTTACAGTGATTTTAATTGTTTTTCGGTAATTTTTCGGAGAAAAAAATGAGAATAGACAAATTTTTAAAAGTATCGCGTATATTAAAACGCCGCACCGTGGCAAACGACGCCTGCAACGGCGGTCGCGTCAGCGTAAACGGCAAAGACGTAAAACCCGCATACAATCTTAAAACGGGCGATGTTGTAGAACTCCGTTTCGGCGGCGGCACGCTCAAATTCAGAGTTCTGGAACTCAAAGAAACCGTCCGCAAAGAGGAAGCTCAGAACCTCTACGAGATTATAGAGTAAAGTCGTTCCCAATCGCAATCAATATAAACTTTCCCATTTCGCTGAAGCCTTTATGCGGTGCTGACGCACCTGGATGTTTCGACTGCGCTACGCTCCGCTCAACATGACGGTGGAAATATATCAATAAACAAATATTAACTTTAAATAATTACGCCAACCGCAGTTACCCCAACGCCTGACTTGGTGCCCCTTAGACAAGGGGACGGGGATGCGGAATGCCTGGGGTTGTAGGGGCGCGCTTTGG
>ERZ857629.3696-NODE-3696-length-12594-cov-4.100646_pt1 | contig 12594 bp, 15 predicted proteins | sample MGYA00519700_ERZ857629 | MGnify/ENA primary metagenome ERZ857629 (study PRJEB31778, sample SAMEA3449351) | human gut metagenome | biome: human gut; feature: human-associated habitat; material: faeces | place: United Kingdom | collected 2010/2012 ... | reverse complement strand
CCCTTGGCTCTCCCAAAGGGAGAGCCAAGGGGACTTCGCCCCGCTAAATTCCCGTTTTTCTACTCCCGTCCGTGGTCTTTTACATCCACAATGGCGACCACGGCAGCGTCTACCGGGGCATCCATGCAGTAGCGGGACGCCACGGTGCCGGTTGCCAGCAGCACCCGGTCACCTGGCCCCGCGCCTACCTGATCTGCCGCCACCAGTTCCTCCGTCCCCGCCCGGACCACCAGAAAGGTCTGTCCCTGCAAGCACGACGCCTTGCGGGTTGCCCACACGGAGCCTGTTACCGTTCCGATTCTCATTTGCTTCCCTCCAGAATTTCCTTTGCCAGCGGCGTCAGCACTGCCCCGGGGCCCGGGTGCATTCCCCGCGCCCGCATGGTTCTTGCTTCCTCCGCCGTGATCAGCCGCTTTCTGCCGCCGTCCGTAAAAAGTACGCCCCAGTTTTTCAGTTCCCGCCGAGCACTGGCAAGGCTCCCGGACAGGGCACGGTTTCCCGGACTTTCTGGAAGTCCGGGAGTATAGAGATACACGTTTTTCCCCTCCGCCAGTGCTGTCAGCACCGCTTCCTCCCGGAACCGCAGCAGCTGCCCCAGGGACAGGGACCCGATCACCACAGCGTCATAGGGCGGTTCCCGTACATACTGAAAGCCCAGCGCGGCATCCGGTTCCCGTCCTATAAGCAGTGCCCGGCTCATGGCAGGATCCTCCCCAGATCTCCCTTCCGGAAGCCGCAGGCATTGGCTTCGTCATAATCCAGATGGACATATGGCGCAAAATCCGGACTGACCCGCACCGCCACCCGGTGAAAGGTCAGGGGTCTGCCGGTCAGCGTTTGCAGACGTACCTGCTGCCCGTGCTTTACGCCAAACCGTTCCGCCGCCTCAGGGGGCAGGTGGACATGGCGCTGGGCAACGATCACCCCATGCGTCAGGCTTACGGAACCCTTTTCCCCGATCAGCACCGCTCCCGGCGTACCCGTCGTGTCCCCGGACAGACGGACAGGGGCGTCAACTCCAAGGGTGCGCGCGTCTGTCAGAGAAAGCTCCACCTGTGCTTCCTTCCGGGGTGGTCCCAGCACTGCCACATTCTGGAACTCTCCCTTTGGTCCCCGTACGCTTACCCGTTCCTCTGCCAGATACTGCCCCGGTTGGGAAAGAGGACGTCTGGGGGTCAGCCCATGTCCGAACAGCGTCTCGGCCTGCTCCCGGGTCACATGGACATGCCGCCCGGAAGCTTCCATCTCCACAAACAGGCTTTCGATCACCGCATCGGCGATTCGTGAATTGTCCACGGTCTTTTCCCCCTTCAGCCGTCCAGTTCCAGTCTGCTGAGAATTTTTCTTGTCAGAAGTTCCACCAGCTCACCATCCCCGGTTTCAGGGCCTTCTATCCGGCCTGCTTCCGTTCCCGTGTCCCAAGCGACCCGGCGGATGTTCACCAAGTCCATGGGAGAGATATTATTGGAAGAGCTGCTGCCCCCTACCGCACCGCAGCCAAGGGTCAGCGCCGGAAAAAGCCGGGTCGTGACGCCGATACCTCCCAGCGCCGCCGGAGTATTGACCAGGAAACGGGACACGGGAATCTCCAGCGCAAACCGCCGGATCACCCCTTCATCCCGGGCATGGATGGCAAAGGTATGGCCGCTGCCCTCGTGCGTCAGCACCTCCACCGCCTTTTGCAGCACCGCCTCCTCGCTGTCCATCACAAAGAAAGCCAGCACGGGGCACAGCTTCTCCATGGAATAGGGGCGGGTGGGACCGGCTTCCTGCTCCCGGGCGACCAGAACTCTGGTTCCGGGAGGGACGGAAAATCCCGCCTTTTTTGCCAGTTCTTCCGCAGGTTTTCCCACAATTTCCGGATTCAGAGTCCCGTTAGGACGAAACAGGAGCTTTGCCAGCGCCCCGGCGTCCCCGGTATTCAGGAAGTAGAAGCCCTGTCTTTCCGCTTCCCGGCGAACGGTTTCCTCCATTTTCTTTTCTACAATAATGCTCTGCTCCGATGCGCAGACCGTTCCGTAATCAAAGGACTTGGACCGGGCAATGGCCTGCAGTGCCGCCGGAACATCCGCCGAAGCGTGGATATAGGCAGGTCCGTTCCCCGCGCCTACCCCAATGGCAGGTTTTCCGGAGGAGTACGCCGCCCGAACCATGGCAGGTCCGCCGGTTGCAAGAATCAACCGCACCTCCGGTGCGGTCATCAGCTCCCGGCAGCCATCCATGGAGGGAATTCCAAGGCAGGAAACGCTGCCCTGCGGCGCGCCTGCCGCCTCTGCCGCCATGGCAACGATCCGGGCAGCCTGAAAGGTACAGTTTGCCGCCTTGGGATGGGGCGAGAAAACGATGGCATTTCCGGATTTCAGAGCGATCAAGGCTTTATAGCATACGGTGGAGGTTGGGTTGGTGCTGGGAACAATGGCACAGATCAACCCAACCGGCACGCCCACCTCCCACAGTCCGGGGGTCTCCCGGAGAATACCCACGGCTTTCATTTCCTTTACGGCGTTCCACACGTCCCGGCAGGCAAAGAGGTTTTTTGTTTTCTTATCCGCCGCGTTGCCGAAGCCCGTTTCCCGAACCGCCAACTCGGCAAGGCCCTCCGCTTCCTTCTCAAAGGCTTCCGCCACGGCCCGGACGATGGTGTCCAGCTTTTCCTGCCCCATCCGGGCAAGCACACGCTGGGCCTCGGCACCCTTCTTCGCCAGCGTCCGTGCCTCCTGCCGCGCCAGAAGATCCTTATCCAGTTCCATATTCATCACCTCATAGAGTTCCCATATTGTATAAATTGGAATTTAGCGGGGCGAAGCCCCCCTGGCTCCCCCTTTGGGGCGCTGTCACGGCGGAACACCGTGACTGAGAGGGCCGTTCCGATACGGTGGTGCCTTACACCGCTAAATTCCAATTTGTATTTTTCCTCAAAACAGCAGGCTGGAGCCGTCGCCGGCTTTGGCTGTCAGGTGTCCGTTTTCTACAAAGCCCATTTTTTCCAGCCACTTCTGGAAGGGAGGCGTGGCGGTTTTTCCGGTGATCTCCCGGAGAGCCGCCGTTTCCCGGAAGCCGGTGGTCTGGTAGTTGAGCATGATGTCGTCTCCATGGGGAATGCCCATGAAGTAATTGCACCCGGCAAGAGTCAGCAGGCTTGCAAGGTTTTCAATATCGTTCTGATCCGCTTTCATATGGTTGGTATAGCAGCAGTCACAGCCCATGGAAACCCCCGTGAGTTTCCCCATGAAGTGATCTTCCAACCCCGCCCGGGTAACCTGCCGGGCATCGTACAGGTATTCCGGCCCGATGAAACCCACCACCGTGTTTACAAGAAACGGCTGAAACCTTCTGGCAAAGCCGTAGCACCGGGCCTCCATGGTCACCTGATCCGTGTCAAAATGGGCATCCGATGACAGTTCAGACCCCTGTCCGGTTTCAAAATACATGACATTGGGTCCCTCCGCCGTGCCCTCCCGCAGGAGCAGCTGTCGGGCCTCCTCCAACGTAGCAGCGGTGAATCCGAAAGCGGCATTTCCCTTCTCACTGCCCGCAATGGACTGGAAAATCAGGTCACAGGGAGCTCCTGCCCGAACTGCCTTCATCTGCGCCGTTACGTGGGCAAGGACGCAGATCTGGGTGGGAATCTGCCAGTGCTCCCGGATCTCCGCAAACCGGCGCAGAATTTTTCCCACCTGCTCCGGAGAATCGGTCACCGGGTTCAGTCCGATCACCGCGTCCCCCGCACCAAAGCTCAGCCCTTCCAGCACAGAGGCGGTAATACCGTCGGGATCGTCGGTGGTATGGTTGGGCTGCAAACGGCAGCTGAGGGTACCGGGCAGGCCAATGGTCGTATTGCAGTGTGCAGTAACGGTAATTTTGTTTGCCCCATAGATCAGATCCAGATTGCTCATCAGCTTGCAGACCGCCGCCACCATCTCTGCGGTAAGCCCCCGGCTGACCCGGCGGATATCCGCCCCCGTGGTGGTTTCCGAAAGGATCCACTCCCGCAGATCGGATACCGTCCAGCCCTTGATCTTCTCATATTCCCGCAGATTCAGGTCATCCTGAATGATCCGTGTGACCTCATCCTGTTCATAGGGAACCGCAGGATTTTCCCGCAGCTCCTCCAGCGTTACGGCAGCAAGCACCACCTTTGCCGCCACCCGCTCCTGTGCGCTCTCGGCAGCCAGTCCCGCCAGCTTATCTCCGGATTTTTCTTCGTTTGCCTTGGCAAGCACCTGCTTTAAGTCCCGGAATGTGTAGGTTTTTCCCAAGAGGGTTGTTTTCAGCGTCATGATCCCGACTCCTTTTCCGTTTGCATACGTGCTTTTTCCCGGATCATCAGCAGATACACCGCACTGCTCAGTCGGTTCATTGCCTTCAGCAGATCCGTTCTTGTTGGGCTTCCCTCCCGGTCCGTAAAGGCTTCTGCCGCCGCCAGTTCCGCTTCCCGCGCCATGCACCGGCAGCGGTTCAGCCGGAGAAGCACCGTTCCGTCCGAAAACGCGGGCATGAAATGTGCCTGTCCGTAAAACTCCTGCGGAAAATGGCTGCGTTTCCGGAGCTCCCTCTCCGTCATGCCGCAGAGAGGCTTCTCTTCCACCGGCTCGTCCAGTACCTCCCGGCGCAGCAGCTCCCTCACCGTGTTCAGGATTTCCCCCAGCTCCCCCCGGTACCGGGGACACTCGGCGCCGCACAGAAGCAGTTCTGCCTCCAGCGTGTCCATTTTCCCACGGAAGCGGATCCTCGGATGGGTTTTCGGCACCAGCGTGTCCCCGTTCAGATGGGTCATGTGTTCCGGCTTTTCCTCGATCCAGCCCCCGCCCGGGAGCCGGTACCGGGTGGGCTTCGCCTGCTCAGCGGGAAGAATTTCGATCCGTTCCCGCTGCAAATAATCCCGGGCGGAGCTGGTCAGGGTATCCCCTTTGCCCAGATAAAAGACCCGCTTTCCCGCCCGGTTCCGCAAATTCTCCCGAACGGTTTCCAGTGAATAGAGCATCAGCCCTTACTCTGGGGCGCGGACGTGCGAGGCTTGGGAAGAATATTGTCCACCTCCACATGGGGTCTGGCGATCACATGGACGGAGATCAGCTCACCCACCTTTTCCGCAGCCGCCGCCCCGGCATCCGTTGCCGCCTTGACCGCGCCCACGTCGCCCCGTACCATCACGGTCACGAGTCCGCCGCCGACCTGTTCCTTGCCCACCAGCTGAACGTTGGCGGATTTCACCATGGCGTCCGCCGCCTCAATGGCGCCCACAAGGCCCTTTGTTTCGATCATGCCCAGAGAATTGGTATCCATAATTTCTGCTTCCTTTCCTGAATCCGTTTTGATTGGATTATAAAGTGGTTATTTAACGGCAGCATTCCACCGGAACGCGGCCAAAAAACGGTACCCGGTTTTCTCCTCTGTCTACTCTGTCGGATGGGTGGCCACTTCGGCCACGGCTTCCCGAAAGGCTGCGCAGGCAGCTTCACAGGCGGACTGGGTGCCGCTCAGGAGCCCGCCGCCGAAGTTGGTCGGACTGGGCGGCGCATAGAGGCGGACCAGCCGGACATCCGCCGCCTTCAGCGCCGCGTCCAGCGCATACATGCTTTCCAGCGGCGGGGCAATCAGATAGGCCAGTGCCGTTCCTGCCGGAATACCGGCCTCCCCTGCCAGAAAGGTACCCACACTGCTGATGGTCTCGGCAAAGCAGGGAACCCCGGCGTGTTCCTCGAAGCCAACCCGATGGAGCATATCCAGCGCCGCCTCCATACCGCTGCGGACAGCTCCCGGCGTTTTTCCCGCCAGAATTCCGATCACCTCTCCGGCATTGGGCGTGGAGGCCGCTCCCGCACCGGCGTAAAAGCTCTGCCCGTAAGTCACCGTCACGTCTGCCGCCTTTGTGGCGGCGTCCAGTGCTACATAAGTCGCGTCGTCACAGTCCGTGGTGAGAAGCCCCAACGCCGGGTATCCCGGAGGCGCGCCCAGCCCGGCGCAGAGCGCCGGTGCAGCATTGGCCAGATACCGCACCGCCAGGACCCGTACCGGGATCATGCTCCCGCCTCCAGATGCAGTCCCACACCGGACACCTTTTTCTCCAGAATGGTCTGGATCAGTCCCGCGATATGAGCGCCTGCCTCCACCGCCGGGGTGCCCTGCTCATGGATATTGCTGACCACAGTCCGGCTGGATTCCAGCACGCCGGTGCAGGGCCGATAGGTGAGGTAGGCGGACATGCTCTTGTCCGTGACCAGTCCTGGGCGCTCCCCTACCAGCACACACACCAACTCACACCCGGTCACGTCCCCGATGGCGTCCCCCGCGCCGACCCGGCAATAGCGTACAAAAACCGGCGTGCCCGGGTCAATGCCCCGCAAATTCAGCCCGTCCCGGATAGCTTCCAGACAGTCCATGGCATTGGTCATGATGGCCGCAGAGGAAAGCCCGTCGCCCACCACCAGCTGGACCCGGGGGGTGCCCGGAACCGCCTGCCGCAGCTTTTCCCGGTTTTCCTCGTCAAAGCTTCTGCCAAGATCCGGACGGGTCAGATATTCGTCCCGGTCCTTACATCGGGTCTGCAATTCCGGAAGCCCGTTCCGCCGGGCAAAATCCGGGTCCACCGGGCGGAACACCGTATCCTGTGCGGCGGCATGATCCGCCCGGAAGCGCAGCATGGTCAGGGTCTTGTACCGTGCCCCCGCCTTCCCGCTGCCCAGACGGGCAGGGGTCCGTTCCTTCAGCCGCCGAAAACCTGCCGGATCCGCCGGATTTTCCGTCAGGTACAGCTTCCGCAGATTCAGTTCCGTCACATCCGGAACAAAGTCCCCCGGATGAAGTCCCGAATCCTTCTGCTCCGGTTCCGGAACCGCAGGGCGGTAGTCCCCGCCCTTGACCATAGGCTCAGTGCCCATCTCTGAAAGAATCCGGGCAACCATCGCCGACAGCTCCTGTTTGTTCATAGTCTCCGCTTCTCTCCTTCTTCAGATGTTGGAATGGAAGTACACTGGGGTTCTCCCTTTTGGAGCGCTGTCAAGTCGTCACGAAACGGCAGAAGGAACGGCCCTCTCCGTCACGCTGCGCGAACCGACTTTCTCCAGCGGGGAACCGGGGTGGCTTCGCCCCGTCCGGCAATCATTTTCCCCATTCTCTCATCCCATCACCAGGGTTTTTACTACCACTGGGAATGCCGGTCCTACAGGGGCGGCTACGTCCAGATAGTCGCCCGGATTCAGTTTGATCCGATCCAGGCACAAAATAGGCCTGTCTTTTCCCAGAAGCCCCGCCAGGCACTGCCCCAGTGCCTGTGCCATGTCCGCCTGCAAGCACAGGTAGACGGGGCCTGTGGGGACTGCCTCCGCGATCTGCCGGGCATAGGCCCGAACTGCCGCGTAACCGGGACTTCGGATTCCGGGAAGCGCCAGTACTGGAACGCCGTCCTGCCCCGCTATCGCCCGATTAATCTCCCCGCTCAACTTCTCCCTTTCTCCGGAAATCAAAGCGGCAGGGAGATTTTTCAGCGGATACGCAACATTCTGGGCAAATACGGTACTGCCGGAAAGTCGGGCGCTGTGGCAGCCCGCCCCGATCACCGTTGCCCGGATGGATTCCTGCCCCAGCCGGTATTTTCCCCGGCAGAGCCTGCTCCTTCGGATGCAGCTTCCGAGCAGAGGCCCCAGATCCCCGAACCGCAAAGCATCCGTCTGTTCCCGGATGCACTCCGCCACACCGCCGGAAAAGGAGAGAACCGGTGCTTCTCCCCGCATTTCCCGCAGCGGAAGCTCTGCCGTTCCGGCAGTCGTGAGCTTCCGCAGGGCTTCCCCCGGTTCCCGGAGGCCTGCCGCCATTTCCAGTACTTCGGTAAGGAGCCCGCAGAGGGCTTCTGCTTCTTCCCGGGTCCCGGCGTTTCCTGCCCGCAATCCGGTCAGCCCCGAAAGCACCGGGGATACATAGGTGACCATCCCGTCCGGTCGGAACTTGACCAGACGCCCACCCACGTTCAGGCACCCGACGGCAAGAATTTTTCCATCCCGGATCAGCGCCAGATTGCTGGTTCCGCCGCCAATATCCATGTGCAGCACGGTTTTTCCGGTCTCCCGGCTGAAATCCACCGCTCCCGAACCTCTTGCAGCCAGTGCGCTTTCGAGATTCGGTCCCGCAGTCGCCACCACAAAATCTCCCGCGAGATCCGTGATCTGCGCCAGCACTGCCCGGGCGTTTTCCTTCCGGCTGGTTTCTCCGGTGATGATCACGGCACCCGTATCCACATTCTCCCGCAGGAGTCCCGCAGCCCGATACTCCTGCCGGATCAGTGTCCCCAGCGCGGGAGCGTCCATTCGGGCTTCATCCAGAAGCGGGGTAAAATGAACGGGACTGCGGTAGAGAATTTCCCGGTTCCCGATTACCATTTCCGGAACCGTGAAGCCGGAAGCCTGATTTTCCACCGTCAGCCGGGATACGATCATCTGGGTGGAGGTGGTTCCGATGTCCAGCCCGACGCTGGTAAGAAACTCAGCCACGGCCGGACGCCTCCTCCAGAATCCGCCGGATCAGGAAATCCTCTGCCGGGAGCGGATTGGTTTCGGTACAGGGGTCTGCCATGGCTGCCGAAACGATCTCCGGCATGCGGCTCCAAAGCTCCCGGGAGCCGATTCCCGCCTCCGTAAGGGTCTGGGGCAGCTCCAGCTCCTTCCGAAGCCGGATCAGTCCGTTTTTCAGATTCCGCACCGCTACCTGATCCGCACTGCCGCCCAGCCCTGCCGCCCGGGCAATCTCCGCGTACTTCCTCTGCGCACCATGGGCGTTGCAGCTGATGACTGCCGGCAGCAGGACTGCATTGAGCCGCCCATGCGGTACGTGATAAAATCCCCCCAGTGCGTGGGAAATGGCGTGACACAGGCCCAGCCCGCCGTGGGTAAAGGAAAGTCCCGCCATGGCGGAGGCCAGATGGATCTTCAGCCGCACCTGGGTCTGCCCGGCAAAAGATGCGGGCAGGCAGGCGAATGCCGCCGCAAACGCCTCCCGCGCCAGCATATCGGAAAAAGCCCCGGCGTTTTTTGCCACGTAGCTTTCCAGTGCGTGGGAAAGCACATCAAAGCCTGCGTCTGCAATCAGGGATTTTGGCAGCGTTTCCAGCAGGTCGCTGTCGAGAATTGCCATGTCCGGACGCAACCGGGGGTCCACAAGGGGATGCTTGACCCCGTCATGTGTCAGAATTGCAAAATCCGTGACTTCCGAACCGGAGCCGGAGGTGGTCGGGATCGCGGCAAGCGGGAAGGTTCCCTGGGAAAAATACACCATTGCCTTGGCGCAGTCCAGCGCGCTGCCGCCACCCAGCGCCGCCACCAGTTCCGGTGCAAATTCCCGGAGCCGGGCAGTTCCTGCCGCCGCCGTCTCCACATCCGGATCCGGCCTGACTCCATCGAAAATCTCGCTGACCTGCGCTCCCGATGCCTGTAAAACCCGCCGTGCCGTTCCGTTTTTTACGAAGAAAGGGTCCGCTACCAGAAAGACCCGCTTTGCCCCGAATTCCTTCAACGCCTCCACTGCCCCGGAACCGGATACGATCCGGGTCCGGCAGGAAAATGATCTCATGTCGTCCACCGCCTTTTCGCTGCTAGTATTTCCCGGTGCCGGAATTCCATGCATTTTCCCTTCGGTTTTTTTCAAAAATCGGGGTAGGAAAATGCGAACATTTGTGATACAATAAAATCTGAGGTGATTCCGGATGCGGATATTGGGAATCGATCCCGGCTACGGGATCACGGGCTTCGGACTGGTGGAAGCCCAGCGGGCGAGCATGCGCCTGCTGCGCTGCGGTGCCGTTACCACGCCCCCCAATTCGGACTTTTCCTGGCGGCTGGAAATGATCTACCACGACATGACCGAGCTTATGCAGCTGGCAAAGCCCGACGCCGTTGCCATTGAGGAACTGTTTTTCGGACATAACGTCACCACCGGTATTCGTGTTGCGGAGGCCCGGGGGGTCATTCTCCTGTCCGTCCGGCAGGCAGGTGTCCCCGTTTTTGAATACAAGCCCATGCAGGTAAAGCAGGCGGTGGTAGGCTACGGAAACGCCAGCAAGCATCAGGTCATGGATATGACCAAACGGCTTCTGGGACTGCAAAGTCTGCCGAAGCCGGACGACGCCGCCGATGCCATTGCCATTGCACTGTGCCACGCCCGTTCCAGCACGTCTCTGCTTGCCCGGGCGGGAATGCAGTAAGGGAGGAAATGAAATGCTTTATTATGTCTCCGGTACCGTAACCGTTCTGGAGCCGGGTCTTGCGGTCATCGACTGCGGCGGCGTGGGCTACGGCTGCCGGGTCACTGCCTACACGGCCGGGCAGCTGAAGCTGAATCAACGTGCCCGGCTTTACATCACCGAGTCCATCCGGGAGGATGCCTTTGACCTTTTCGGCTTTGCCAGCCGGGAGGAACAGCGGTGCTACGAGCTGCTGACCTCGGTAAACGGAGTCGGACCCAAGGCCGCCATGGCGATTCTGTCCTCCGGAGGCCCCCAGAACTTTACTCTCGCCGTTATGACGGGGGATGAAAAAATGCTCACCGCCGCCCAGGGGATCGGCAAGAAGATCGCTCAGCGGATCATATTGGAGCTGAAGGACAAGCTTGGCGGCAGCGGACAGGAACTGGACTTTTCTTCCGGCGTGTCTGTCCCCGCCCCCCAGCAGGGAGGCTCCGCCGCCCTCGCCCGGGCCGCACTGCAGGAGCTCGGCTATTCCCCGGTGGAGATCAGCGCCGCCCTCAAGGGCGCCGACCCCAATGCCTCCACAGAGGAGCTGGTGCGCTATGCCCTGCGCGCTATGGTCATGAAAGGTTAAGGAGGACCAACCGTGAGTCTCGAATTTTCTCAGGAAGCGGACACCCCCATTGTGTCCCCCACCTTTGCGCCCCAGGACGCGGGGGAGATCGGTCTGCGCCCCAGGCTTCTCGCCGACTACACCGGACAGGAGAAGGCGAAGGGAAATCTTTCCATTTACATTGAGGCCGCCCGCCGCCGGAATGAGCCGCTGGATCACACGCTTCTCTACGGCCCTCCGGGTCTGGGCAAAACCACCCTTGCCGGGGTCATCGCCAATGAGATGGGGGTGAACATCCGCATTACCTCCGGCCCGGCCATTGAAAAGCCCGGGGATCTTGCCGCTCTGCTGACAAACCTGAATCCCGGCGACATTCTCTTTATTGATGAGATTCACCGGCTGAACCGGGTGGTGGAAGAAATCCTGTACCCGGCCATGGAGGACTTTGCCATCGATATTATTGTGGGCAAGGGCCCCAGTGCCAATTCCATCCGGCTGGATCTTCCCAAATTCACACTGGTGGGCGCAACGACCCGTGCCGGGCAGCTGTCCGCCCCACTCCGGGATCGGTTCGGCGTGTCTCTGCGGCTGGAGCTGTACACTCCGGAGGAACTGGCAAAAATTGTGACCCGTTCCGCCGCCATTCTGGGCATGTCCATCGATCCTACCGGTGCCATGGAAATTGCTTCCCGAAGCCGGGGCACCCCCCGAATCGCCAATCGCTTCCTGCGCCGGGTGCGGGATTTTGCTCAGGTCATGGGCGATGGCATCATTACAAAGGAAGCGGCGGATATGGCGCTGCAGCGGCTGGAGGTAGACCGGCTGGGGTTGGATAATATCGACCGGCGGATGCTCACGGCAATCATCCGGAACTACAACGGCGGCCCCGTAGGTCTGGAGACCCTCGCCGCCACCATCGGTGAGGAAGCGGTCACGCTGGAGGATGTTTACGAGCCCTACCTGATGCAGCTGGGCTTCCTGACCCGCACCCCCCGGGGGCGGTGCGTAACCCCGCTGGCCTACGACCACCTGCACATTCCCTATGAGGGGCAAACCCAGTTTTCCCTCGGAACATGAGGCTTCCATCCGTCCGCATTTGACGGACAGTTGTTTCTGTCGGGTAAATTGCATAAAACTATAAAATTATCCGGAAATATTTTTATCAGGCATTGACAAAATCCACCGCATTGTGTATAATGGCTTTCGTGGTGTTCATCACCACCATTTTAATCACCCTGCGTTCTACCATTTTGGGACATCACGGGGCAAATAACCGAGGAGAGGTTTATCCATGTACGAAGACAAGACTTTGAAATGCAAAGATTGCGGCAAGGAGTTTGTGTTCACCGCCGGTGAGCAGGAGTTCTACGCAGAGCGCGGATTCCAGAACGAGCCCCAGCGCTGCAAGGCCTGCCGTGATGCCCGCAAGAACAGCGCCCGTGGTCCCCGTGAGTTCTTCACCGCGACCTGCGCCCGCTGCGGCGGCGAGGCCAAGGTGCCCTTCCAGCCCAAGTCCGATCGTCCTGTGTACTGCAGCGAGTGCTTCGCGCAGATGCGGGCCAACGGCTAAGCGGAACTTAACTGCACAAAAAAAATCGGGAGAGGATGTTTCCTCTCCCGATTTTTATTTTGAAAATGCGCAACCCGGCGCGGGATCAAAGGAAGCTTCTCCGGCCGAGGCTCCCGGTCGGAGGGCAGGATACTCCGCCGTGGGCATCCCACTGCGGCAGCCGCCCAGACCTGTTTTTTTACGGCAGCACCGCACAATTCGGCAAGAAGTCTCAGACAGGATTTTTGCCCCAATTCA
>ERZ857629.3694-NODE-3694-length-12615-cov-3.047373_pt1 | contig 12615 bp, 9 predicted proteins | sample MGYA00519700_ERZ857629 | MGnify/ENA primary metagenome ERZ857629 (study PRJEB31778, sample SAMEA3449351) | human gut metagenome | biome: human gut; feature: human-associated habitat; material: faeces | place: United Kingdom | collected 2010/2012 ... | reverse complement strand
ATAATACTGATTATTCGACCATAATCAACTCTTCACTTGAATTTGAAAATGAAGAATTAAATTTTGATACCAACTATTTAATACAAGGTGAAAATCTTTCTGTCTTAAAATCTTTGCTGCCTGAGTATAAATCAAAAATAGATTTAATATATATTGACCCCCCTTTTGCAACCAATAATATTTTTAGAATTGGTGAAAAAAGAGCAAACTCAATTAGTTGCAGTAATGAAGACGACATTGCATACTCAGACAAATTGCAGGGAAAAGACTTTTTAAATTTTATAAAAGAAAGACTACTTATTGCAAAAGACCTTCTTTCGGAAAATGGCTCAATTTATTTGCACACTGATTATAAAATCGGTCATTATCTCAGAATAATTATGGACGAAGTTTTCGGAGCAGAAAATTTTAGAAACGACATAACCAGAATTAAATGTAATCCGAAAAATTTCAACAGAAAAGCATACGGAAACATCAAAGACTTAATTCTTTTTTATTCAAAAAGCAAAAATCCAATATGGAATAACGCATTTATTCCTTATTCCGAAAAAGATATAGAAAAATTATTTCCAAAAATTGATAAAAACGGAAGAAGATACACAACCATTCCTTTACACGCACCGGGAGAAACTAAAAACGGACAAACCTCATTAGAATTTAAAGGTATAAAACCTCCAAAAGGCAGACATTGGAGATGCAGTCCACAAGAGTTAGAAGAATTAGATGGAATGGGCTTAATAGAATGGTCTGCAAATGGTAATCCCAGAAAAATAATCTACGCAGACGAAAAAGAAGGTAAAAAAGTTCAAGATATTTGGGAATTTAAAGATCCTCAATATCCGTTATATCCTACTGAAAAAAATTTGGACATGCTCAAATTAATTGTTGAAATGTCTTCAAATAAAAACAGTATCGTCTTGGACTTTTTTTGCGGTTCCGGAACAACTTTGGTTGCAGCAGAAGCACTTGGAAGAAATTGGATTGGTATTGATAATTCTACAATCGCCATTGAAACTGCAACAAAAAAAATATTCTCTAATACAAATATTTTTTCAAAACCTTTTAAGAAATTAATTTTTAACACACAAGATAATCAAGAAAACGATTGTGCAACTGCGTAAATTAATTTAAAATTAAAAACACACTGAATGTTGTCATGTTGTTTTCGGTTTTAACCTCAATTTTGCCTTCATGTGCAGTTATAATCTTATTCGCACAATACAAGCCCAAGCCCGTTCCAAGGTACGAAAACTTGTTTTTGCCCGAATAATATTTTTCAAATATCAACTTAACATCTTCTTCATTAATCGTTTCTCCGATATTTGAAACATCTATTCTTACAAATTTTTCGTCCTTGCTGATTTTTAGCGTTATTTCGGTATTTTGATACCCGTATTTTGAAGCGTTTAATATTAAGTTGTGCAAAACCCTTTTAAAATGAATTTTGTCTATTTCTACGAAAATATTGTCCTCTTGACTGTCTACAACGGGTTTTTGCTCTTTTGCCTCTAAAATCGGATACAATTCCTCAAAAACTTCGTCCACAAAAGATACAATATTTACACGCACTTTTTCCAAAACAAGTTCTGTTTGCTGATATTTGTAAGTCTGCAACAACATCTCGGAAAGTTCTATCAAATCCTCGTCCGATTTCAACATCATCTTCAAAACTTCTCTTTGCTGCTCGGATATTTCACCAAATTTGCCCGACAAAAAAAGTTTTATTGCATTTACCTCGGCAATTACAGGCGTTTTCAAATCATGCGTCAATGCCGCCACAAAATCATCTTTAAACTTCTGAGATTCCTTTTCAACCTCAATCATCTTTTCCAAAGATTTATTTTTCTCTGTCAACAACTGCTTATACTCAGCAATCATCAACTCTCTGTCTTTTAACGCTTCCAATAATTTTGTCGAAGCAACTTTTATACTTTCATTGTTTAAACGTGAAATATTAACGTTCAATTGCCCGTATCTCAACTGCCTCAACATCTTTAATATTTGAATTTCGTTACCCTTTTTTAACCTTTGCATTCTTCTTATAACAAAAATTAAAGCAACAACCATAAATAACAATGTTATATTTATTAAAATCAACAAAATTTTCATACAGTAAATTTTATCACAAAAAAAAACGGTTGTATTAAAACAACCGCTTTTTCTCAGCAAATAAATTAGAGATTAACCTCTCATTTGGTTTGCAACTTCTTCTGCGAAGTTATCGTTGCGCTTTTCAAGTCCTTCACCAAGTACCCAACGAGTAAATGACTTGATTTCAAAATGTCCTTTAATAATGTTTTCAACTGTTTCATCAGGATTTTTGATGAACGGTTGTTCTAAAAGACACTTTTGAGCCATGAGTTTGTTTACTCTGCCTTCAACAATTTTTGCTCTGATGTTTTCAGGCTTCTTAGCGAGGTCTTCTTTACCCATTTCAATACGAGTTTCTTCGTCAATAACTTCTTTCGGAATTTCATTTCTTGAAACAAATTCCGGTGCAGCACTTGCAATGTGAAGACATACATCTTTTTGTACAACTTCTTCTGCCTTGTCAGTGTTCAAAAGCACACCGATTTTGCCGTTGTGAACGTATGAAGCAGGATTACCTTCAACTCTGATGAATCTTCTTACTGTGATTTTTTCACCGATTTTAGCAATCTTTTCTTTGATTTTGTCTTCAATCTTCATATCACAACCGCAGCAAACACATGTTGAAGCCAACAATGCGTCAACATCTGCCGGATTAGTTTTTGCAACTTGTTTTGCAAGGTTATCTGCAAGTTCTTTAAATTCAGGGTTCTTCGCAACAAAGTCGGTTTCGCAGTTAACTTCTACCATTACACCTACATTGCCTTCAATGTAAGATACGATAAGTCCTTCTGCCGCAATTCTTGACATTTTTTTGTCTGCTGATGCGATACCTTTTTGTCTTAAAAGTTCCATTGCTTTTTCCATATCACCATCGGTTTCGGTCAAAGCCTTCTTAGCATCCAATATGCCTGCGCCCGTTTTATCACGGAGTTCTTTTACTTGTGCTGCTGTTATAGCCATTTTGTTTTTCCTTTCAAACTTATTCTGCCACAGTCGCTTCTTTTGCTTCTGCTTTTTCTTCAACGCCTGCATCTTTTGCAGTTACTGCTTCAACTTTTACTGTTGATACCGCTTTGTTTTCACGAAGTTTCTTTCCTTCTTCAACAGCATCTGCAAGTTTTGAAACGATAAGTTTGATTGAACGAATTGCATCGTCGTTTCCGGGAATTACACAATCAATTCCGTCAGGATCAGCGTTTGTATCAGCAAGACAAATTACAGGAATGTTCAACTTGTTTGCTTCTTTAATTGCAATAAGTTCTTTCTTTTGGTCGATTACTACCAAAATATCGGGCATTCCTCTCATTTCTTTGATACCGCCCAATGTTTTGCTCAATTTTTCAAGGTTTTTGTTAATTTGAGCAACTTCCTTTTTCGGCAATTTATCTACGTTTCCTGAGTTGATAAATTCTTCTGTTTCACGAAGTTTATTTACTCTGCCTCTGATTGTTTCGTAGTTAGTCATCATGCCGCCGAGCCATCTGCGGTTTACATAGTAAGCGCCTACTCTTGTTGCTTCTTCTGCAACTACATCTGCTGCTTGTTTCTTTGTTCCTACGAATACAACGTTCTTTCCTTTTGCTGCATAATCTCTTACAAGTGCGTATGCTTCATCAAGTTTTTCAGTTGTTTTTCTGAGGTCTAAAACGTAAATCCCGTTTCTTGCACCGTAAATATACGGTTTCATTTTAGGGTTCCATCTTTGTGTTTGGTGTCCGAAATGAACGCCTGCGTCTAATAATTCGATCATTGATGCTACCGGCATCTTAGTTCTCCTTTTCTTTTTCTACGTCCGAATGTCCGACTTTCCCATCTTTTAAGACTAAGCATTTGCCTATCGTACTTATCGGCATTCACAGGAACATTGTAATATAAACATATTTTTTTTCACACTTTTATTTTTATATTTTTACTGTTATTAATATCTTTTTATCTTTTGTTGCCCATTTGACGCAAAATATGTAAAATACTCAATATGATAGGATTTAAGAATTTTATTTCAAAACTTTTTATATTATTTTTTGCCCTTGTTTTTTCACTGCCTGCCTTTACAAAGCAAGAAAACATTGACAATTACCTCATGGGCATGACCGTTACAAGAACTTTTGCCGGCAATTACTATGTAAGATTAAAACTTCAAAACGAAACTGAAAAAAAATACAAATTGAAAGAACTCGGCAACAATTCTTACGCTCTTATTCTTCCGCAAGTTAAGTCCCTGATTGAAGAAAGAGATATTTACTACGAAACAGAGCACCCTGATATTAAAATCGTTTTTTCGGAAAAAAAAGATTTGACCGACAGAAACAACTTCTACACAAAAATCAATTTCAAAACAAAAAACGACACGTTCATTCGTGTTGAAGCCTACGCAAATAAAGCAGTCAAAACGCAGGTCGTTCTCAAAAAAACTCCCCAAGAACTTGAACAGTCAAAAGATAACACCGTTCCCAACTGGATTTGGTACGTTTCTATCGGTATTTTATCCTCAATTTGCGTAATTCTTATGGCAAAGTCGGACAACTCAGACGACAGCCCCGAAAAAAGGCTGTCGGGAAGACCTGATTTTAAATCCGATAAAAATATTTTAAAATCATTTACCACCTCGGATAAACTGTTTCCTTGGCATAAAAAATTGAACAACATCTCCGAAAACGAAGATGAAAAAGAATCTATGAAGGATTATATTGAAAAAAAATCTCAGGACAACGAAAACACGGACACAAATAACGAAACCGACAAAATAATTGATGAACTCGTAAAAATTGTAATTCCTCAAAGCGACCTTGTCCTCATGCCCGGTGTTCCCGAACTTCCGGGACTGGAAAAGTCGTCTTCAATTTCCAAAAACACAAAAATTGTTCTGAACAACGTAAAAATAGATTTATTTGATGCAAAAAATCCTGACGAGCAACCCCAAGCGCCTATCATTCCCGAAAAAATGACTCTCGCTGAAAGATTGAAAAACAAGGATTTGATAAAAGAGGCTGACGAAATTATTTTTGAGGAAAAAACCACCTTTTTTGACAACATTTCCCCGATAAAAGACATTCCCGAAACATACGAAGAACTTGAATCCGTCGAAGAAAAGCAAGAGCCTCAAAAAGAAGAAACAGACTACGATAAACTTATGAGTGCATTCAAAAAGATACTGACGATTGCACACAAACTTAAAGAGGACGAACTTGACGAAGAACCCGACGTAATAGACACATTTGCAATATCGGACACAGTCGGTTTCAGCCTTGTAAAAATGGGCAATTTAATTTCACTTGTCGGCAACATTGAGGCAAAAGTCTTTCTAATAAAAACCTTTAAACCCGAAGAACTCAATGATGACACGTTGTTTATGGAATTTTGCACCCAAACGCAAGACTCCGCAACATATTCAGTCATCTTAAATAACTTCAAAGCACTTATAAAAATTACGGAAGACGATATTTCATTAATTGGAGAGTATGATTAATGAAAAAAATATTTTTGTGCTTATTTTTTCTTATAACGCTGCTGCTTAGCGGTTGTTCAAGCAAAAATCAAGACAATTCGGACAAAGTAACTCTGAAATTTTCCTCTTGGGGTTCAAGAACGGAATACGCAATATTAAAGCAACTTATCACCGAATATGAATTAAAAAATCCCGATGTCAAAATTGAGTTTATTCACGTTCCCGAAAATTATTTTAGAAAACTTCACCTTTTATATGCCGCAAAAACAGCACCAGACGTGGTATTTTTAAATAACACATACGCCCCATTGTACATCAAAGCAGGTTTGCTTGAAAACCTTTCAGGACTTTTTGACGAACAAGAATTTTACAAAAGCGCCATAGACTGCTTTAAATATGACGGCAACTTATACGCAATTCCGAGAGATATTTCAAATCTCGTATTATATATAAATAAAGATATTGTCAAAAACCCCGAACAAATAAAAACCATCGAGGATTTACGCTTTTTTGCAAAAAAACACACAAATGATAACCGTTTTGGTCTGAATTATGAAAAAAATCCGCTCTTTTGGCTATATTATTTGGAATATTTTAACGGCGGAATTTTATCCGATGATGGCAAAAACATCATTTTAAACATGCCTAAAAGCGTTAGAGGACTTCAATTTTACGCAGATATGATAAATAAGGATAAATCAATACCTCACGAATGGCAAATGTCCGCAATGACTTCCGCTCAAATGTTTATCAACGGAAAAACCGCAATACTCCTGAGCGGACGCTGGCTCGTTCCCAAATTCAGAGAAACAATTTCCTTTAACTGGGACATTATACCTTTCCCTGAATCAAAATCGGCAAAATACCTCACAGATGCCTCAGGTTGGGCAATTTCAAAATCTTCAAAACACAAAGACTATGCCGTCGATTTTGTCAAATTCTTATCCTCAAAACAAACCTCTATCACTTTTACAAAAACAGGGCTTATAACACCTGCAAGAATAGATGTTGCAACAAGTTCCGTATTTTTGGATAAATCAAAAAAACCTCACAACTCAGAAGCGTTCATAAACATTATGAAAAACTCAAAACCAACCCCCGTGAACGAAAATTACTCGAAAATTATCGACGATGTTACAAAAACAATTGACCCGATTTTAAGCGGTAAAAAGAAAATAAAAGAATCCCTAACCGAAGAATTTATCCAAAAATTGCAAAAATTATGCTCGTGAAATAAACACAAAAAAGCCTTCAATTTCTTGAAGGCTTTTGAAAACTAATCGTTTAACACCTGTTGCATTTCTATATCAGGTTTTCCTAAAACTCTGACTAATTCAAGCACCGATGCCTTCATTTGACAACGCTGTGATGTACCGTTGAAAAAGTCCGTATAAAAACAACCTTCGCACACACATCCTCTTTTGTAGCATTCTAATGCAGTGTTTGTCCAACGTCTTACTGCGATTGCTCTGCCCATGTCTCTACTTCTGAGCACTTTGATTCCCTCCACTGTTTAATACATTTCCCCAAGATTACGTCAAGACTAAGGTTTTATCCACTTTTTGCCCTAACGTTTCTTAATTATATACTTTGCATGAGAGTTTTCAAGTGCTAATCATGAAATATTAAGAAAATGATACAAAGTCAAAAATCAGTCATACCAACGAAAAAGAGAACCCCATAGGGCTCTCCTCTAATATTTGATTAATTCATGCCGAAGCATGATGTCATGATTTGTGCTCTATATAGCATTCGGGCATGTGGTTGCCATGCTTTTTTACTATGAAACCGCTCCGCATGATGCACTCTTGACAGAACGTGCATATTTCGCCAAAACACCTTTTCTTTCCTTCGGTTCGGGCATGACGAATTTTTTACGTCTTTCTTCAATCACATCATCAGAAACTTCAAGCATGATTTTTCTTGCAGGCAAGTCAATCATAATTTTATCACCGTTTTCAATCAAGCCGATAATTCCACCGTCTGCCGCTTCGGGACAAATATGTCCGACACAGATACCTCTTGTTCCACCCGAAAATCTTCCGTCTGTGATAAGGGCTACATCTTTGCCCAAGCCTTTTCCGACGATTAAAGAAGTAGGAGCAAGCATTTCTTTCATACCCGGACCGCCCTTCGGACCTTCGTATATAATAACGACAACATCTCCTGCAACGACTTCATCTGTTTCAATTGCTTGCATTGCGGCTTCTTCCGAAGTATAAACCTTTGCTTTGCCTTCAAATACTGAAACAGAAGGATCTACACCCGAAACCTTAATTACGGCACCGTCAGGAGCCAAATTTCCTCTCAAAACCGCAAGACCCGGGTTTGATGTTATCGGATTATCAAGGGTTCTGATAACATCGTTATCAACCCAAGCCTGAGATGCAATTTCTTCGCTTGTAAGACCGCTGACACCCTTTGTATTGGAAAAGTCAGCCAACTTGCCGTAAATAGTTTTTATAACCCCCGGAATACCGCCTGCGTTGTCCAAATCAAACATTGTTAAATCGGACGACGGGTCGAGTTTTATAATTTGTGGAACTTTGTGGCTCAATTCTTCAAAGTCATTCAATTTGATATCGACACCTGCCGTGTGAGCAATTGCGAGCAAGTGAAGAATAGAATTTGTAGAACCGCCGAGAGCCAAATCTGTAATAATTGCATTTCTCAAAGATTCTCTTGTAATAATTTTTGAAGGAGTGAGATTTTCCTTAACCATTTCAACGATTTTCATACCGCTTTCAAAAGCAATTCTACGTTTTTTAGCACTTACGGCAGCAGCGGTTGCGCAGAAGGGAAGGCTCATTCCCATCATTTCCGTCAAACAAGCCATTGTATTTGCGGTATACAAACCTTGGCAAGAGCCTGCTCCGGGGCAAGCATTTTCTTCTGATTCATACAATTCGCTTTCGGTCATTTCGCCGATTCTATATTTACCGATTGCTTCAAAAGTACCGTTGATGAACATTAATTTTTTATGTTTGCAATGACCGTCCATCATGGGGCCTGCCGTAACAACAATACACGGAATATCAAGTCTTAAAGCAGCCATTAACATTCCGGGAGTAATTTTATCGCAATTGGTGAGCAAAACAAGTCCGTCCAATTGGTGTGCAGATGCAACGGTTTCAACGCAATCTGCTATCAAATCTCTTGAAGGAAGTGAATATTTCATTCCGGAATGACCCATTGCAATACCGTCGCAAACGGCAGGTGTTCCAAAAATAAAAGATTGTCCGCCGCCCGAGTGAATACCTTTTTCGATATATCTTTCCAAATCACGCATACTCACGTGTCCGGGGACGAGTTCGGAAAATGAACTTGCAATTCCGATGAAAGGCTTTTTCATACCTTCTTTGCTTACGCCTGTGGCATATAATAATGCTCTGTGCGGGGCTTTATTAATTCCTACTTTTACATTATCACTTCTCATGTTTATTCCTTTCAATTATTTTTGATTTAATTTTCGCACAACAAGATTAATTATCAATAAACGGGCTTATTTCAAATAATAAAAAATCCCCGATTAACGAGGATTTTTATTTTAAACATTTCCTGTTGAACTGTTTCTGTCGTCTTCAAGTTGTCTGATGTCAGCGCTTGAAACTTCCGAGTCATCACCGTAATGAACAGGTTTATCAATCTTGATGTTCAAATCAGCATCAACCATTTCTATATCATCTTTTGCAAAGTCTTTGGTCTTACCGTCTTGAAGTTTAACCGTGATTTTTTCGTTCAAGAAGTTAACGCTTGCGACACAACCCAAACCGTCGGGAGTAATAACACCTGAGCCGACAGGCGGCATTTTTCTTGCTTCTTCCACGTAATTTGAATATTCATAATTCAAACAGCAGAGAAGTCTTCCGCAAGTTCCGGAAATTTTCCCGGGGGTAATCGGCATACCTTGATCTCTTGCCAATTTAATATTAATTGATTCAAATTGTCTTTTGTACGTGCAGCAGCAATATGGCTGACCGCAGATACCGCAGCCTTGGCACAAAGACGTTTCATCTCTCACGCCGATATGTCTTAAATCAATTCTAATCCTTTTGAAAATTTGGGTAAGGTCCTTCAACAGATTTCTAAAATCTACTCTGTCAGGTGCTGTGTAATAAAAAGAGATTTTCTTTTTATCAAATGTATACTTGCAATCCACCAAATTCATAACGAGGTGTTGTTTTTTTATCAAATCCTGACAAATTTTATAAGCCTCATTTTCCTCATCTCGGATTTTATCAAGTAATTTAATTTCTTCTTCATTCAAAACCCTTATAAGCGGTAAAGTTTCTGGCTTATATTTTTCCCAAACCGCAGCGATTTGAGGAGAAACCGCAAATACTTTGACTGCTTCTTCGCCTTTTTCCGTTCGGACAAGAACGTAATCACCGTGTTTTACCTCTACTGAGTCAGAAATTTGAAGAGGATAATATTTATTTTTTAATAATTTAACTGCAAATTTTGTCATATTTCACCTTTGTATAAAATTTTAGCATGAAAATATCTTCTAACAAAAAATATATACTTATGTTAATTCTTTTTTTCTCTGAAAGTGTTGTGCTTACTGATTGATTTTTATTTGAATTATTATAAGTGTTGCAATTAAATTTTAGCAATAATACAATTAAATATAAAATAAGGAATATACTAATGGCAGAATTAAAATTCAGATCCGATAAAGATACTTTAATCAAAAGAATGTACAAAATTGTTACCGCTTTCACCGTTATTTTGGTAATTGTGGCGATTACTTTTACCGACTACATTTTAAACATTGAAAAAAAAGCAGCGGAATTGTACTTGGAACAAAGCGTTTTGCAGACCGCTTCCAACTTAAAAGGCAGAGTTAAAAACGATTTAAACGACCTGAAAATATTATCCGCAATGCTGACGGCAAGTACATCTTCGTTCTCAGAATCTGATGTCATCAGATTTATGACTCAAAATATTACAAACGAACGCTATCACCGCTTGGGATTTGCTTATCCTGACGGAAAAGCGCTCAGATACGAGGAAAAACTTGGTAAACTTCCTTATGTAAACTGGATTCAAGAATCCTGCTTCGATGATGCAATGGCTGGCAATCCCTGTTTTGCAGAAACAATTGAAGAACCTACGGCTCGCTCAGGATTTGTTAACCGTTACTATGTTCCTGTTTTTGACAAAACAGGCAAGGTTGTTGGCGTCTTAGGCTCTCAAATTGACTCCGACGTTTTCAAAAAAATATTAGGATTGAATAACTACAACGGCAAAGGTTTTTCACACGTAGTAGACTCTGACGGAAACTACATCATCAAATCTCAAAATGAAAAAAATCCCTACCCGAATTTCTTTGAATCAAAAGCAAAATTCATAGGCACTACAAAAGAAAATGTTCAAGAAGCACTCAAAACAAAAGATTCGGGAACATTCTGGTTTAAATGGACTGACGGCAAAACCTACATAGCCTCTTTCGGGTTTATCGGACATAACAACGCCTTTGTATTAACCGATGTTCCGCAAGATGTTTTGATGCTCCACGTAAACACTCTTTTGGGTGGAATTGCAGTCATAGTACTAACTATCGGCGTATTACTTCTTTCACTTTTAAAATACACAAACTCTTTATATAAAGAAAATGAAGAAGCCATTTACCAAGTTGCCTTCACGGACGAAGTTACGGAAAGCGGAAACAAAACTAAATTTTTGCTTGATGCAAAGGAAATTCTTGAAACTTCGGGAGAAGACAAATACGCAATGATTTCAATGGATATAACCAAATTCAAAGTCATCAACGAACTTTACGGTTATAAAAAAGCAAACAAAATTTTGAAAGACGTATACGGAATAATCAAGAAAAATTTAACAAAGGGAAGCACCTGCGCCCGTGATTTTGCTGCAACTTTCATTGTTTTGTACAAGTATGAAAAAGAAGATTTTATCGTTAAATATTTCATAAACAAAATTGAAGAAGAAATAAGCAAATACAATGAAAATGTAATGACAAAACTCACCTCCAACACGGAATCGAGAGTAATTTCAAAACTCGCAACCGCATTCGGAATTTACTTTGTTGCGGATAAAAATGTTTCCATCACGCAAATGTGCGACCGTGCATCTCTTGCAAAAAGATGTATTAAGGACAACATGATAAACAACTATCACTTCTACGATGACGGGTTGAGAGCGGAACTTTTACAGGACAAGGCAATAGAAGATGAGATGTACACTGCACTTGAAGATAATCAATTCAGTATGTATCTTCAACCGAAATTTGATATGAAGACAATGGAAATAGTAGGCGCAGAAGCCCTTGTTCGTTGGATTCACCCTGTAAGAGGAATTATTCCGCCTATGGATTTTATCCCTGTTTTTGAAAAAAACGGATTTGTCATTATGCTTGATAAATACATCTGGAAGCAAGCGTGTGTGTTCTTGTCGGAAAGAAAAATTGCAGGTGAAAAACTTTTCCCGATATCAGTTAACGTTTCAAGGCTGCACCTTAACAATGATGCGTTTATTGATGAATTGTTGAAACTTACGGAATTGTACAATATCGAGCCGGAATTTATTGAGTTGGAACTCACTGAAACCGCTTGTTTGAACAACGAATCAAGATTTATTGAAATCGCAAACAGACTCAAAAAACTCGGATTTACAATAGCAATGGACGATTTCGGAACAGGTTATTCTTCGTTAAACATGCTGAGATGTCTTCCTGTTGACGTTCTCAAATTGGATAGAGGCTTCATCTCCGACACAATTGTTGACGAAAGAGGCAAAATTGTTGTCAGAAACATTCTTGAAATTTACGGTAAGGAAGTAAAACTGACTTATTATGACCTTGCTCAGGTTCTTTATGAAAGAGGCTTGTTTGTCGATAATCCCGAAGAAACGCCGAGAATGATTGCAAGCGAAAAAGCCGAGCAGTATGGGATTTTTCTTAAACGCGTTCACGGCAACGCAGGTGACAGATGGCAAACTGTTTTCGACCAAAACGGACAAAGGTTTGCCATAGACTTACTTCAAAATCTTTGATAACCATAAAAAAGTTGGAATGTTTCCATTCCAACTTTTTTTATGAGTAAATATCCGAATAA
>ERZ857629.3692-NODE-3692-length-12617-cov-4.957252_pt1 | contig 12617 bp, 14 predicted proteins | sample MGYA00519700_ERZ857629 | MGnify/ENA primary metagenome ERZ857629 (study PRJEB31778, sample SAMEA3449351) | human gut metagenome | biome: human gut; feature: human-associated habitat; material: faeces | place: United Kingdom | collected 2010/2012 ... | reverse complement strand
AAAAAGAAAAGTTAATTGGTATATTTCCTGAAGGAACTACTGAAAAAGAAGGACATATGTTAAAATTTAAAAAAGGTGCTGTAAAAATGGCTGTTGATACAAATAGTCCAATAGTTCCTTTTGTTATAACTGGTAAATATCGATTGTTTTCTAAGGATTTAATAATTAAATTTTTAGAACCAATTAAATGTAATGAGGATATAAAGGAAGAAACTGAAAAGTTAATGAATATAATTAAAAAGGAAAGAGGTAAAGAGTAATGAATATATTTTCTTTTTTAAGAAGAAGAAAACCCATTCCCGAACCATGGGCAAAATATTATACTAAAGAAGAATTAAATATTAAAATACCTGATATAAGTATGTATGACCAAGTAAAGAAAAGTGCACATTTATATCCAAATTATATTGCTTATGAATACATGGGCAAGAAATGTTTATATAAAGATTTTATTGAAGAAATAAATGAATGGGCTAAAGTTTTTCATTCTTCTGGAGTAAAACATGGTGACATTGTAACAATTAGTTTACCAAACATACCAAATGTTTTAGTAGTTTTATATGCTTTAAATAAGATGGGTGCTATTGCTAATATGGTTCATCCATTATCTAGTGAAGAAGAAATATTATTTAGTTTAAATTCAACAAAAAGTAAATATCTAGTTATGCTTAATACTTTTTATAACAAAATAGAAAATGTTATTGGTAAGTCTAGTGTTGATGCCGTAATATTTGCTAGTGCAGCAGATTATATGCCTATCTATATGAAACTATTTTATAACTTAAGTCAAATTGGTAAGTATAAAAAATATCCTAAAAATAATATGTATTATAGTTGGAAAAAGTTTTATAAAAAGTATTATGTTACTAATCACATTAAGTTTCCAAAGTTTTGTAAAGATACTCCAGCAGTTATAATTCATAGTGGTGGAACTAGTGGTACTCCAAAGAATGTTGTAATTCAAAATAGAGCCTTTATTCTTGGTGCTTTACAAGAAAATATACTTATGAAAAATCTTCATGCTGGAGATTGTTGTTTAGCAATTATGCCAAATTTTCATGGCTTTGGTTTAAGTGTTTTAATGCATACACCTTTAGCTCTAGGATGTTATTCAATATTAATTCCTCAATTTGATGCTAAAAAATTTGATATTATGTTTCAAAAAAAGAAACCATCCTGTGTTTTAGGGGTTCCAACTTTATATGAAGCCTTAATTAGTAATAATAATGTAAAAAAATTAGATTTATCTAATTTAAAATATATTGTTTCTGGGGGAGATATCTTACCAAAATCTTTAGAAGATAGAGTAAATAAGTATTTAAAAGAACATAATTCTCCAGGAAAAATTACACAAGGGTATGGGTTATCAGAAGCTTTAGCTGCAGTTTGTCTTGCTTGTGATGATGTAAATAAATCTGGTTCTGTTGGTATACCTTTACCAGGAAATCAAGTTAAAATAATTGATCAAGCAAGTCGTATTACCTTGCCATTTGGTGAAGTGGGGGAAATATGTGTTCATTCTAAAGCTTTCATGCAAGGTTATTTAAATAATGAGTCTGAAACAAATACGGCTTTGCAAGTTCATAAAGATGGACATGTTTGGCTTCATACTGGAGACTTAGGTTATATGGATAGTGATGGTTTTATTTTCTATAAAGGAAGACTTAAAAGAATGATTATAACCAGTGGTTATAACGTATATCCATCTCATATAGAAGAAGTAATTGAATCTCATCCTGCTGTGCTTCAATGTACCGTAGTGGGAGTTCCACATCCATATAAACAAGAAGTTCCAAAAGCATTTATTGTTTTAAAAGAAGGATATATTGGTATGTTTGTTAAAGATGATATAAAAGCATATTGTAAGAAAAAATTATCTAAATACATGATACCTAGTGAATTTGTATTTAGAAAAAGACTACCTAAAACTAAATTAGGTAAAGTGGATTTTAAAAGTTTAGAAGAAGATACAAGAGGTGATTATGATGAATAAAATGCCAATTTTATATAGAGTAGGTAGATTTATTCTAGGACCAATATTTAAGTGGTATTATAAACCAACAATAATAGGAAAAGAAAATATTCCAGCATCTGGAGCAATATTAATAGTAGGAAATCATAAACATTTATATGACCAATGTTTATCAATAATTTCAACTAAAAGATATATTAGATACATGGCTAAAAAGGAATATTTTGATAATAAAAAAACAAGATGGTTCTTTTCATCTGTTGGTTGTATAAGTGTAGATAGACAAAATCATGATGGAAAAGCAAAAGAAGAAGCTATTAAAACTTTACAAGATGGTGGAGCAATTGGATTATTTCCAGAGGGAACTAGAAATAAAACTAAAGAATTCTTATTACCTTTTAAATTTGGTTCTGTTTCAATGGCTAAGAAAACTGATGCTTATCTTGTGCCTTTTGGTATTACCGGAGATTATACTTTTAGAAGTAAAAATTTAGTTATTAGATATGGTAAACCTTTTAAAGTAACTGATATGGATATGGAAAGTGCTAATGAACTTTTATATAATACAGTTAAATCATTAATGGAAGAAAATTTAAAAGAGAAGTAGAACATTCTACTTCTTTTCATATGTTTTTTTAATATTGGTTCTACCAATCAAGTAATCAACACTTGTATCATAGTAATCTGCTAGTATACATAGTTTTTCAATAGGTATAATTCTAATTCCAAGTTCGTATTTAGAATATTGTTGTTGTGTTGTAGCAAGAATTTTAGCAACATCACTTTGAGTTAAATCTTTATCTTCACGAATTTCTCTTAATCTTTCTATTTTCATAAGAATCACCTGTAAACATTATTTCATACATTTAAATGAACGTATTGACATTAAATTCAAATGGGTGTAAAATTTAATTATATACAATCATACAGATGTAAAACAAAGGAGTAAATTATGGAAAATAAAAAGACAAAAATAATAAGTATTGCAAGTATAATTGCGTTGGCTTTAACACTGGTAACTGCAACATTTGCATACTTTATGGCTCAGACCGGGGAAGGCAAATCAACAGACATTAAAATTAATGCGAGTACTGTTGATACATTTACTTTTGAAACAGGTTCAGCAATTAGTTTAAATATAAATCAAGATAACTTTGTAAGTGGAGCTGGTAATCAAACAGGGACAACTTTTGCTAAAGCTATGTTATCAGCAAACAATAAAACAAATACTGCAACAGAACATTATTACTTATATTTAAATATTTCTGATAATACATTTACATATACACAAGACAAAAACACACCAGAAATATTATTAACAATAAAAGATGCTAGTAATAATGAAATAACAAGTATAACAGGGCTTGAATATAAAACCGTAACTGATGGAAAAGGTGCATCAATTTCAGGTTTTGATATAACAACAAAAAGTGGGTTACTAACATTATTTGATAATAAAGAAATAACAACAACTAGTACAAAAACAGAACAATGGAACATAACGATAACTTTTGTAAATTATAATGCCGACCAAACAGGAAATGCTGGGAAAGATTTTAATGGAAAAATATTAATTCAAAGAGAAAAAAATCCCACAGTTTTGTCTGATGTATGTACAAGTGGGAATAATCTAGCAACTTGTGTAACAACATTGGCAAATAAAAGTGAACCATCAATTATAAATATTTATCACCACGATGGTACTCTTGAAAATGGTATAGATGACAATAGTTACAGATATGCTGGTGGAGATTATGTCTTAACAGATGTAGGGAAAGCAACTGGAGCAACAATGATGATAGGTTATGATAATACAGTAACAACAGCATTGATAAATTTTTATTGTGATAATATAAAACAATATGTTGGCTATGGGTGTAGTGCATCTCAAACACATTATTATTTAATAAAAGGCGAAACATCACAATACCAGACATATAATGAAGTATTAAGTGCATCGGTAGAAAAAGGTTATCTAACAAAAGATAATGTAAAAAACTTCGTATGTTTTGGAAGTGATGCAAGTACGTGTCCAACAGAAAATCTATATAGAATAATAGGAGTATTAAATAATCAAGTAAAACTAATAAAATGGGATTATGCAAAATCGAGTTTATTAGGAACGGATGGAGATTTTTCAAAAGAATTTTTATATTTCTTTAGTGGAGAACAAGGAGAAAGTCCATCAAGTAATTCGGTATATTACTGGGATAATGCAAACCAAACAAACACATGGGGAGAAAGTTTATTGAATAAAACAAATTTAAACACAAATTTTATTAATAACATAGGTAGTATATGGGCAAATAAGATAGCAACAACAACATGGAAAGTTGGAGGTGGAATATACGAAAACTTAAGAGATTCTTTACCAAAAACAGCATATCAATATGAAGTAGGAAGGAATGCATCTACAACAACATATGATGCAAAGATAGGATTAATGTATGTATCAGATTATTATTATAGTGCAAGCCCAAGTGCATGGACACTAGTTGGTTATAATTCAAGTGATGCGTCAAAAGATTATAGAGCTTTGAAGGCTGAAAATTGGTTATATGGAGGTGGCTGGGATTGGACTATTTCTTGTGGCACTAATCATTCTAATGTTGCGTTCTATGTGGCTGGCGATGGTTACGTTGGTAACTACTACGTGAATCGTAATTATGGAGTACGTCCATCTTTTAGTCTTGAGTCTTCAGTAACTTATGTCTCAGGTTCTGGTACTATAAGTGACCCAATAATTATAAATTAATAAATAATAACAAAAAATGACGGGAGAAAAATAATCCCGTCTTTATTTATACAAGCAAGAATTTACATCATCCTTGCTAATAATAGTATATGTAAAAATAATTATTTCATACATAATAATTTACATTAATTGTGATTTTTGTTAAAATATCTGTATGGAGATGGTTTACATGGATGCAAAAAAAATAAAAACAGAATTAATTCGTCAAAAAATGAGTCATTTTAAAGGAAATTTATATCATTTCTCTCAAGTTAATTTTGCATACAATTCTAATAAAATTGAAGGTAGTAAACTAACTGAAGACCAAACCGAAGCAATATTTGATACACATAGTTTTATTCCTAAAACAGATGATTTAATAAAATTAGATGATTTATTAGAAGTTAAAAATCATTTTAAATTATTTGATTATATGTTAGATATGGTTGATGAAGAAATAACTTTAGATATGATTATAAAAATGCATTCTATTTTAAAAAGAGGCACAAGTGATGAAGATAATCCTTTATATAATGTCGGTGGATTTAAAAAGGTTCCTAATATAATTGGTATTACAAACGTAATTGAAACAAGTAAACCTGAAGATGTTATAAAAAATTTAAATGATTTACTTAAAGATTATTCATCTTTAAAAGAAGTAACTTTAAAAAATATTATAGATTTCCATGTTAGATTTGAAAGAATTCACCCTTTAAGTGATGGAAATGGTCGAGTAGGAAGAATAATAATGTTTAAAGAATGTTTAAAAAATAATATAGTTCCATTTATTGTATTAGATGAAGAAAAAGCTTATTACATGAGAGGTTTAAAAGAATATAATCGTGATAGAAAATATTTAATTGATACAATATTACATTTTCAAGATATATATAATAATTTAAGTGAGAAATTACTTGATTATAATGTTTAAAAAAAACTACATAATTTTATAAATTATGCAGCTTTTTTATTTAAAGTTCTAGCTTCTCTAGCACTAATAATTACTTGTTCTCCATTAATTGTCTTTTTTTGTAAATTTGGTTTTTGTTTCATTTTAGTTGCATTTAAAGCATGTGATCTTCTATTACCAGTTAAAGGTTTTTTTGTAGTTACTTTTGTAGCCATTTTTCTCACTCCTTTTTTTGTTTACTTATTAATTTTAACAATATATTTTATGTTTGTCAAATATAACTTATGTTTTTACCTTCATATTCGGAAATTTTTTCTCAAAAACACTATTTTTATACTGTTTATCTAAGTATTTATCTAAATTTGTAGTAGCAGGAATACCTCTTTTTCTTTCGGAATATCTCTTAGTAATTATGCAAGTAAAGGCTATATCATATACTAAAAATGCTAAAATGACAATACAAAATACTTTAGTATATAAGTTTCCATATACAAAATTAAATAGTTTTTGATAGATTGGTAAACCTAATTTAATCCAAAATAGAGATAAAATACCCCAGACAATGGAATATAAAAGATTAATTCTTCCATCTAAATTTGCACTCATTTTACTATAGTCCCACGATTTAGTATGAAATACATATTCTTGAAAAATTGATGAAACATATTCAAAAACACTTCCAATAATTATACCAGCAATAAATATGATAAAAATATTTTTATCTTTTAATTTATATAATAAAAGAGTAAGTAATATTAAACAAGTGCCATAAATTGGTTTAAATAAACTAAACCATAGACCTTGGCGACTTACAAATTTTCCGGTTTTAAAAAATTCACCTAAAGTTTCAAATATAAAACCAAAGAAACCTCCGATAATAAAAAGAAGAATCATATGATATATTAACTTATCAAATTTTTCCATAGCATCACCTAAGTATATTATGGTTTAAACGTTAAAAAAAATAACTAAAATTAGTTATTTTAAAATATAAATTATAAATGGTATTAAAATACAAATAATTATTAAATTAAAATAAAACTTATAAAGAAATGAATTCCAAGGGCTAACTGTTATATTAGGATTTTTCTTATCTATATACATTTTTATTTCATCATTTATCTTCGGTGAAAAAAGTATAAATTTATATTTTAATCTATCACTAGTTTTATATTCTTCATTATTATATGTGTAATCATAGTGATATTCATGTGTAGTTTTATGATACATTGTCCTTGTAATAACATCAGTACATTTTGCTGATATTAATTCCATTATTTTAATTTTTAAATGAAGTAATAACCATTTATAAAAACAAATTCCTGCAATTGATAAAAATAATACAAATAATAAAGTCTCTTCTTTAGCCATATTTTATCTCCTTATAGTATTTTACGATAAATTATCGTTTTTGTCTAGAATTATATTTTATTTTTATAAAATTTTTGGTAAAATGGATATGAACGGAAGTGAAATAATGAAATTATTATTTGAATTAAAGTATAAAGATGATAAAACTATGGCCAGACTTGGTGAAATTACTTATAATGGTAAAATCTATGAAACTCCAATGTTTATGCCAGTTGGAACAAATGCCACTGTTAAAACTTTATCACCAGAAGAGTTAAAAGAAATAGGTTCAGGAATTATTCTTGCAAATACTTATCATTTATGGCTTAGACCTGGGGAAGATATTGTTGCTCATGCTGGAAATCTTCATAAATTCATGAATTATGATGGACCAATTTTAACTGATTCCGGTGGATACCAAGTATTTTCTTTAGCTAAACCCAAAGATATTACTGAAGAAGGTGTTAAGTTCAAAAATCATTTAAATGGTGATAATCTATTCTTAACCCCGGAAAAATCAATTGAAATTCAAACAAAACTAGGTAGTGATATTATGATGAGTTTTGATGAATGTGTTAAATGGCCAAGTACTCATGAATATATGGAAAAAAGTGTTGAAAGAACTTTAAGATGGGCTAAAAGAGGTAAAGATGTAAAACAAGATAATGACCAATTATTATTTGGTATTGTTCAAGGGGGAGAATATCCAGATTTAAGACGTCACTCTGCTGAAGAGCTTGTTAAAATGAATTTTGATGGCTACTCTGTTGGTGGTACATCAGTCGGTGAAGATAAACCAACCATGTATAAAATGGTTGAATATTCAACTCCATATCTACCTGATAATAAACTTCGCTATTTAATGGGAGTTGGTGACCCAATAGATTTAATTGAAAACTCTATGCGTGGAATAGATATTTTTGATTGTGTAAGTCCAACAAGACTGGCAAGACATGGACACGCTTATACTAAACACGGCAAGATAAATATCAAAAATAGTAAGTATAAAGAAGATTTTACTCCAGTTGATGAATGTGATTGTTATGCATGTAGAAACTACACAAAAGCATACATAAGACATTTAATTACTGCTAATGAAACTTTCGGAGCAAGACTTTTATCAATCCATAATATTTATTTCTTACACCAAATCATGAAAAATATTAGAGAAAATATCAAGAAGGGAACAATTCAAGAATATAGGGATGAATTTGTAAAAGATTATTATGGACAAGATTAGTAAAATTTGTTTAGTTTCTTCGATTGTAATCTCTCTAGGTTTAATCTGTGGAATTACAACATATAAAATAGTAAGTAATCATAATGAAAAAGTTTTACTTGTAGAAAGTAAAGCTATTATAGAACAAGCTAAAAAATGTATAAATGATAAAAAATGTGAAAAAGATGAAAATATTACTTTAAAAAAATTATATGAATTAAATTATTTAGATAAACAAGTAAATGAAGTCACTAAAGAATATTATAATGAAGAATCTTATGTAAAATATGATGATGGTAAATATGTATTTATTGATTTAAAATAGAAGGCCTTTTTAAACCTTCTATTTTTCTTCTTTTTTATTTATACCTAACATACCACCAAAAACACTAGCTAAAACTAAAACTAAATAATAAATTAAAGTACTTATTCTAAATATATTTTTATTAGTAAATAAATTAATAATTATTAATAATAATAAAAATAATCCTCCAACTTTTAAGCCGGCAAAATATCCTTTATTTGTAGCAATTTTTCCATTTTTAAAGCCAAATATAAAGAATAAACTAATATTAAATAAAAATATTAATAAATTAGTAATTGTTGAATTAACTCCAACTAAATTTAAAATACTTGTAATAAATAAAAGTAGTATTAAAAAAATTGTATAATAACCTAAATATTTTAATAAACTTTTCAAAATAAATCACCTAGTAATATATATGAGTAATTTATTAAAATATACTTTATTTTATATCAAGAGGTATAACTTCTTCTGTTGTGTCATTAAAAAAAATTATTCTATACCCACATGCTCTAGCTATTTTTTCAACCTTATCAAATTCAACTTTTCTTTTACCAAGTTCATATTGAGAAATAGTATTTTTAGCAAAACCAACTTTCTTTGCTAACTCGGTTTGTTTCAAATTGTTTTTAACCCGTATTTCTCTTAAAACTTTACCTATCACAAAAACCCACCTCAAGTAGATTATCTCATTATTTCAAGAAAAATACAATAAAAAATATAAAGTCTTTTCTAAATTTTTTCTAAAAATTAACGTTACAAACTGTCAATTTGTGTATGGTTGACAGTTGAGTAAAAATATATGTATAATAACGTCCTTAGAAGATATACCTCAAAAACTAAAAGAAGAACTGAAATAAAGTTCTTCTTTTGTTATCCTAAAGCAACGTCAAATATCATCATAATTAGAAAACCTAGGATGGTAAATAATGCCATTAAATCTTTTTTCTTATTTGTTTGACTTTCAGGAATAAGTTCTTGCACTACAACATAAATCATTGCTCCACCTGCAAAAGAAAGTAGTATAGGTAATAGAATTTGAACTTTTAATACAAGTATTGCTCCAATTACTGCAGATATCGGTTCAACAATACCACTTAAAGCCCCAAAGAAAAATGATTTTGTTCTACTCATTCCTTCTCGTCTTAAAGGTAGAGAAACTGCTGAGCCTTCCGGAAAATTTTGAATTCCAATACCAATTGCCAACATCACTGCTGAAGTAAGGGTTGCACCATTTAAGTTATATGCAATTGACCCAAAAGCCACCCCGATAGCCATACCTTCTGGAATATTATGTAAAGTAATTGAGAAAATCAACATTAAACTACGTTTTATACTATGAGAATTAGTTTTCTTTTTAGTTAATTTATCAAATATTTTATCTCCAGTAAATAGAAGAAGTCCTCCAAGTAAAACCCCAACTGATACTATTATCCAAGGGGTTAGATTTAGATTTTCAGCCATTTCTAAAGCTGGAGATAATAAACTCCAAAATGTAGCAGCAAGCATAACTCCTGCAGATAAACCAAGCATGGCATCCATAGTAGTTTTATTTATTTTTTTAAACAAAAAAACAATCGCTGCCCCTGATGAAGTTATAGCCCAGGTAAAAATTGTTGCTATTAAAGCTTGCACTGGATAAGCTAAATTTATATACCAATTAATCATAATCGCTCCTTTATATTCACAATATATTTTATGAATAATAAGAATTAGTGTGATTTTACTTTACAATTTAGTTTTTAGAATGTATAATAAATTTTGAGTTCGGGAGGTGTACTTGAAAAATGTTTAATATACCAGTTATTTTACTTAAAAATTTAGTTATCCTTCCTAATCAAGAAATTAAACTTGAACTAAACAATGTAATTAGTGGCAAAGCGATTAATGAGGCCAGTAATAATTTTAAAGGAGAAATTTTAGTTATTGCTCCGATAGATGCCCTAGAAGAAGACCCAAGTGTTGATGATTTACCTAAAGTCGGTGTTATTGCTCGTATAAAAAATAAAATTGATAATGATGGAGTTATTGAAGTAAAACTTAGAGGTTTAAAAAGAGTGGCAGTAAATAAATACTACCAAGAAGTAAATAATGATATTTTATATAGTGAAGTCATGTACATAGACTTACCATCATTAAATGTTGAAGAAGAAAATGCTATATTAAAAAAATTAGTTGAAGTTCTAAAAAAATATATAAATATATCTAAAAGTATTTCTAATGATATCTTAAATTTTGTTAGTAATAATAAAGATTTAAATAAAATAACTGATGCTATTACATCATTTTTACCATTTAATACTAGTAAGAAACTAGAATATATGCAAGAAATTAATCCTATTAAAAGAGCTAAATCTTTAATTAAAGACATGAATGAAGAGATAAAAAGTGTTGAAATAGATAATGAAATTGAAGAATTAGTTGATGAATCTTTACAAAAAGATCAAAGAGAATATATTTTAAAAGAAAAAGTTAAAGCTATAAAACATGAATTAGGTGAAGATTCATGGAAAAATGAAGAAGTACATAACTTTAGAGAAGCATTAGATAAGTTAAAAATTGATAAGAAAACTAAAATGCATTTTTCTCATGAAATAGATAAATATGAAATAATGAATGAAGTATCACCAGAAGTAAGTGTTATGCATAATTACTTAGATTGGGTACTTAATTTACCATGGAATAAATCTAAAAAAGAAACAAGTAATTTTGATTTAGTTTATAAAGAACTTAATAAATCTCATTTTGGTATGGACAAAATAAAAGAACGTATTAGTGAATATGTAGCTATAAAAAATTTAAATAGAAATATCAAAAGCCCAATTATATGTTTAGTAGGTCCTCCAGGTGTAGGTAAAACTACTATAGCAATGTCAATTGCTAATGCTTTAAATAGAGATTTTTATAAAATAAGTGTTGGGGGTTTAAATGATGCTACTGAACTTGTGGGTACAAGAAGAACATATCTTGCATCATCACCAGGAAAAATCATTCAAGGACTTTATAAATGTGGTAGTAATAATCCTTTAATTTTAATTGATGAAGTGGATAAAATGGTTAAAGATTATAAAGGGGACCCAGCAGCAACATTATTAGAAATATTAGATGTTAATCAAAATAAATGTTTTGTAGATAATTATATTGAAGAACCATTTGATTTAAGTGGCGTACTATTTATTTTAACAGCTAACAATATTAATGATATTCCAACTCCAATATTAGATAGAGTAGAATTAATTGAATTAAATAGTTATACTGTTTTTGAAAAAAAAGATATAGCTAAAAACTATATGTTACCTAATATTTTATTAGATAATATGGTTTATGATAATAAAATAAAATTTAGTGATGAGTTATTATATTTTATAATAAATAACTATACTTTAGAAGCTGGTGTTAGAGATTTAGAAAGAGTTCTATCTTCTTTAGCTAGAAAGATTACTATAAATAATGTAAAAATATTAAATGAAGAAAGAGTAATTAAGCTACTTGGTGCTCCAAAATATAATAAAGATACATTAACAATTGATGAAGTGGGTGTTGCAAATACCTTAGCAGTTGCTAATAATGGAGGTATTTTATCTAAATTAGAAGTTGTAACATGTAAAGGTAGTGGAGATTTAACAATAACAGGTAATGCTGGAGATATTTTAAAAGAAAGTGTTAAAGTTGTTTTAACTATGCTTAAAAGTAAATATAAATATAGTTTTCATAATGAAGATATTCATATACATTTTATAGATGCTACAAGTAAAAAAGATGGACCTAGTGCAGGTTTAGCTATTGGAGTATCTTTAGCAAGTATAAAAGAAAATAAAAAAATACCAAGTGATATAGCTTTTACTGGAGAACTTACATTAAATGGTAGTGTTTTAAAAATCGGAGGACTCAAGGAAAAGTTAATTGTTGCATATAATAAAAATATCAAAGTTGTGTATATGCCTAAAGATAATGTTGAAGATTTAGTAAATATTCCTAAAGTTATACTAGATAATATGGAAATTATACCTATTAGTAATTTTAATGAGGTATATACAAAACTGTTTAAATAAGATATAATTAAAATAAGGATGTGAGGAAAATGAAATCATTAGATATTTATAATAATATTAAGTATCTATCTATTTT
>ERZ857629.3690-NODE-3690-length-12626-cov-3.169676_pt1 | contig 12626 bp, 8 predicted proteins | sample MGYA00519700_ERZ857629 | MGnify/ENA primary metagenome ERZ857629 (study PRJEB31778, sample SAMEA3449351) | human gut metagenome | biome: human gut; feature: human-associated habitat; material: faeces | place: United Kingdom | collected 2010/2012 ... | reverse complement strand
TCTTGAACAGCAGTTCGGCAAGCCTCGCAACATAACAGAAGAGAACGTTAGGTTCGTGCTTTCGCTCACAAAGGTGCGATTTTCCAGTTAGGAAAACGAAGAAATAAAGTTATATGAACTTAAATATCAGATAGTTATAAATTATTCAGCAGACACCAATTGGTTATAAAATATGTATTTTATTGTGTGACGAAGTCAGGTGATCACTCCATACCCATCGTAACACCGCACAGGCGTGGCGCAGCACAGATAACAACTATCTCAGCAAAGTCAAGACAGCGAGGTGAAGTGAGGGAAGAGAAGCCCTCACCTTATGGGATGTTGTTTTTAACGTTTATCAATTGAACTCAATTGTCAAATTATCGTAGTCGATGGATATCTTGCCAAACTTTGCCAAGGCTGTCTGTCCCAACAACAGCGGCGCTTGAATATTATCGACTACCGTAGCTTCTACGTTGTGAAGGACGATACCGCCAATTTCCACAGTTTTCAAGTTAACGATGGTGCCCACAGACACACGTCCGGTGGCATCTTGAAATTGTTGTTGGCCTAATATGTCATCCTCTGTGATTTGCCCTTGACGAACCATGACCGTGGCCTCAGCCGAAGAAATGCAGATGCTTGATGCTCCAGTGTCGAAGATAAATTTCAAGTCCAAGCCATTGACATTGATGGGGACCAAATACACTCCTCCATTGGCCTCCATCCTTACCTTAGTGCCTTGCCTGATCTTACGAACGTCCTTGTATTCGTCACTATCATAATCCGAGTTTTCCACACCGTCATCAGCCACCTGATTCACATAATGCCTATGGCGACAACCACCCAACAAGCAACAGGCCGACAACATGACTATGAAATAAAAAAATCTATGCCCCATCATCTTTCAATATTACTAATTTTGGGTATGATCTGAATGATAATACACTGGTTCTTTTCCTCCTCGTGCAAGTTATACAAATTAGAAGCATTTGGATCCCCTTTCTTTTCTGCTTCATAATAAGCCGTATTATAAGGACGAATGCCTCGAATGCCACTTCCGGAAATTTGCACTTCACAATCGGAGTTTTCGAAGTCAATGCCATTCCGCTTCCAAAGATAATACACGGCCAAAGCCCTATCGTAACTTAATTCGTCATTCCTACTGTATTGAATATTCGAAGCCATTCCTTCAATAACGAGCATATATTTCACATCAAGCCCAGCATATTTGTCTGATGACTTTAATGCATTCAGTGACTTAACCACTTCCATCAACGATTGGCCAATATAGATAATCTGTGCCGTGTCTCTTGGTGGTATCGTAGCATCTCTACTCGCGAAATGAGGAGTAAACTCTTCGCGAAGAGTCCATCGCTTATTGATGGAGTCCTCGCAAAAGTATTCTTTTGGCAATCGATTTACAGCCACCTGTATTTCATTGATCTTGTCAAGTTGTTTTCTTGTTGCCTGCTCGCTCATATAAAGTCCTGTGGAGGACAGAACAAACAAGACTAGCATGATAAAGAACAAACTTGTCATCAAGTCGGAATAGCTAATCCAAAAGAAGCTCTCTTTTTTCCTTTTTGCCATAATCGCAACTTACCTAAAAGAAATCAATACGCTACGCTATCTTTCACAACAGGATATTGAGCAGCCGAATTGGCGGCTGTTCCATTATTAGGCATCTCCGTTTGTGCAGAGCCTGCCTCCCGACTGCCAAACATATACTTCGCGCTCACGCCAAAGACAATTGCACACGTCACGACAAACAAGAGGATGCAAACAAACTTCAACCATGTAGGCATTCCGCCCTCTCCTCGTTGAGCTCTCGTGTTATCGATCACGGCGTGTGCCAACGATTCTATCCGTCTTTCCAACGCATTGTTGACTGCTCTGTTGTCTTCCTTCATATTGTTGATAGCAGACACCAACCTGTCAAGCTGGTCGAGATTCTCCAATTTGTCCAAACTCCGCAGGCGCCCCCCTTCCGATGTGACAAGGTTGCGAAGGTCTTCTGTTGCCTCTGTAGTGTGAGTACGGATGCTATTGATTTCCTCCTCTGTATGAGATTTCAATTGTTCAATAGCCTGAGTCATTGCACTGTCAATTTCGCCAGCGGCAGTCGTAATCGCTTGATGCTCATTGACACGCTCCAAAAACTCGCGCAACTTCTCCATGACCAGTTGATTTTTCTGAATGTTTTCTTGCAACGCATTCACCACAGTCTCAACAGCTTGTGTCCTCTGCAACTGGTCATTGATGGAGTCGGTCAGTCTGGCCGTCGAACGAACAAAACTGTTCATCTGGCTGAGATATCGCGTGAATCTCTCAAACTCGCCCATGCTCTCGCGGAGTTGCACCAATACATTGGCATTCAGGTTGGCTACCTGTGTCAAGTCCATCCTCCTCAGTTCCCTCTGCAATTGCACTTGGCTATCAAAGGCCGTATGGATCTCATCCATGATTCCTCCGAAATCCCTGATGTTGCTCTCAAAACTCGTATTGAATCTTTCCAAGTTGGCCTGCATCGCAAGGATGGTCGATGCGGCGTCCTTGGTCATTTGCGGCAACAAGCGCGTTTGGATGAAGTCATAGAACGCATTCTTCTGGGTCTCCAGTGCAGACTTCGCCCCCATATACCGCCATGAAGACAAGAAAGTAGTCAGCAACAAACCGACAAAACTGCATATCATGGCCAACTTCACGCCCTGGATGAGACCGCTGACTGAATTGACAAACAGTTCTCCATTTAAGGAGTTGGTTGAAGGATCAAACTGAAACCTCAACGAGAACAAGCCAATGATAATGCCCAAGACAGTTCCCATCAGTCCCAAGTAGATAGGAACAGGCAGTTTATGGTTAATCTCTTCATCTAAAGAGTCAGTATGACGTTCCACTATATCCTTGATAAGATGGAAGTCGGCCGCTCCGCCTTTGTTTTTCTTCAGATAATTGTTGATAGTCTTTATGACATCACGCAACAAGGAACTGGTCTCTTTATCGTCGACAACAACTTCGCTTACCTTTACAATAGTATTTGGCGGCTCCACCTGTTCTTCGATTTTATGCAAGACACATCCCTCTGGGACGGTACAATCAAGACGCAATTCAACTTCTTGGGAGGCCCTGCTTGAATTCAAGGATCTGCCATCAAGCCAAATGGAGGTTATATGCGCCTCTCTCAAATCTCCAGGTCTTCCAAAAGAAACCTTATCATTAACCTTTATGTCAAAATCTGGACAAAATGGAAAGCTTCCCCAAGTCTCATCTACCTGCCCTACAATACCTAATCTTAACGGTCTCGCAAGTTTGTGATAAACATCTTCATCATCGCTCAGTTCCACCGATGTCTGTCTCAAGTTCAGATGGTCTTCAGATGACAAAAAATGTCGGATGCTCTCTATCTGTCCCCATGCCAAATAAGCCACATAGCCTTGGGCACAGAGAATCACCAATATAATTAAGATTTCTAATATTTCCATCATGCTTTAATCAAATATAACAACAGCCTTTCGTGTAACTACCCACTTGCCATCTTGAAGCTTAGCTTCACCTGGCGCAGTGCACCGGTAAGTTCCATTTGCATCGCTACCAGAAGCATTACATACCCTGTCAAGGGTCCTCTCACGTGTAGACAATGCCCATCTGACAAGATTTGGATACATACAATCAAAGAAGAAATGAGCGACATTGGGATTACGACGATCAATCTCAAAACGATAGAGCGTTTCTTCTGTTTGACGTTCACTTCGCAAAGACAAATCAAATTCCATGTCCCTCTGTGGGCGCTTCATATAGAAGACGTTACTTGTTCCTCCTGCTTGAGCTCCTCCAGCAACAGGCTTTTCAGAAGAGGAAGTTTGTGTTCCCTGCGTATTGAAGGTTGGAACTGTGTTCCCGATTCGAGTCTCCAAATTATTCAAGCGTGTGATGATAGAATCAAGTGCTTGCTTGTGATTCGAAATCACACCTATTTGTCTATCCAATTTCAACAGAGTTCCTCCACATATTAAATTAGGATGGTCTTTGGCGAAATCCACGATAATGTCTTTCACCTGTTTCTCTGTCAAGTTGTCTTGTCCTCGCTTCTTTTTCGTAAGGAAAAGCACCAATACCACAATAAATATTGTGAAGATAGCCACGTAAACAAAGAGGCTCTTTGCTCCCACTTTTGTCTGTGCTAATTCAGCCTGTTGCTGCTGCAACGAATCGACAGCCGCCTGAAGACTGTTAATCTTGCCGTTCAGCGAAGTAAGCGAATCCTTCAATGCTCTGATACCATCTTCGTTCTGCATGAGTTGGGTTTGTATTTTTGTTGTTCCCAACGTGTCTGTTGAAGCGTTATCCACACTTTCTTGGGCTTGCACTTCTGCCGGCTGTTCCTTAGGGGTGTCACTTTCACCAATCAGATTTCCTATACGATCACAGGACTGCATTGAAAGAAGTACGCCCAACAAGAAAACAATATAAAAAGCTCTTTTCATATTAGTGCTGATTAGAAATGTAATAAGATAATCTGTTCAATCCTCCCGTCAACGGGAAGAAGAATATGGAATCTTCCAACTCCGCCTCTGGATCTTGTCTCTCCGTCTTCCTGGTGTCGAGCACAGCGGCCAAGTCCTCATGAGCATGCTCCAAGAGAATTTCACGATATTCAGAAAAACTACGCTGTGTGTTGATGCCAAATTTCTTCTCAAACGAATATTTTCTGTTCAAGCTGAAGAAATAGTCAACAAAGCTGTCATAGAAGTCGACACCTTCGTTAATGGCTTGCTCGTCCACATCGCGCAAACGAATATGTTGCATGCCTTCCAGTTTAGGTGACGCCTCAAAGCAATAGCGTAGTTCTTCTGGGTCGTCGATCACATCCTCAGGTCTCATATTCAATCCACCTTTGCAGGTGATTTCCTTTGGATTGCTGACGCGCTTCAGTTCAACCTTCTCGTTATCTTGCAGGATATCGTTGAAGATAATCTTAGCAATTCCTTCCAGTTCCGCCTGACCTCCGATTAAGTCCAAAACCTTGGAACCCGTTCCACTGATCGTCAAATAGGCTGGCGTACCGATTCCCTTGGTCTTTAGCACATGGGCAAGATAATAAATCTCGGCCACGTAGAATAACAGCAAGGAGGTCTTCATGCTATAGTCGTTTTTCAAATCTTCGGAGAATGAAATGGAAATGCCTTTCTTTTTCAACTCTGCATTGTTCTCCAGCGAATACAAGAATGATACGAAATCCGCAGAAACGGCGCCGTTTACCACCTCTGTATATGCCTTCAGCAGGGAGTCGGGGTCGCTTGCTTTAATCTTGGCCAAGTAACTTTCATGATACTTGTGAAAGAAGCCATTCATCTGAATGCCAAATCCTGGGAAGTCACCATAGATACTATTACCAGCAAAGCGAACTGAGGAGATCAGCTTGGGTTGATTATCCTCATACACAGCAAAATCGGTCGTACCACCGCCGATGTCCATCAAGACAACGGGACGATAGGCCGCATTGACACCTTGCGTGTTCTTATAGTAGTAGAAAGGTGCCAACGACTCCGTAACCCTTTGGACAGGGCATTGCTCATCTATTAAGCGCTGACAAAGTCGCGACCACTCACTCTGCAACTGAGAGAGACGGAACGGCTCCATGCTAACAGGATAAAACCATGTGATTTTGGTCTTTTTCAACGAGCCGCCATTCCGTAAGACTTTCGAACGTATCAACATCAACAGTTCTTCGAAGAAGCTGGTTACGTATGGTTGGTTGCCGTCGCCCAGCCACTTCAGATTAGTGATTGTCCTGTTGTTCGGCAATGCCTGCTTACGCTCATAATGGAAACCTATGGAATAATCGCCCAAAGTTATCTTCGTGCGTATGCCTTGTCCCTCATTCTGAGCGTTGGATTTACCGACACAAATGTTGGTCCTAAGTGGGAAGCCTGTCATTTCTTGAGCGCCAAATGCAACAGGCATGAACTCCTGGATGGGGGCGTCTAAAAACAGATCTAGATTTCTCTGATAGAAAAGCTCTTCATAATGGCTATCCACAGGATGCATGGTCAAGATAGCACTATCGGAAGCCGACATCTCCAACGGATGGGTCACCTGCCCGTTATTGACTCGGTATTCGACATGCGTATTGGTCGTGCCAAAGTCTATTGCGAACTCAAAAGCATCTGGCCCATTACTCACCTGAGCGTATTGAGGAATCAACATGCCCTCTGCAAAGCCATTGCTTACCTTAATGACATCAAACTCATCATTGGTTACAAAGATTTTAGATGTTAAGGTTTTGTCGCATTTATCCTCTCGCTTGATGACAGAAGACACCAAATTGTCGCCAATGCCTTGCTTGGTTTTAAACACCTCCACGGAATAATCATAATACTTCGTGAGATTCTTCCAGTCACCATCCAACAAGTAAACTCGCTGAGGTTTGTCTATATTGTCAGCATTGACAATGTGATATGAGGGATAAAGATACAAATCAAAGGTGCAAACTACAACAGCGCCCTTGTTCTGCTCGACATTAGGCTCATCTATCTCATGGTAGATTCGCCGCAATGTGATGTACTTGTCTTTTTGAATAGGCAAACGGATGATGGCCTCAACACCTGTGCCAGCATCGCGAAGCTCAAATACATTAGTCGCATGGACTCCAGGTGTTTTTCCACAAATGGTGTCCAAGCTTAAATACTTGAAGATTTCCTTCTTCAAGGGGAGCAGATAGCTATATCCATTTTTGTTTGCGTTTGGATAGTGGCCCATGAAATAGGATCTATCATCCACAGGGAACGCCGTGCGGATGATAAATGGCTGAAAGACGTCGTTAGCCGTGAGATATGGAAATTGCGTGTTGTCGCCAGGCAATGTTCGGTCAGCCATTGCACGGGGGTCGTGATACGGCGCTTTCGTCTGTGGATTCCAAGGCCCTGTCACATAGCGCATGCCAGGCTCATTGTAGCCCAAGGCATTGGGTAAAACCAAAGGCAACTTATCGCAAGCGAAATCTGCTTTGAGCGTGAAATCACTAACTGTATCTGGAGATGGGGCTTGGTAAGTGGCAAGTGTCACACCGCCTGGCAGCATCACGTGTGCAGCGCCCACGGTTAAAGGCTCATAGTTTTGGATGTCAGAAGCCGACAGGTTGCGCAAATCAGCCTTAAGCGCAGGATTTTCCAAAGCCCTAAAACTCTCCTGAACATACTTGTATACTTCTGGATAGATACTGCTGAAGCCATGTTGGAGCGACAATATCCACACGTACCTCACAAATTCAGGGTCACGTTCCATCAAGGGTCGGTAGGCTGTGGGGGCGGAATCATAGGCATTATGGTTGCCGCTTAAGGGTACATTCACGTAAGATAGGTCATTGGTTGAGGCTACAGCCAAAGACGTGGAGGATGTTGCTCCAACAATGTTTAACGTGGCGGGGCCGTTTTTGTAGTCCAGAATACCGTATCTGCCCCAAAATTGAACGCACGCGCATCTTGGTTGAGATAAAGTCTCAACGTTTGTCCCAATCGCTGATGAGCAGGATCTGGACTTTGTAACAAGCCTTCTATCTGAACGTTGGCATTCCAGGGAATGATGTCGAACAGAGAAGCGAACTTGTGAAAGTTGAAGAATATCTCCAACGTGTCTAAAGAAAAGGAGACAATCTTGTGATAGATGGAATCTCCTACGAGATGATGTGCGCCATTTTTATCGACAGCGCCACATATCTCAAAAGCGTTGCGTGCCAATTCCAAACTGGCAAACGGTGTCGGCACAGAAGTTATTGGCCGGTCTGCCGTGGCCCCTGATGGATCCACAATACTGTTGATCTCTTGAGCACCATATTGCTTAGAGGCGTCCCAGCCATCCAATGTTTGGGTGCCTCCTGTGTGTAATCTATAAACGTGTGGCATACTACACTAAGTTTAAGCGTTTGTGAATAGCCATTTTGATGGCTACCCAATGAACATTCATAAAGTAGTCCTTGTCAGACAAGCGCCTGTCTGCATTATTAGACGAATCGGCTAATTCGGAATCTATAAGTGAAAATCCATCCTTACTTTTTAAGATCTTACTCATGAAACCGAGTTTTTTAGCTTCATATCCCATGATAGAGTGGAAGATGTCCGTGTACCCATTTAGGTTGAAGGGTTGGAAGTGTCGGCTATTACGTGCCAACTCCACAAGCCACTCGTCTTTGAACCATCCCAAGAATGTGCCAAGATTCCTATAAAATCCTTCTCCCAACATATCAACCTTAAATCCTCTGTCCTTAGCCCATGGACCTTCAAAAGAAGCTCTCAAATGATGTTGATAAAACTGTGAAAAGATGTAGAAGGAAATCAAATGAAAGGCCAATTCCCGTCTTGTAGATGGAGACAAAACACTGAGATCCATCGTGTCAGCATCTTGTTCCGTGGCAAATTCTTTGTAGACATGGGCACCGCGAACAATTCGGGAATCTTTGGCAAAATCAACAATCGCCAGCGCAGAAGCCAATTCAATGAAATGAGCGTCATTCTTCTGTCCGTCTGATCCCTCCACATTCTCATAGGAACTGGTCATTCTGTCGGCAATGTAGTAAAGCGCATCAGTATCCAAGTTGTCTTGATAATAGGTCAGCGCCGATTTGCTCTTCGTGACAAATGTGGCCATGTTGATCTCGCTTTCACTATCAGCCTGCAAGCCAAAATAGGGCAACACTGACAAAGCGCCTATGGGCGCATCTGCAATGACTGCTGGATTGGCAAACGTGTTGAACTGTTGAGCCTGCCTAAAGGTCTTGAGCAACAAGGGAAATCCTGCAGCTCCTGTTCCGCCAAAAATCGAACTTATAATAAAGATTTTGTCGCCATTCTCAAAGTTGGATAGCAGGTCGGCCAAGGCATTGTTGTTAGGGTCACAGAAATCATTCAGCACGATGCTTCCCATGTTTGGGTTCCCCTTGAAACCTTCTTGCATCTGGGCATTGAGATTTTTGTCACTAAAAAGGAGGCTCATCATGGCCTTATCCTCGCGGCTCAAGCTATCATATTCGATATATTGGCCGAATGTCTTATTGCCCACATTTGCTATGGGCAACCGAAAATCGGTGTTTTGGTCATCAATCTCAGTTTTGAAATAATGAGACTGGTTGTCAGTGCCAAACGATAACTCGGAGCGGATTTCCTTGTATTTTTTTAGCAAGTTAACGGTGCGAGTTAGGTCGCCGTTGCTCAGATCGGGATCTATGAGGACAGGAATAATCCTATCGACTCCTGGATCTACCCCGGAAGCCAACAACATGGTGAGGGATCTAATGACACGTGAACCTGTTCCGCCTATTCCAAATAAATATAATTTGCTCATGGTACGTGTGAATTAAAAAGGAACGTGACGAGACTTGACACTGATGTTTTTGAATATTAGTGACAAGAAGAAAGACCACAACATCGACCAGCCAAAACAGATGAAAGAAAAATATATGTAATCTTCATCCATGATCTTACTGTTCGTTATGTGATGTGCGTTCAAATAATCGTAAAGGCCACTGTCCGCGCAATTGAAACCAATGGCGCCAATCGCCAAGGATACGACTAAAAGTAAAACCACCCAAATCCTTGTTTTGGCAAAGCTTATGTTATCCCATAGCTTATAATAAATATATAGTACGACGATGGGTATCAAAAGTAACGACAAAAATGGAATAAGATACAAATTTGCCTTGTACATGTACTGAGAAAATGGACCTAAATAGGCCCATCCTCCTAACTCAAAAACATTAGCAATGAAATCATTCATATTATTTGTTGTATTTATTTATATTCACCGTCAGTTTATAATAATTGTCATAGTCTTCACTATAAGCTGCCGCAATGCCTTCCACCATTTTTTGAATGGCAAAACTCTTCGTGGAAGCTGGCACAAAACCAGCGTCATCATTCACATTTGATTTCTTTACCCACGCAGGAATGACTTTTCGCAGACTCAACGTGATCATTGGTGCAAACGAACCGTTTGGCACACTGATAACAATGGCGTATGGCTTAGAGGGAATGTTTGAAAAATCACCAATTGCTGAAGGCGAAGCCTTGCTAACCCCCACCACTTTAAAGCAATTGGGCTCTATCTGGTAATTGCTCTTGTCAAGTACATAGTCATCATCAACGAATATACCAGAATAGTCCACACCTATTGCAAATTGCAATGACGATGCATTTCTGTCCAACGACACATCATCAATGTCCAGGAAATTTCTCTGTGTCTTTATTCTTCTTGCATTGGTATAATCAGAAATAATGGCGCACGCATTGTTTTCATTCAATGTCCAGCTTTCTGAGGTGAAGAAGCTTTTGTTCTTGAGGCCAGGCATCGTTTTCACCTTAAAATCGGTATACAACGTTTTGAGAGCGTCCCTATTGCCTGTTATGACAACATAGAAAGGACGTGGAGACTTACACACATATGGCTTATCGTTGCGGTCATAATAGTAGCCATCAAATGATGACACAAACTGCAAGATGATTGTGGCCATAGTGCTATTTTTGGCCAAGGCTGTCAGAAACGCATCTGTTGTGGCGTTCTTGGCATTGTCCAACTGGCTGTTCACATCGGTTACCGAATAGATACAGTCTGAGAAAAGCACGGAAATGGTGTTCTTATCTGTTGCTTGCAGTATGTTTCGAAATATTTGGTTCACATCCGTAGAACCAACGTTGCCCACCTTGATGTTCGCGGGGGTCAACATTTGTATAAAGCTTACTGCGCTCTGATTGGCCTTGTAAACATTGTCGTTCACGAAGAAAAAGTCAGTTCCCTTACAACAATGGTGAGAGGACACTATCATTTTCCCAAGAACATCCTTAAATCCAGTGTTACCATTGACATAGCCATCCATACTTGCGGAATTTTCCATATAAAAGTTTACTTGGTAATTCTTCAAGTTTGCTCTCGGTGCCTTGTTTTCTAATATCGCCTGGGTTCCATCCAATTTCAAATGTTTTGGCGTAGGGACAGGCTTCTTCATGAAAAAGAAGAATAGCAGACCTATTGCTATTATTCCGACAAATAAGGATGCTTTTTGTTTCATTATGTCTGAGTTTCTATATAGGTGACATTCCTGCTGCCAGTTCCCAGAAGCAGCCAACTAAAAATATGATTTTTAGCGAGCACAAAAAAGCGTGGAGAACTTACCTGTTGTCCATTCCACAGTCTGAGGCTCTCGCATTGCCTATCAAAGTCGAACAGACAACGTCAGAGCCCACGCCGATATGAAGAACCATACCATGGCAAGGCCATGGCATGATATGATCACACCCGGGGCATCTACCGTTGCAATGTCTATGACTTTGATACTGGTAATTTGCGAGATTACAGACTGTCAAGAACAGAGCGTCAAGTAAACGCCTTCATTATGTCGTGCCTCATTTTCCCACCCTGACCTCCTTGTTGCGAGGAAATGGTCCCTCGCGAAAGGCTCGGCGTGGCTGAGGCTTGGATAGGCAAGCGTAAGCCCACTTGTGTGCGCAAATGCTTGCACTACCCAATCGCAAAATTAGAAAACTTTAATTAAATATAAAAGGAAAAGAGGAAGATTTTTTGGGGAAATCTTTCAAGGACGCCCTTTTCCTTGTTTGCCTTGTGGCTATCGGACGAAGATTAGGCAAGCCAGAGGGGGCTCGTGTGTAACGGGAGAACTTGGGTGGTGGGTCACCGCACCCACTGACCGGATGGATGGAGGAAGTGAAGGTCAGTCGGAGTGACATGAAAAGTTATTTTATGCTTCATATTCAACGCTCTGCGGTAAGAAATTTTGGTGTAAAACGTGTGTTGGGCTTTCGGGCGAAATAGAGAGGTGGAAGGGTCTTTTGGGGCGTTTTGAGTGGGCAACGGGAGGGGCGGAATGGGGCGTTGGGCATGTTTCGGGTTGCGGGGGCTTAGGTATCGAGCCTCGAAAGGTAAGAGATGGAGCCTCGAAAGGGCAGGGATGGAGGGGCGAAACATGGCTTTTCGTGGGGCGGAATGGGGCGTGTGGGATACCGAATGGGGGCTTTAGATGGTAAGCGGTTGAATGTTAGACGGTTACAAAAATGCGCGAGAATGGCGTATTTGGACGCGGGGCGGGGCGCGGTGGGAAAAACAGTGTAGATTTGGGGGAGGAGTGTTGAGATTGTGGAATGTGGAATGTGGGATGTGGGATTTGGAATTTGGAATGGGGCATGCGGCACGGGAATGTTCTCCCACAGATCGCAGCTCGACACAGAAACCATGCGGGTTGCTTTGTCAAAAAACACCGATTTCACCGATGCGCACGGATGGGTCTTTTCACGGATCGTTTACTCTTGCTCCGCTGCCTACTGCTTGGTTTTTGATGCGCCGCCGGCGCGGCAGGTCGACACGGATTTTTTCGCAGGCGGAAAGTACAATGAAGTAGTATGCCACATGACGGGGCTTGGCATGCGGTCAGACGGGCACGCCCCAAGGGGCAGAAGTTCATAGCCCAGCGGCAAGCGAAGCGGCGCCCTGGGTATAATGTGCCGTGTAGCTTGCGCCAGTAGGGGCAAAAGTGCTGAAACAGAGCGTGTTATGTTTACTTTTGCCCTTGCAGGGCGTGGTGTGATAGGGTGTGGCGGTTTACCCAGGGTGTCGCTTCGCTTGCCCTGGGCTATGGAGGTCAT
>ERZ857629.3684-NODE-3684-length-12635-cov-2.927901_pt1 | contig 12635 bp, 7 predicted proteins | sample MGYA00519700_ERZ857629 | MGnify/ENA primary metagenome ERZ857629 (study PRJEB31778, sample SAMEA3449351) | human gut metagenome | biome: human gut; feature: human-associated habitat; material: faeces | place: United Kingdom | collected 2010/2012 ... | reverse complement strand
CAGCGGCTGGGTGGAGCTTTTAAGCACCGCCACCCTTACGGGCGTTGTTGCCATTGTCGGCATCATCCTGCGCATGGCTGGAAAAAAGCAATCTACGCTGGCTATCGGAAACATTCTCATGGGCTTTGCCGTATTGATGTTCGGCATGTCCGCCATGAGCGACGCTGTGGCCCCGCTGAAGGAGAGTGCGGCTTTTACCGGCATTCTTACCAGCTTTTCCAATCCCTTTTTGGGTATCCTGGTGGGCATCGCCTTTACAAGTATCCTGCAGAGCGCTTCCGCCGCTGTAGGTATCCTGCAGGCACTGGCCATTACCGGCGCCGTCACCTTTGAGGTGGCGTTTCCCATCATCATGGGCATCGCCATCGGTGCAGCCGTCCCGGTGCTGCTCAGCGCCCTGGGTGCCAACATTCACGGCCGGCGCACCGCCTTTGTCTATCTGCTCATTGATGTGCTGGGTGTTATAATTTGGGCCAGCGTATTCTATGTGGTGAACACCTTTGTCCATTTCCCCTTTATGCCCAAGACCATGACCACCGTGACCATCGCCCTGCTCAACACTCTGTTCCGCCTGGCCACGGTCATCGTTCTGGCCCCGTGCATTGGGCTTTTGGAGCGATTTGTATGCTTCCTGATCCCGGATAAGCGTGGCGCCGACCCCGCACAGCTGGAGATGGACCGGCTGGAGGAGCGCTTTCTGCAGCACCCCGCCCTGGCTATTGAGCAGAGCCGGGAGGTCACCGCCGCCATGGCTAACACCGCCTGCAGCAATCTGACAGCATCATTGGACTTGATCTCCAATTATAGCGACAAGGGCTTCCAATCTATTGAGGATAAGGAAAATACCATCGATCGTTTTGAGGACAAGCTGGGCACTTACCTTATGAAAATCACTGTCAAGTCCTTGAATACCCGGCAGAGTGAGGAGGTGTCCAAGTATCTGCACACCATCTCCGACTTTGAACGCATCGGCGACCATGCGCTGAACATCGCCGAGTGTGCCAAAGAAATCCACGAAAAAAACATCGTTTTCTCCGAGCAGGCGCAAAGGGAGCTCTCCGTGCTGCAGCAGGCCATCCGGGATATTCTGCACCTATCTGTGGATACCTTTATCGAAAGCAATGTATCAGGCGCACGCCGGGTAGAGCCCTTGGAGGAGATCGTGGATACCCTGTGCGATGAGATGAAGAGCCATCACATCGAGCGGCTGCAGCGGGGCGCGTGCACGCTGAACCAGGGCTTCGTCTTCAATGATCTGCTGACAAATTTTGAGCGTGTGGCCGACCACTGCTCCAACATTGCCCTGGCAGTCATTGAGCTGCAATCGGACTCCTTTGATACTCACGAATATGTCCGCAGCCTAAAGCAGATGAAGGACGAGTCCTTCGCAGAATACTACGACGAGTACAAGCGGAAATACAGCATATAACCTGATCTATATAGATAAAATGCGGAGGCTATTGGAAAAACCTCCGCATTTTTATTCTCTCTCACAGATTGCCAGCACATAGCCCATAGGCGCAGGCAAAAAACGGAAGATAAAGCCTGGCGGTGCAGAAACGATCTCCCGTCCTTGCAGCAAAAACTCCGTTCGGCGAAGCTCCATTAACCGGCCGCCCCGGCACTTAATCCAGCTCTCCTTCAGCGTCCAAAGCCGGAAAAAGCCCTCATCCCGCTCCGCCTGCGGGAGCGAGGTCAGCCACTGCCGCTCTGCCGCCGTGAGGGCCCGCTCCAACCGGGGGTGCACCGGACGGATCTGCTCCAGATCCACGCCGACCTCCCTTTCGCCCACAGCGCAGACCACAAAGCCCCCGCTGTGGCTGCAATTAAAGTGCAGGGACAGGTTTGTCAAGGGCTTGCCGTTTTCTCCCCGATAGAAGAAAATATCCTCCGGAGCGGAGCCGACAGCATCTGCCAGCATTTCCGACGCCAGTTGCCGGGCCGAGTATTCCTCCGCTCGTTTGATCCTTATTTCCAGCGCCATCACCTTCCTTTCCAGCTTATGGTATCACATTGCACTGCGGTTTTCAATCCGTTCCGACTGCTGAAGCCGGGTTATTTTCACCAGGAGAGCTTGGCCTTTTCTGTCTGTTTTTGTCAGTTAAGCTCATGGACAATCCATGCCCCACCATGCTATATTGATGCTGGATTTTGTTAAAAAGGATGGGCTTTTTTATGGCTGGGAATAATCGTTCTCTTATGGTCAAGGGCTACATCATGACTCTTTTGGGCGGCTTACTCTGGTCTGTTGGCGGCGCATGCGGGCAGGTTATATTCCGGGATTGCGGCGTCATCTCCGATTGGTTAGTGCCTATTCGTCTTTTCATCGGCGGTCTTATCACCCTTTCCGCAGCCGCCATTGCCGGAAATAAGCCTATGGCGATCCTGCGGCATAAGGAAGCCTGGCCCTCTCTGCTGGTGTTCTCCCTGCTGGGCTCCGCCCTTTGCCAGTACAGCTATTATACATCTGTTCAGTACGCTAATGTGGCCTTCGCCACGGTGCTGTCCTATTGCAGCCCCATCGTCATTCTGCTGTGGAGCATTGCCTCCACCCGGAAAAAGCCGCATCCCTATGAGCTGATTAGCGTGGTGTTAGTGGTGCTGGGCGCTTTTACCTGCGTGACCCACTTTGACCTCAACACGCTGGCTGTGCCTGCCAAGGGTGCCATATGGGGCCTTATCAGTGCCGTGTGCTTTGCTTTTTACACTGTGTCCCCCCGGAAGCTCATGCAGAAGTACCATGTTCTCACCATCACCGGCTGGGGCATGACCATTGGCGGCGCAGTGATGCTGCTGATCTTCCGCCCGTGGCATATCCAGGGTGTGCAGTTCAGCGGCAAGCTCTGGGTGCTGCTGGCCTGCGTTATTGTCCTGGGCACGGTGCTCTCCTTTAGCCTCTTTCAGAGTGGGTGCAGCATTGTGGGCAGCCTGGTGGGCAGCGTCCTGTCCTCCATTGAGCCGGTGGGCTCTGTGGTGATTTCTGTGCTGTTCCTGCACACCGCCTTCACTTGGCTGGATCTGCTGGGCTTCTCCCTGATCCTGGTCACCATCCCCCTAATGGCCATTGGCAAGGCCCGGGAATCATAAATACAAGCTAAAAGCGCGCAGGCATCACCTGCGCGCTTTTTTGTTATGCCGGTTATGCCGCTTCAGTGCAATGAGTCGCAATGCCGGTAGGGCACGTTCTGCCATTTGCCGCCGCAGACGCGGTGCATCTCCTCGGTCAGATGGTCCCAGCGGAGCACATCCTGCCGGTCTGGATAGAACTCCATAAACTCGCCCTCCACGAACGTATAGAATCGGGAAATATCCGTACACATGCCGAAGGTGGGCACCTGCTCCGTGGTCAGATGGAAGCTGCAGGGTTTCCCCTCCACCGTGCCGGCAAAGGTCAGGCCACTGTGGTCCAGTCGAAGCTCGCCCTCACCGCAGATCACGGAGGTATTGTCTCCTTTGAGAGTCTTGTGTTCAGGCAGCTTGCCCACCCGAACATGGCCGCTGTATGTAAAATTCGGATCCTTGACATCTTCCTCCGCTTTTTTTCTTTCCAGCAGCACCCAATCGCTGACCAGTTCCGGACAGACGCTTCCCTCACCCACCGGGCGCAGGTTATACCTTTCATCCAGGGATACCGTGTTGCCGCAGGCGGTGCAGCGCATTTCATTGCCGCTGCACTTCATTTGGTACATGGCACCGCACTTGGGGCACATATAAAGCAGCGTATCCAGTTTTTTGGCCATCTGTCCCTTACCCCGGAAGGTCACCTGGGCCTCCCGGTTCCAGATATAGTCATCGTGGGCCAACAGACGGTTCATGGTGTCCTCGATCTCCTGGGGAGGCAGGCACTTCAGCTCCTGAGGGGTAAACATCCGGTCTACCGTTACCTCCACCCGGCCCACACGCTCATCCAGGCAGTGCTTGGCATAGGTCAGGTAGCCGCCAGATATCTTGGTGTAGTACACCGTGACGCCCATCATCTTCAAAAACTTGCCCGTGCCGGCCATCACCGGCTGGGCCATGCCCGTGATGGAGCTCATTCCCTCGGGCATAATGCACAGGTGGCCGCCCCGGTGGATGATGCTGCGCATCTGTCGCATGCAGTACAGATCCGGGGTGAAATTCTTCTTGGGAATGACCTGGGCCAGCTTCAGCAGCAGGCAGGCCGGGAATCGAAAAAACTCGTTATATCCCACCACATAGTTGAGCCTATTGGGATAACACACCGGGCCGGTGAACTGGTAGTCCACCCGAGAGGCGTGGTTGCTGATGATGATGAACGGCTCTCTGTCCTTACGGGGGTCGGCCTTATAGCGGAAGGTGGTATGTGTCTTCCCATTGAGAACCTTCACCACCAGCATGAGGATCCAATAGAGAAGGCCGTTGGGCGTTTTCACCTGTCGGGCCAAAAGCTTTTCCTGCAGCGTTTTTTTCATGGGGGTTTTCCTCGGCTTTCATATTCTATATTGGTATTGTAAGGCATTTTTCGGAAAAAAGCCACCTTTTTTTACAGAGGAATCCAGTTGCCTCCCGGCGGCAGATCAAAAACCGGTCTTGGTTTTTTTCGGAATACATGCTATAATGATATTAGCTATAGAAAGGAGCCCTGCGCCATGGCAAATTTCACACGGCGGGCAATCAAGGAAGCCTTCACCTCCCTGTTGGAGGAGCGCCCCCTGAACGACATCACCGTTAAAGATATTGTGGAGCGGTGCGGCATCAACCGCAATTCGTTCTACTACCACTACCAGGACCTCCCTGCCCTCATTGAGGAGATCATCAAGGAGGATGCCGAGTCTATCATCCAGGCTTACCCCTCCGTTTCCTCCATTGTGGAGGGCTTTGATGCGGTCATCGAATTTGCCTCACGCCGCCGCCGGGCCATTCTGCACATCTATCGCTCCGTGAGCTGGGATGTGTTTGAACGCAAGCTGATGCAGGTGTGCGAGTACTTCGTTCGCAGCTATGTAGACACCGCCTTGGTTCAGGAGAACATCTCGCCCGAGGACCGAAAAACCATTATCGACTACTACAAATGTGTCTGCTTCGGCCTGACCGTTGATTGGCTGGACAGTGGTATGTCCGAGCAGTACATGAAATCCATCCGCCGGATTTTCCTCCTGAAGCGGGACATGGCCACGGAGGCCGCCGCCCTTCTGCGGGATCAGGTTTAATACGATAAATATTAGGCACGGGGCGCCCCCGTGCCTAACTGCTTTTGTCGAAAAACTTTGTTTTTCCGACAAGGAGTTTGCAGTCTGCTGCGCGCATAATTTTGAGCTGCAGGCTCAAAATTATACACTGGCAGCCTGAGAGGTATTTTCTCTCACGCACAGGTCGCAAGAGAAAATGGTTTTATTTTTTTGCCGCCTGCGGGCGGCAAACTCTGCGAGGCTTTCATGAGATAAAAATTAGGCACGGGACGCCCCCGTGCCTAATTTTTGGCCAATTTTACCGTCCGTGTCTGATTTTCAGGCACGGACGGTTTATTTGTCCGTGGTCAAATGCTGCCGCAAGGTGTATTCTCTGCTCTGCAATCAAAAAAAGCAAAGAGGAGGTGCATCACATGAAGCTGCGTTCCGTAACCCCCATGAAAATCGCCAAATACGGCTACATTGCCATTTCCGCCATTTTCACTTTGGCAGGACTGGCCATGATCTTCTATCCCACGCCGTCCCAATCCTTTATTGGTATCTTCTTCGGCATCGCCATTTTAGTCTTCGGCATCATCAAGCTGGTGGGCTATTGGTCTCGGGACCTGTTTCGCCTGGCCTTTCAGTACGATCTGCAGTTTGGCGTGCTGCTGTGCGTGTTGGGCATCATCACCCTCATCCGGCACAAGGACGCTGTGGCGTTCCTCTGTGTGGCCTACGGCATCTGCATTATGGCCGACAGCCTGTTCAAGATCCGAACGGCGCTGGACGCCAAGGCCTTTGGCATCCGCCAATGGTGGGTGACATTGGTGCTGGCCGGGCTCACGGCCCTCATCGGTCTGCTCATCACTCTATGTCCCGTGGCAGCCGCTCGGGCCGTTACGGTGCTGCTGGGTATCTCATTCGTGTCTGAGGGGCTTTTGAGCCTGGGCGTTGCCATCAGCATGGTAAAGATCGTGGACAACCAGCAGCCGGATGTGATTGTTTCGGATGACTATGAAGAATGGGAGGAATCGTAAATGCGTTTTGCAAAAGCGGTGGTCAAACACCGTATTCTGATCTTGATTTTGACCGTAGCCCTGCTGGTGCCCTCGGCCTTTGGCATGGCGGCCACCCGTGTCAACTACGACATGCTGACCTACCTGCCGGAGGATATGGACACGGTCGTCGGGCAAAATGAATTGCTGGAGGACTTCAACAAGGGTGCCTTCACGTTCTTGATCTTTGAGGATATGCCCAACAAGGATGTGGCAGCCCTAAAGCAGCAGGTGGAGCAGGTGGACCATGTGGACACCGTCCTTTGGTACGACTCTCTGGCTGATCTCTCCATCCCCATGGAGATGCTGCCGGACAAGGTCTACCAGGCCTTTAACTCAGACCACTCCACCATGATGGCCGTGTTCTTTGACTCCGGCACCTCTGAAGACGTCACCATGGAGGCTGTGAAGCAGATCCGCACCATCTGCGGCAAGCAGTGCTTCGTGTCCGGCATGACAGCTCTGGTGGTGGACCTGAAGGATCTGTGCGAGCAGGAGGAGCCCATTTATGTGGCTCTGGCCGTGACTCTGGCGTGCGTGGCCATGCTGCTGTTTTTGGATGGCTGGCTGATCCCCTTTGTATTCTTGGCCTCCATCGGCGCTATGATCCTGCTGAATATGGGCACCAACTTCTTCCTGGGTGAGATCTCCTACATCACCAAGGCCCTGTCCGCTGTGCTGCAGCTGGCCGTGACCATGGATTACTCCATTTTCCTTTGGCACAGCTACAACGAGCAGCTGCCCCTGTGTGAGAATAAAGAGGCCGCCATGGCCAGCGCCATCCACAATACCCTTACCAGCGTCATCGGCAGCTCCGTCACCACTATCTCCGGCTTCATTGCTCTGTGCTTTATGAGCTTTACCTTGGGCCGGGATCTGGGCATCGTCATGGCCAAGGGCGTGCTGCTGGGCGTGCTGGGCTGCGTCACGGTTCTGCCGTCTATGATCCTGGTGCTGGATAAACCCCTGCAGAAGACCAAGCACCGCTCCATCATCCCCGATATGCGGGGCTTTTCCAAGAAGCTGGTGAAGATCTTCCCCGTGTTTTTGGTTATCTTTGCCCTGCTTATTGCGCCGGCTTACTATGGCTATGAAAAGGCCAACGACGAGGTCTATTACAACATGGGCCAGTGCCTGCCTGAGGATATGAATTATGTCATCTCTAACTCTAAGCTGCAGGAGGACTTCGACATCGCCTCCACCCATATGGTGCTGGTAGACGCAGGCCTCTCCCCCAAAGCCGTCAAGAGTATGATAAGTGAGATGGACCAGGTGGACGGCGTAAAATATGTCCTGGGCCTGGAATCGGTCATCGGTTCCCGGGTGCCTCAGGAGGTGCTGCCGGACAGCATTAAGGATATTCTGGAGAGCGACCGCTGGGAGCTGCTGCTCATCAACTCTGAGTATGCCCCCGCCAGTGATGAGGTCAATGACCAAATTACAAGCCTTAACACCATTCTGAAAAGCTACGACAAAGGCGGCATGATCATCGGCGAGGCTCCCTGCATGAAGGATATGATCGAGACAACGGACCACGATTTCGCCGTTGTTACGGCGGTTTCCATTCTGGCCATCTTCATCATCATCCTGCTGGTGGAAAAGAGCCTGACCCTGCCGGTGGTCCTCATTGCCGTCATTGAGCTGGGCATCTTCATCAACCTGGGCCTGCCCCACTATCTGGGCCAGAGCATGGCCTTCATCACGCCCATCTGTATCAGCACCATTCAGCTGGGCGCCACCGTGGACTACGCCATCCTCATGACCACCCGTTACAAGGCCGAGCGCATCGCCGGTCAATCTAAGAAGGACGCTGTTTGGACGGCACTGTACACCTCCATTCCCTCCATCTTTGTCTCCGGTATGGGCATGTTCGCCGCTACCTTCGGCGTGGCCTTGTATTCCGATATTGAAATTGTCAGCTCCATGTGCATGCTCATTGCCCGGGGCGCCGTCATCAGTATGCTGCTGGTGACCTTCGTGCTGCCGGCCATGTTCATGCTGCTGGACACTGTGATTTGCAAAACAACTTTGGATATGCGTCATATCCCGTGCGGCAAAAAAGCCAAGGAGGTAATCGAGCATGAGTAAAACCACTAAAAAAATACTTGCCATCTGCCTGTGTGCTGCCCTATGTCTGGGCGGTGCAGGCATGGCCTTCGCCCAGGCGAGCTCCAAGAAGGCAGACGATCAGCCCGTCTCCGCTGCCCAGCAGGCAGCCGAGCTGCAGCAGAAAATCTCCAAGGATGAGACCGTTTACGTCCTGACCGGCGCCGACGGCTCCGTAAAGAAGATTATCGTCAGTGATTGGCTAAAAAATGAACTGGGCAGTGCATCTGTTGCGGACAAGTCCGATCTGAGTGACATTGAAAATGTCAAGGGCGATGAGTCCTACACCATAAACGGCGACAACATGACCGTATGGGATGCCCAGGGCAATGACATCTACTACCAGGGCAATATCCAAAAGGAGCTGCCTGTGGGCCTGTCCGTGCGCTATTATCTGGATGGGAAGTCCGTATCCCCCGAGGAGCTCAAGGGTAAAAGCGGCAAGGTGACCATCCGCTTTGACTACGAGAATCGTCAGTACGAGACCGTTCAGATCAACGGTGTGAATCAGCGGATCTATGTCCCCTTCGCCATGCTCACGGGTATGATCCTGGACAACGATACCTTCCAAAATGTGCAGATCACCAACGGCAAGCTGGTTAATGACGGTGACCGTACCATGGTGGTGGGCCTGGCCTTCCCGGGGCTGCAGGAGAACCTAAACCTCAGCCGGGATGATCTCTCCATCCCCGACAGCGTGGAGATCACCGCCGACGTGACCAACTTCTCCCTGGGCATGACCGTAACCCTGGCCTGCAACGATCTGTTCAGCCAGCTGGGCGACGTGGATCTCACCTCCCTGGACAGCACCTCTGCCCTGGATCAGCTGACCGGCGCTATGGATCAGCTGCTGAGCGGCTCCTCCTCCCTATATGAGGGCCTGTCCACCCTGCTGGATAAATCCGGTGAGCTGGTGTCTGGCGTAGAAGAGCTGGCCCAAGGCGCAGCAACTATCAAGAGTGGCGCCGATTCCGTGGACGATGGAGCAGCGCAGCTGAAGGCAGGCCTTGCAGACCTGTCCAGCGGGCTGAACACCCTTTCCGCCAACAGTGAGACCCTGAACAGCGGTGCAAAGCAGGTATTCAATTCCCTCCTGGAGACCGCCGCTACGCAGATTCGGGCTAAGGGCCTTAACGTGCCGGATCTGACCATTGAAAACTATGCCGAGGAGCTGAACACCCTGATCAAATCCCTGGATGAAACCACCGTGTACGAGACGGCTCTGAAGCAAGTCACAGACGCTGTGGAGGCCCAGCGGCCGGTCATCACCCAAAAGGTCACCGAGGCTCGCAGGCAGGTGGAGAGCGGCGTGAACGCCGCCGTGCGCCAGCAGGTGACGGAAGAGGTAACAGCAGCCGTGCAGCAGCAGGTCACCGCCACAGTGACCGATACCGTGCAGCAGCAGGTGGCCGAGCAGGTAATCCAGGCTGCCGCTAACATGAGCAAGGCAGACTATGACGCCGCCGTGGCCGCCGGGATAATTCCCCAGCAGACCCAGGATGCCGTAAATGCCGCCATCCAGGCGCAGATGGGCAGCGAGGCCGTGCAATCCAAGATTGCCGAAAACGTCTCTGCACAGATGGCCAGCGAGGCTGTGCAATCTAAGATTACCAAGAACATCGACACGCAGATAAGCAGTGAGGCCGTGCAGGCAACCATCACCGAAAACACCGATGCGCAAATGCAGACGGAAGCCATCCAGGCCACCATTCAGCAACAGACGGAGCTGCAGGTGCAGAAGGCCATCTCCGAAAACATGGCCTCTGACGCTGTGCAGAGCCAACTGAAGAAGGCGTCCGAAGGCGCCCAAGCCCTCATCGCTCTGAAGGCCTCCCTGGATGATTACAACACCTTCTACCTGGGTCTGCTGACCTACACCGGCGGTGTAGATGACGCCGCCGCAGGCGCCAACGCCCTCTATGCCGGGGCCGATCAACTGAAGGACGGCACTGCCCAGCTGCGTGCCGGCGCGGCCCAGCTCTATAACGGCGTGCTGCAGCTGCAGGACGGCACCCCAGCCCTGGTCAGCGGCGTGACGCAGCTGAAGGACGGCGCCATGCAGCTGTCCGAGGGCCTGCAGCAATTCAACCGTGACGGAATTCAGAAGCTTGTTAATCTGCTCCAAAATGATGTGGGCGACCTATCCGCCCGGGTGCAAGCCACCATCGATGTTTCCAAGGACTACCGCAGCTTTGCCGGTATCAGCGATGACGCCGAAGGTCAGGTGAAATTCATCTACCGCACTGACGAAATCGCCTGATTTCGAAGGAGGAGCAACCCCACAGCAAAGCGGGGTGCGTCCGACAAGGGAAAGCAGGCGCAAAAAAGAGTATAACCAACAAAAGCCCAGTTCGGTCTTGTACCGAACTGGGCTTTTGCTGTCCAAAGGGCATATAGAAGAAATCGTGGCGAATATCTTTATTTTTTACCTGACTCTGATGCTCACCACAGTGCTGAAAACAGAGTTGGCTGAACTCTTCACCTTGCTGACGGCCTTCACCTTGTAGTAATAGGTGGTACCGGCCACAGCAGATTTATTGGTATAGAACAGATTTTTTGTAGAGTACAGATACTCAAATGTTCCGTTCGCCTCTGTGCTGCGGTAAATATAATACTTGCTGGCGCCTGCCACAGCGTTCCAGGTCAGTTTGGGCTTGCCGGCGGAAGTGGTGATCTTCACCGTCGGTTTCGCGCAGTGGCAGATACCTGCCACGGGAACACTGAAAACAGAATTCGCCGTGCTCTTTACCTTGCTGATGGCCCTTACCTTGTAGTAGTAGGTATACCCGGAGCCGGCCTTGTTGTCGGTATAGTGGGTGGCCGTAGTGGTGCCCAGGAGCGTATAGGTCCCGCTCTTTGTGGTTGCGCGGTACACCTCGTACTGGCTGGCATTGGCCACGGTGTTCCACTTGATGTAGGGCTTGCCGCTGGCGCCCATATAGGTCGCCTTTACAGTGGGTTTCGCGCAGTGGCAGATGCCCGCTACGACGGCACTGTAATCACTCTCGGCGCCATTGGCGGCCAATGCTTTCACCTTGTAGTAATAGGTGTAGCCGGAGCCGGCCTTATTATCGGTATAGTGGGTGGCCGTAGTGGTGCCCAGGAGCGTATAGGTCCCGTTCTTTGTGGTTGCGCGGTACACCTCGTACTGGCTGGCATTGGCCACGGCATTCCACTTGATGTAGGGCTTGCCGCTGGCGCCCATATAGGTCGCCTTTACAGTGGGTTTCGCGCAGTGGCAGATGCCCGCTACGACGGCACTGTAATCACTCTCGGCGCCATTGGCGGCCAATGCTTTCACCTTGTAGTAATAGGTGTAGCCGGAGCCGGCCTTATTATCGGTGTAGTTGGTGGCCGTAGTGGTGCCCAGGAGCGTATAGGTCCCGTTCTTTGTGGTTGCGCAGTACACCTCGTACTTGCTGGCATTGGCCACGGTGTTCCATCTGAGATAGGGCTTGCCGCTGGCGCCCACATAGCTGGGCTTCACGGTGGGCGCGGCAAGTTTGAAATTCGGATCCTTAGTGCCGCAGAGGGTACACACACCGTTTTTATATTGGTGTTCCATATAGGTCTTCACGATGCGGTCGATGGAGAATCCGTATGCACTGTCGCTCTTATCCGAAACCAGCCGGATCGTCAGCGTGTCCCCCTGGATGGAGATCGTCTTACCCGCCAGCTCCGTTCCGGTGTATTGTGCCCCGTTCACATAAAGATAGTCTATATTAGTCTCCACCTCTGTCTGCGCCGAGAAGGTGACATCCAGGGAAACGGCTCCCGCTGCCTTGTAGGTATAGGTTTTGTCCAGGTTATTCTCATAATTATGGCTGGACTCCGGATACCCCTTCTTGTCCAGGGTCTGTGTTTTCCGCTCGTGCACATAGATTTTCAGCTGAGCGGTAGTCCCCCGGTAGGTAACGTCGATGGTCTTTGCCCCGGGGGTGGACATGTCGCAGCTGCCCAGCTCCAGCAGACCGGAATCATAGGGGATAGTCATCGTGCAGCCGTCCTTATGGGTCAGTGTCATGCACAGGCCCTGGGTATTCAGGGTATCGTTGGGCAGGTACGCCGTTTGGTCAACGCGGCAGGCCGCGGAGGAAACCGGTTCCGTGCAGTAGCCTATCCAGGTGAGATGGGAACCGCAGGCCTCGCGCGCACTCTTCGTCCACTCGCTGTTGTGCACCGGGTAAAGTGCGTATGCATAATTATCGCTAAAGGCACTCGAACCAACTGTGGGAGGATTCCCTGTAAATACAAAGAAACGGATATTTCCTGCACCATAGAGCAGATAGGCCGGTATCTTCTTCACGCTCTCGCCGATTACGACCTTCATTCCGTCCGCTGC